>Ga0222713_10000232_pt1 | contig 61869 bp, 49 predicted proteins | sample C33_649DmetaG_FD_165061 | JGI IMG/M metagenome (GOLD analysis project Ga0222713, IMG submission 165061) | Estuarine water microbial communities from San Francisco Bay, California, United States - C33_649D | ecosystem: Environmental > Aquatic > Marine > Unclassified | place: USA: California...
AAACTCTTTACTTCACTTTCTACGTAAACGTTCCAGTTGGTGGATTAGCTTAATCTTAATCAATAACACGATTACCTTTATAAAAACCCCTGGTCTTCCAGGGGTTTTTTTATGCGGAAAATATTTTTCTGGTGATATATAGAACATAAATAACTAAACTGTAGATATGACTTTAATACCAAGCTTTCAAGAATTTGAAGAAAATAATCCTCTGAATGGGAAAATAACTCCGGATCTTGCAGAATCCCTTGCAGATTACTTTGCTGGAGAAGAATCTGTTAATGAGGGAGTCTTTGATTCAATAAAAAATACTTTATCTAAGACTTTTTTAGGATCTCTTTCTTATATCAGTATGATCGATAAAGTTAGAGCAGAAGTTCTAAAAATGGAGAAAGAATCTCTCCAAAAAAAATATACTTTTGAAGATGAAATCGATTCTCTAAAGAATAGCATTAAGGAGCTTTCCAAAACTAAAGATGAAGCTGGTATCGATAGAGTTAATAAGACTTTGGAGGCTAAAACGAAAGAGCACCAGTCTTATAATAAAATGATAAATCTGAGAATTGAGAAGGCAATTTCTACTATTAAAGATGCCATTAAAGGGAATAAGAGGAGAATGGAATATTGGGAGGCTGGAAAATCTCAGGATGAACTTGATCTTGCCGAATTTGAATATAGATTAGCTAAGCAGAGAGCATCTTCAAGTCCTGAAGATCTTAAAGATCTAGAAGCAGAAATCAAAAAGGCTAAAGATGAAGCAGAAAAGTCCAAAAAGAAGCTAGAGACTGATGCTAAGAATCAAGAGAAGAGAGAAAAAGAAGGCTCTTCTGACTATAGAGAATCTCTCAAGAACAAAAAAGGAAGAATAGAAGCTATAGCTAAGCTCGATCACGAAATTATAGATCTCGAAAAGGAACTCAAGAACACCAAGAAAGATTTCGACAAAAAACAAATCCAGAGAGAAATTGATAAACTGAAGGGGACTAAGGAGGATATTGAAGAGCTGGATAGAAAAAACAAAGGTAAGAAGGTTATTGATAGCCAAGACTTTAATAATCTAAATAAGCTCGCTAAAGAGATGGATTCTCTCGAAGCTAAGATGGAGCCAGCAGAAAGAAAACGAATAGGATTCCCTATTCCCGGAACCGAGAATGTTTCAAAAGAAACTGCAAAGGAGAAAGGAAAAGAGAAGGCAGAAGAGGTTAAAAAACAAGAAACCCCAGCTGGAACTTCCAACAAAGTAAATACTTCGGTAAAAAACAAAAAGTAAGATGTTAAAATTTTCCGAGTGGGATAAACAATATTACTCTATCGACGAATCCGAGGAAGGAATCGTTAATTGGTTGAGCAGAACTTTTGGTGGTAAAATCCAGAAGATAGATTCTATTTTAGCAGATCTAACCTATTTGGAAAAAGAATATGCCACCCAATGGGAGAAAGACCAATCTTTGATCTACGATCTTAAAGGACAGATTGACACGGGGGAGCTTTCCCCTGAAGAAGAGAAGGACTTTAGGAAAAAGGTTAAGGAAGCCAAAGAAAGAGTTGCTGACGCCTATAGGAAAAAAATTCAACAGATTAGATCTTATAACGAACAGGCAACAAAGATTGTGGATAAAAATTCCAGGGTTAACAAATACTGGGAATTAAAAAAATCCGAAGCTGAAGTTGAAGTAATGAAGAATCTTTATGAGATTTCTAAGAAGTTTCCGGATAAAAATTTAGAGGATAAACTTTACGGGGACTATAAAAAGTCTTATGAGGATATGAAGAGAAAGGAGAAAGGATTTGATTCTATCTCTAAAGATGTTGAAAAAGAAGATAAGAAAGGGGAAGATTCTGTAGAAGGTCTAAGTTTATCTTCTCTCATTAAAATGAGTATACCTTCTTTTAGATCTGAAATTAAAAACTACAGTCCATCTCAGTTAAAGTCCCTTAAAAAATCTTTAATCGACAGAAAGAACCTTGCTTTAAATGAACTTAGAACTCTTAGAAGATCTAAGGGTAGAGATTTAGATAAAGCTAAATCTAAAGAAGATAAAACTCTTACGTTGAATAAATATAATTCAAGAATTTATGAAGTTGGTGAGTTCATCGATAAAATAAGAGAAAAAATTAGCCACTTAAATGCTTAATACAATAAAAAAATACGAGGACTTCTTATTTGAAGCTGATAGTATTAATACAGAAATTAGTAATACAAAGCTGGAGATTTCTAAAATAGAAGATCAGCTGAAAGCAGCAAAAATAAAAATGCTAGATTCAAAAAAATCTGCAGCAGGAGATGAAGCAAAAGAGCTTCTAGCTGAGTCTGCGTATATTGGAGAACAAGCTCAGATCTACGGTAAAATGATCCCTCTTTTAAATGCTCTAAAACCCCAGATAGATAAAAAAATATCTGAACTAAAAGGATAAGAATAACTATGTCACAAAAATATCTAAATATCAACCCTATTGCAAAAATGATGTCCATCGAGACATTCAAAATATTTGAGAATGAGTCTGTTGATGAACTAATTCAAAAATTGTCAACTTCTTTCTTTGATGTATTTAAAAAGGTAGTCGTTGATTTTGCACCAGCAAAACAGAGAAAGATGTCCACAATTAAAGAAAAATTAAAGGACACCGCAAATTCTTCCTCTTTCAAGACTCTACTTGCAAAGATGAAAGACTATGCTAAAGAAACCGACATTGAAAATTCTGCCCTTGCCGACGTCAAGTCTTTATATATTGACTCGATGGAACAGCTTGCTGATGCTATCAAGAGAGCTATTGAGATTGACCCTAAATTAGAAGATAAAGTTATCAAATATTTCCAAGGGAGAACCTCTAAATATGCTGCTTCACTTGAGAGTGCTTATAAGAGAAAGAAGGAAGAAGAGGAAGAACTAAATGAGTCTTTTGGCCTTGGACTAAAAGGAAGAGTTGAAGCTCTTAAACATAAACTTAGAATGGTTCTTATTCCTGAATCTGCAGGGAAAACTTCAGATAATGGATATGGAAGAAACTGGTATAGAATCTTTACTGAGCTAGACCAGAAACTTTCTGCTATTAATCATAAGAAAGAGATTTCAAATGATAAAGAGAAGAAGTCTTTGAAGGATCTTGAATCCCAGACCGATAAACTTGCTAAAGAGTTTTACACGTACTGCATGAGAGCAGCAGAAGCTCCTTTCAAAAAGATTCTTTCTGACGATGAAATTTCCGGCAAGTTCGAAGACGTTAAAGATTTAGTTTCTTCTGCAATGGATGTTCTAACTAGAGCAACTGTTGAAGAGTCTAACGTTGAGGATGTGATGAGAGAAAAAACCGAAGGTTATGATCACAAAGTTGCTTCCTTAGTTTTCCCTCTTAAAGTTGGAGACAACGATTCTGATAAGAAGTTTAAGGGATCTCTAATTATTGCAAATACCCAAAAGGCTCTAATGAATGCTTTCCCTCCTATTAAGGATCTACTTGCAAAAAGAGGAGGAGCAGATGGTAAATACACTTCTGCATTTTCTGTGGCGGTTAAGTCCCTTCAGGGGGTTCTCGGAAACAAGAACGTTAGTGGAGAGATTGACAGGGCACTTCTTGATACCATTCTAGATGCAGATAAGATCAACAAAGCAGATAAGGAAGCAATTGCTGATAGTTTAGATATTTTAAGAAAAGAGTATGTTAACGAGAGTTATTTGTACACTGGTGGAAAACTGAATGAATCTAATGTTTTTAGTTCTTTTGAGTTCTTCGGATCTGTTAACGAGGCTTCTATTCACATCGATGCGGATAAGCTGGAGACTGAACTGGAGAAATATGCTAAAGATCTTTCTGAACCTGAAAATTCTAAAGGTGGGAGATCTGCCCTTGGAAGGGGAGACAGGTCGGACAACACAGATCAAGCTTATGAACTTGCTAAACTTTTAAGAGGCAAAGGGTTCGTAAAGGGAGCAGAAGAAGAGACATTCTTAAGAGAGGATGGAACGCTTAGAGCTTCTTATTCCCCAGAGTTTATGATCGCATGGACCAAAACTGCAGAAGACGCTAAAGAGGGGAACCTTCCTCTTTATTTCTGGGTCGACTATAAAGGAAGTAAGATTGATGGGCTGTATGCTGCTAAGAGATTGATGACTAATGCTAAGAGACCTTGCAACTGGCCAAAATGGAAAGAAGTTGTAGGAGACGTAGATGAGGATGATGTAAAAGACTTTGCGGAATGGTATTCTAGCTATTACTCTAACTTTGGTGGAATAGACACGGACGAGCTAGCTTCTCTTGCTAAGACGATTTTCTCCCACAATAGAGACGAAGAAGATGAGAATAGCAAAACCTACGATAAACTTTATTCTCACTTCGGAACTAAGGGGTATAAAAACCACTACCTTTCGTCTGAAGGCCTAGAAGCTGTTAAATCTGCTTTTGTTAGAGGTGCACAACTGGAAGAAAAAATTCAGGATCTTAGCGAGTCTGACTTTGGGCTTCTTGCAAATCTAGTTGCTTTTATTGCAACTATGTTCACTTACGACAAAGAGGAAGAAAAATTCGTTCCTGTCCTTGATATTATTCTCGATGAAGTTTTGACCAACGGAGAGTTGAATAAGTTGGAGTCTGAAGAGTCTATTGGATCTTCTGAAACTAGCGGAGATTTAGTTGCAATTCTGGATAAAAAAGATGGAATTAAAAAAGCTACTAAACAGGACAAAGGATCTGGGGAAAGCAAAAACAAAAAAGTCTTCGAAGAAAATCTAAGAAGAGCTAAGTCTGTTCATTTGCCTTCCGTCAAGAAACACGTCTCGAGAATGAATGCTAAGACTTCTGATGATCTTTCGAGAGGAGAATCTAAAGGAATCTATTTTCCCTCAGCTGACTAATTAGATCGTATCTTTTATAGAGGAACAAGATAACAAAATTCCTCTATAACTTATATGCTCGTAATATTTGAAGGTGCTCGAAACTCTGGCAAAACATATCTTGCACAGAAAGCTTCTGAACACAACAACATTTCACTTTATAAATTCGAGTTTGTTAAATGGTTTAATGAACTCGGTCTTGAAGATTCTTCCAGAGAATCCCATCTATTTGCCCTTGGAAAAGAACTTCAACTTCTACAGGCAAATCGAGATGGTATTCTTAACCCTATTATTCTAGATCGAGGATTCTTAACTGTTTTGGTCTGGGGAGTTCTTTCTAAGAGAATCCATTTTGATGAAGCAATCGAACAACTCGACAAGATCATCTCCTCCGGGCTACTTAAAAACTGCAAAGTGTTTTACATTCATGGGGATAATCCTGACAAATCCAATAGAAATAAAGACAACTGGGACTTCAGAGACAATACATCTGATGAAAAGACCCTATACAAAAAGTTTATCCAACACATTTTAGATCAATATCCTTCCTTTGACGACTTTTCTATTTACTCTTTTGAAAACAAATTTGACGAGACTTCTATAATTACAGAACTATAATATATGTGTGGAATTTTATTAACGTTAGACGGATCTGAGGCAAGCCTAGACGCGATCAAACATAGAGGGATAGAGAAAACAGTGGTCGAGAAGAATGGCGTGTTCTTATGTCACCACAGACTCCCTATTCAGACAGCAGATGGAGATGATTGGAATCAACCTAAGGAAATTGCTCCTGGAATGTTTCTGATGTTTAACGGGGAGATCTTCAACTACGACAGATCGTTCTACTCTTCGGATACCGATTATCTCTGCAATCTATTTAGTGTTTATCGTGGAGGATCTTTTGAGATGTTCTGTGCAATGTTTATCCCTCACATTCAGACCTGGGATGGATTCTGGGCAATTACCCTTTATGATTCCAAAACACAGGATGTGATTGCATTCACAGATCCTCTAGGAAAGAAACCCCTTTACTATAACGAGAGGGGTGAAATTTGTTCTGAAATCAAAGGACTTGCATACAATCAAAGTCCAATAGATCACACTTTCATCTCAGAGGTTAAAAAATGGGGATATAATGTTAATAACAGAACTCCTTATACCGATGTTAAGAGATTCCTCCCTAATACAATCTATTACTACAATCTGAATAGTTCGGAATTTAAGACGACCTACCCCGACTATTACAAGCTTTGGAATCATCCAATCCCACAATTGATTGGAAAATCCTACGAGGAACACATGGAGTGGCTATGGGCTAAAATGTTTGAGTCTGTCAAGAACAGGCTTATCTCTAAAAACTACCCAATTTCTCTTCTTATTTCCGGGGGACTTGATTCATCCATTATTGCAGCCATTCTAGAATCTACAGAATCTGATGTCACTTGGTATAGCATAGAAAATGGAGAATCTGAATTTGTAAAGACCCTATCTGAGAAGTTTAACAAGAAAGTAAATTTCCTTCAGTATGAGATGAATGAAAATTTAAATCAAGAAATCTATCAAATTTGGAACGAAACTCCAATCGATCTAGGTTCTGTCATTCCCCAATATCATCTATTCAAAGCTATCCGAGAAAATAGTAATCATAGGATTGTTTTAAGCGGGGATGGAGCGGATGAGCTATTTGGAGGATATAAGAGAATCCACGAGTATGACTCACAGGGATCTGACATATTTGATGAGCTATCTTTCTATCATCTGCCAAGACTTGATAAAATGTCGATGGCTCATACTTTAGAACTCAGAAATCCGTTCTTGAATTTAGAGATAGTTAATTTTGCTTTACATCTTCCTTTAGAATGGAGAAAAGATAAAAAGATTTTGAAGGATACTTTTGGCCCTCTCCTTCCTGAAGAGATAGTCAATAGAAAAAAAGCACCTCTAAAAAATCCAGGTATTAAAGAGGATAAACTTGCTTATCGATATAAATCAATCGACCTGTTCCTAGGAAAGATATAAATCTTTTGAAGAGAAAAGATATATAGATCAAAATAATATATTTTTTCTACATGAGTAAAATGATTAAGAATTTTTCTGAGTTTCAGAAAGTTAACGAAGACGGACCGATGGATTTTATTACAAATCTTCTTGGAAGCGGAGCAACTGCTGTCGGAGATGTTATAAAAGGTAAGGTGTCGGATTATCTTCTTGGCTTCTTTGGAGTTAAACCCGAATCTTTATTTGGTACCATAATTAGAAACTTTGCAGAAACCGTGGATGTTTCTGAGCTTTATGATTTTATCATAAAAGGTGAAGGCGGAATTTCTGTTAAAACTCTTGCCCCTAAGCTAACTGATGTTACGATGGAAACTATTACCGAACTTGGAGTAGATGGACTAGCAACCAGATTTAAAATTGAAGATAAAAATGGGTGGATCTACAGAACAATTAAAGAGATGATTTCAAATTCTGCTAAACAGGCAACGTTCAGAGAGAATATTCTTAATTTCTGGACTATGATTTTGAGCTCTATTGCAGGAGGAGAAGACAAATCTCCTTTCGCACAGGTAAAATCCGGAAAAAATCCATTCGAATTGACCTCAGCAGAAGAGAAGAAAATTTCTACTGATCCTGCAGTTAAACAAGCAGCAGAAAAATCCGGTATGGATGTAACATCTATCTTAAAAGGAGTGATGGGGGGATCAACTAATCCAAGCGGAGCATTCGGAACCGTTGGTGGACAATAAATAATAAAACTATGAACTTAGAAGACGTTTCAAAAAGAGAAATTCTAGATTTTAAGCAATTTAGATCTAGAGTAATGGACGATACATTCAACTATTTAGCACCGGATGTTCAAGATCCTTTAAGTGGAGATAAGACAGGTCTACACACGATTAAAAGAGAGCCTGCTTATGACTGGGTTGGATATGCAAATGCAATCTGGAGTCCGGACGAAGCTGGTATCATCTTCCCTGGATATAATGATAAGGGAAACAGAGATTACACCAACATGGTTGGTCTTAATCCTGGGGATCCGAACACGGTATTTAACATGGACACTAGCGAGTCTGAGAATCACGACTCTGAAGGATTTGAGATCTTGAGACTAGAGGATTTTTAATTCTCCTGGTCTATTTCTTGAATAAATTTTTCCTTAGCAATTTTGAAGATCTCCGAGTTCTGATTGAAGTCCTCGGAGATTTCTATGATTGTACAGGGGATTTTCCCTCCGTTTCTCAATCCCATAGAAACCATAGTCTCGTGAACGATAAACTCATAAGACATAGAGAAGTAGCTGTTAGGAATGTGTATTTTTTTTAGCATTATACCCTTCTTAATTTGATCTCCTAATTTCATTTCTGTTCTTTTCCACCAGTAGGGAAAAACCTCATCCGTTGACATATTTCTAAAGATTGTAATTCCGTGATCCTTTTCAGGGTCTTGTATCTCTAAGCTATACATTTTAATTCTACTCTCTAAATCTTTCCATAGATTTATCCCCATGTCTGCGTATTTGTATAAAATTACTAGAGCAGATTTTGCAATAGAATCTAATTCCTCCCTATCTTCCTTAGAGATTGGATTTTTGGAGTAGAAGTCGATAATAGATCTGTCGTCTTCTGTAAGGGGGAGTTTTTTAAATCCGTCTAAACTATCACTTTTGAGAAAATAATCAAGTTCTTTAATCAGAGAAAATATCCTCTTGATTGGAGAATAGATGTTATTGCTCCTGATCTCCTTATTGACCTCTTGGAGGAATGCCAGTAAAATGTAGTGTTTTTGTTCTGTGTCTATAGGAGACTTAAGAAACCAAACAGGACTGAGGTTTTTCATAGTCTTAATTTAGTTTTATTGGATGACTTATATATTCTTCCCTGTAATTTTAATCTCAAATCTCTTCCTTCATATTGTGTATTAGAAAAGGATATATACATAAAATTGTTAAACATTTAAGATGATTAATAGAGTTGAAGACTATAATAGCTACATTGCAGGAAAAGACAAAAACTTTTCTAACGATCACTACTTTATCTCGGATTTAAAGTATACCGATATTATCGTGAAGGGAAATCCCCCACAAATTCAGGATGTAGATGATGCCAAATGTGAGGTTGAATATGAAGCTATTGTTATGAGAAACAAGAGAGGGATAGACGGAATAGATTTTAGAATTCATAGGATTGAACTTGAACTTTCTGTTGATGATTATCCAAATGACAAAAAAACCTTCGAGTTTGAGATTCAGCCAGGGATTAATATAGATCCAGGCCTCGTAATTCCTGATATTCTTTCTTTTGTAGTACCAACTTATCCCAGACAAATAATCATCGACATGAGAAAATCCATGGAGGTGAAAGATTTTAAAGTCATTGTAGAGTTCGGAAGAGATGAATAATATGAAGAACAATTTGATTTCTAACTTTTCGGATTTTTCTTATTCTCTAAATGAAGGAAATTCATATAAGAAAAATTTTGGAATATTAGGTCCTTTTGAGAAATGGGGATACAAGATGAAATCCTGCTGTCCTGAAATGGGGGGAGATCCAGATGCTAACTCTATTTTTGCCTCTGACGTGTCTTCAGATCTACCAAATTTGTGCTTGAAATATATTTATGGGGACAATCAGGAATCTGATCCGATCTATTTTCCAAAAGATGCTTTTGTTGTTTCTGGAGATTCTAAAAATCCAATCATAGAAACAAAGCCCGGCGTTAGATTTTGGGATAATGAAGAAAATCAATTAAACCTGGACGAATTTATAAATTCTTTCATCGAGTCTAAACATTTTCAAACCCCCGAAGATGATGCTTCAGGAGACATCAATACAGTTCTGGAAATTCTAGGAATGGATTCTCCTATAGGTGGGATCACAAAGAAGAAAAATCTTCACTGGATTGCAAAATTAGAGGACGGAACTGAAATTGAACTGAAGAAGAAAGATGCAGAGGATTTTTTGAATATTCTAAAAATTTATCTCAATTCAGATTCATATTCTCCCGATATAGAGGTCTATAGAGATAAGCCTGGGTTTGAAACCATCTTTAATACTCCAAAGGGAAAATTTATCAGGAAAACTGGAAAATTAACAGACCTGGCCAAAGACCCAGTTCACCAATATCTTTTCAATGCTAGCTTAAAGAAAGATCCTAGCTTGTATCAAGAGCCTGTTATAAACTATCTAAACTCAATCCTTAAGTCCCACGACTGGAAGCCAGAATCTTCTAAACAGATGGATTCTTTTACCGATAAAGGGAAAGAAATAGATCAACTGAAGAAAATTCTTTCTAATACTCTAACGGAAGAAAATCTGGACGAGCTTTATGCTAAGGCTAGAGAGAGATACTCAATAGTTCCTAAACCCAAGGGAAACTAATTTTACTTTTGCTGTATAATTTTAAGTCAGTACCTACATGTTCTGGTTCCTGAAAAAGAAACATTATATGCAAAACGAGTATAATATTGGAATCCAAAATGGGCTTGCTATCAAAAATAAGTGGAATATTTAAAAAGAAGAATAAAATGAGCTTTGCAGAAAAATCTCTGGAAGAAATCGATGTCGAATTAAGAAATTCAGATTTCCAATGGATCAAGGGCGAACAGGCCGGAATGATCGAAAAATACTCAGGAGTAGAAGAAAATAACGGGATGAAGTTTCTAAATTTTCAAGGTGGAGGAAGAATCAATCTTGAAATTTTAAGAGAATTTATGGATATTTTTCCTTCCACCCCTGTTCAGTTCGAGGAATTAAATATTCCAAAGTCTAATTCTCCCGTTCCCTCTCAATCTTCATCTTCTACTAAAAAAGGATCTGTTAACTCGGTTGACTATGGAAAAACTGTCCAAGTTGGGGTAGAAGAATCTCCGATATATAAGCTACTCAAAAAACAAAAACCTAACTGGGTGAACGTGAATATTAGCTTGAAATTAAATCTCCCTACCAAATCATTATATAATGTTTTGGTCTCCTCTTTTGAAGATGCAGAAGCGGAGATTGCTAGCTACGTTACAGAGGGAGTTGATATAGAAGACATTAAAGAGGCTATTGCAGAGTCGATTAGAACCTCTTTTTATGAGTCTAAAAAGAGCTCCTCTACCTCTCAGCCTAAAAAACAAATCCAGACTATAGATGATGAACTTTCCGAAGACTAAAACTTTACATGAGACCAGCCACTTTCAACTAGTTGAATATGGGGATCTAGTTGGGATTAAAGCCCTTTTTACCAACGTGGTTGTAATGCCATTCATTTCAGACGACCAAGGGCTTCCTTTAGCAGTTGGGGTCCTTAAAGAACCTAATCCATTTAGAGAGGGAGGGATAAACATAAGCCTGGTTACCGGAACAACTGATGATGAGGACGGGGACCTTCTTTCAACAGCTCAGAGAGAACTGTATGAAGAAACCGGCCTAAACGTTCCTGATATTAGTAAATGGTACTATCTCGGATCTGTTACATCTTCAAAGTTTGTAGATCACGAGCAGCCCTGTTTCGCAGTTGATGTGACCGGGGTAAAAAAGGAAGAACCAAAAACAGACGGGTCCGAAATGGAGCAGTCTGCAGAATTTAAATTTATTGCTGCCAACGATGTCGTGAAAGCAAAAGATATTTTCATCCCGGGTCTTTTCTTAAAGCTATTTAAATATGTTTTAGGAACTGACATTCAAGGGGTATCGACAGACTTTGATTTTGGATCTACAAAAGGCTAAGAACATGAGCTTATCTAGAAGAGAAAGAAGAGAATACGCAAAGAGAATGGGGATTCTGTCTAAAAAAGAGTCCTACGAACAGATGATGGAGAGATTCAGAAGATCTAACGCCGCGGGAGAATATCTACACACCCATCACTTACAAGAAGTAAAAAATCAACAACTCGAAAAAGAACCAACAACTTTTCCTGAATCGTCTCAGGAATCTGAAGATGAAGGAATCAACCCTTTCGGATTCTTAGGTAAAAAATAATGATAACGGAATTGCAGGAGATAAGATTTTTTCTAGCTGAGTGTTCTTTGAAGGAAGCGAAGAAAAAATATTGCTCTGAAGAAGATCTGTATATCGTTGATATTGGAAAAATAATCAAGGATCTAGGCTATGATATAAATAGTCTTTCTAGAGAATCTGAATTTGTAATAAACTACTCAGTTCAGAAGAAAATCACACAGGGAATATATAGTACTAAAAGTAATGGAATTCTAGTCGTTCATAAGAACATCTCAGATTCCTTCAAAGAAAACTTAGAACATTTTCTAAGCGACATGGAGGGAGAGGTTTCTTATACGATTGAACTTCTTTAAAAGTACTATATAGGAAATGCCAATAGATCAACCCACCAGACAAGGTCCTAGTTTATCCACGAACAACCCAACCGCAGGGGATCGTTTGCCGAAACGAAACGGCACGATAAACTTTGGGAACAATCAGCAGCTTCTTCAAAACTCCACTAAGGACGTCATTGATAAGGCGTACAACTCAGGTAATGTAAATCCTTATGCTGGACCAACTGCTAGATCTCTTTTTTATAATGCTGCGATCTATGACTATAATAGTGCTAAGTATGGTCAATATCTTTTCTATTCAATTGTAGGAAATCAAGATCCTAATTTCTATGAAAACTACTATCTTTCGGAAAGAACACAGTATAACTCTAAGATTTCTGAAACTAATTCCGTCTCTGGGGGGTCAAGAAACCCAAGCGCAGGATTCCTAGTCAGACAAACTCAGTCTAATCTGGGGGTTGCCAATCAAAGAAGAAATAACATCTTTAGTTATCTCTTTGGACCTGGTGATGAAGGATCTTTTATCATCGGAGGGGCATCTGCTCCTTACTACTGGAGGGACTTTATCTACTGTAAGTACTATGGACAGATACCAAACAACTATATGCTTACTTTGAGAAGATTTCCTTCTCCAATGAGGGATAATCTTTCTCTTCCTTCGAAGGTTAAAAATTCGGACATTTATAAGGTTCAAGGGGCAGGAAGGCCGGTTTCTCAAGCAGTAACTTGGTTTGGGGGGAATACCGGAAATACTCTAGCTGATATTCTTCAGATTTCTACTGGTCTAAGATGGAATGAAAGCTTGTCTCAAGCAGGTGGGCAAGACTTTATAAAACAAGATGGATTTGCATCGGGTCTATTTAAAAACCAATTAGGGGATCTTTTAGGAGGGACCTTTGGTTCTGATGCTGGAGCTGCAGATGGAATAGGATCTAAAATTGGTGCAGCAGTAAATGCAATGGCAGCAGCTTCGGATAGCGGATACCAGGAATCAGTTGCAGCTAGAAGGAACAAAGCTCTTAGAGACAAAGCTATTTCTCCCGGAGGACCATTAAGTGATTTTATTTGGGTTTCTGTTGATACCGTAGATCAAGCAGTAGTGAGAGCAAGAGGACTAAATGGAGTTTTCAACGACTTTACTTTAAATTTCCACTATGAACTGACCTCCGTTGGAGAGGTTAACTCTAAAGCTGCTATGGTGGATATACTCGGGAACCTTTTGTCCCTGACTACAAATTATGGAAACTTTTTGACCCCGGAGATTAGATACGATAATAATTTCCCCGCGGTAAATTTCCCGGGTGGAGATGACGGTCTTTCCCAATTTTATACAGACCCTGTTCAGTTTATAAAAACTTTAATTAGATTTGCAGTTGACCCAAACCAAACGACCAATGGAGATCCTGTTGCTGAAGCAGTTGCTGGAACAATTAATTCGGTTGGAAAGGCAAGAGACCTTTGGTCTAGCTTAATCACCCAGATGCAAAATAAAACTCTGAAAGATTTTGCTAAAGATCTTGGAAACTCGAGTCAGTTAAATAACCTTATATTGTATGCTTTAACTGAAAAATTCACTAAGGAATTAGTTTTTCCTGCTGCTGTTTTAACCGGCCTTCCAACCGGAGAATGGCATCTAGTTGTTGGGAATCCCTGTAATCCTATTGCAATGATGGGGAACCTCATTTGTAAAAATATAGATATTACCTTTGGCGAGACTTTAGGCCCGGACGACTTTCCTACCGAATTGACCGCTAAAGTTACTTTGAAACACGCTAGATCGAGGGAAAGAGGAGAAATTGAATCGATGTTTAACCGAGGAGGAGGAAGACTTTATCAGTCAGTCACTTCAGTTTATTCAAATTCACAGTCTACAGGAGCATTTGGAACAACTACTGGACAGGTTATCACAAGTCCAAACAAGGACGGAACAACAGATATGTCTACGTTCTATGGTCCTGGACTTTCTACTGAACAATATCAGCCCGACGATATTTAAATTTATTTAACAAAATGATAGAAATAGATACTCTTTCAAGAAATAAAACCATCTTTAATCCTAACAGGGGTCTGATGGAACAAGGCATAGGAATTTGGGATCTTACTAAATCCTCTGTTAGCTTCTCACTGATAAATTTAAAGATCCAATCTTTCATTAATTTAACGGAGGATGCTCAGATGAGACCTGATCTAGTCGCTCTTCAAGCTTACGGGGATCTAGCATATACGGGATCTTTGATGAAAATTAATTCCATTTCGAACCCCTTTGCAATCCAAACTGGAACTGTCTTTGCTATTCCAGTTCAGGATAGAATCGATGCAGCATTTGACCAAAAGAGAACTTTGCTTGCCCAAAATAATACAACAACCAATCCTAATTCAACTTTCAGAAAATCTCAAGAAAATAAAGCATTTAAGGTTAGTCAGTCAAGGAAGAGTTTCTTAGAATCCCAAGCTGGAATAAAGAGTCCAACGTCTCAAGCTATTCCACCAAATATCCTTCAAGAAGGGGAGGTTCAAACCCTCAAAACTCCTGGATTTATCTCTCTTGGTCCTAGTGTTAGTTCTGCAGGTCCAAATCCTAATGCAATTCCACTCTAATTTAATATGGCGTCAGAACAAGCTGTAATAAGGAACTACTCAAAAACATCGATTACGATGGACGAGCTAGCTGTGCCAAATCGTTCTGGCAATACTACTTCTCCGGATACTTATCTAAGAGATGCAGACGATAAGGAGTATGGATATTCCAAGCCAGTTATCTTTATCAATGGTTATTTTGTTCAGAAGTTTTTGATGGACTTTGATCTGGACTTCAACACTATTCTACCTACCGTTAGCTTTAAATTCTACACGGGAAATCCGACCTTTATTGGTGTCAGCTACCCTAAAGACGGTGATGTTATTTCTATTTATATTAGATCTAATGTCTCGGTTTATAAACCCATCCGGATGGATTTTACTGTTCTTAGTGTGGACTCAAACAGATCTACAGATTCTGAAGGAACCGCTATAGTTTTTTCCATACTGGGAGAATGTAGAGTTCCTGGATTTTACACTGAGGTATGTAAAGCATACAGAAATAAAACATCTGCACAGACTCTTTTTGATGTTTCCCAAGATTTAGATCTCGGATTTGCATCTAACGACTTCAACATGAATGATAAGATGACTTGGATCAATCCAAATCTTTCCTATTATAATTTCATTAAAGATGTGACAATTAGCTCCTATAAAGATGACCAGAGTTTTTATGCTACCTGGGTAGATGCTTACTATAACTTAAATTTTGTAAATATTAACAACCAATTAACTGCAGAAGATATTGTACAAAATGTATTAATCATTCCCGGATCTGCAACTGGAAAAGCGGACGATACATTGTTTCCCGGAATTGAACTTAAACCGGCAGAGGTCCCACTGATGATTACCAATGCCCCTCAATTTTTTGGATATCCCTTTTATGCTATGAAGTTTACTATGCTTAGTGAAGCCGGGAACACCACAAACAAAATGGGGTACGTTCAAGTTGTTCAGTTCTATAACGACAACACGGAATATAGAGTCAAACCTTCTGAAAAATCCGTTAATTATTCAATCCAAGCAACAACCACCGAGGACATTAGAGAAAATATGATTCTTCAAAGGGGTAGAGCATCAGAGAAAGAATACCTTAAGGAGGTTAGAAAAAAGTGGATGGGAATTCTAGACACTGGAGATTCTGGATCCGTTCATGAAAACTACTTTCAAGCTAGGGTACAAAATCCACTAAATATTAGTGATGTTACTAAGTTTACCCTTCAGGTAGAAACTCAGTCTTATTTTGGAGGATTTTACAGAGGTCAGGTAGTTCCTGTAATGCTCTATGTAAAGGAGAAAGGAACCAGAATGGAGAACACCGGTATTTCGAACGATAAGAAAGCCCAGCAGTCTGCGGGTCTTGTTATGGATCAGTTTCTTTCTGGCCAATACGTTTTAATGGGGTATAGCATTAGCTGGAGCGAGGAAAAAGGATTTTATCAAATTCTAAATCTATGCAAAAGAGAATGGATTCTTAACAGTGCAGGAAATCAACCTAAAGCATTCCCGATCAACATTGTTTCTAATAGCACTGCTGCTAAATTCCAAAATGCTGCTGCCGGAGTCCAAAATGCTGCTTCTAGATTGCGAAGATAATAGGATAAATATAAAAGAGAAGACATGGGTATTAATGCAACCGATAAAAATAGGTCCTTATTTCTAAAAGGATTTAATCTTTCCAGATCCGGAGAAAATGAGGATCCAACCTATCTTGGGTTTAAATTTGTTTTTGACTTTGGCTCCCTCCCAGTCAATCTGGAAAATGGATGGGCTCCTAGCCCTCTGCTGAGAGTTAATAATTACACAACCACAGATGGGGCTGCTAACATGCCCCAGAATATGTTCGGCCAACCTCAGTACGGGTTCACATCAACAAACGTAGTTTACTATTCTGCATATAATTATCTACTTCAAAGAGACGGGGGCTACTTAAGAGGAAATGCCCTCAAAAGAGCTAATGCTTTAAGACAATTCCAAATTCTACTTCAAGACATTAACAATAATTCTCCTTGGTTTTTTCAATCTATAACAGGATTGGATGATCTGGAAAAGATAGCAATATCAGGATTCCAGAGTGAACAGGGGATGGACAACTTCAATCCTGCTAGAACTGCAGGAAAAGTATTAACTATCAATTGTTTAGAGTCTCTAAATATGAAGATGACTGCACTTGCAAACTTGTATAATCAGGCAATGTTTGATGCTGATAATATGAAATGGCTAGTCCCAAGAAATCTTCGTAAATTCACGATGTGGATTTATGTAACGGAGATTAGAAATTTCTTTAAGACAACTAGACTAACCGGATCATCTGCAGCAGTTGCAGCTCTTGATGATCTTACCTCTCTTTTGACCTCCGACAGAAACCCCGGAGGATCCATTGCAAATACACCAGTTGGGGAAAGACTCCCTTCTGGACCAGGAGCCCCTGGTAACTCGTTCAACTCTTTTGTTAGGGGGGTTGCCAATCAATCTGGCCTAATGAATGATATTGATGCTTTTAGAAACCAGCAGGACCAAAGCGGTATTAAACCGGTTTTAATTTATGAGTGTCATCAGTGTGAATTTGATTTTAGTGCTAGTAAACCTTTTGCTGATATCGATGTCGGAATAGACCCTAGATCTGCTACACAATCTTTCAAAATTCACGTTGGAAAAGTCCGAATGAGGACCCAATTTCCTAATATTAGAACAGACGGTAGTTATCTTGTTTTAGGGGATAGCTACGACCAAAATAGAAGTTCTGTTCAGATCTACAATGATAGTTTAGATCTTGAAACTATTGTAAACTTGGGAAGAGAAATCTTAACTAACGTTACATCTCAAGCAATCAGTGACTTGATTAACGAAGGAATATCTCAGTTTATAAATCCAGCTCTAGCTGGAGCTAGCCAGACTTTGCTGGGCAATATCTACAGTTTAAATCCAGCACAAATTCAAGGATTTATTAGCGGAAACTTAGGATTTAGTGATGCTCAGAATTTTTTAAATGGAGCTTCAGATGTTGGAATTGATAACATATTTGCAGGAGCTTTACCAAATCCACAGACTACGGGGCTTGGTGGTCCACCTCAAAGAGTTTATCCCCCTATCCAGACAAATACTGACGTCTATGCAAACGTTCCGGGGTCTGACTTAGGAGTTCCTGGAAGAGTTTATCCCCCAGCTAGAGGTGATGCATATCCTAATGTCCCAGGAAGAGATCTCGGAGTTCCCGGAAGAGTTTATCCAGTTCCAACCGGGGATGCATATCCTGATGTTCCTGGCGGGGATCTAGGTGTCCCAGACAGAGTTTATCCAATACCAACAGGAGATGCATACCCAGATGTTCCCGGTGGAGATCTAGGTGTCCCAGACAGAGTTTATCCTGTGCCTGGTGGGGATGCATACCCGGATGTCCCAGGAAAAGACCTCGGAGTTCCGGATAGGGTTTATCCTATTCCGACCGGAGATGCATATTTTAATGTTCCTGGATCTGATCTTGGGGCTCCAGACAGAGTTTACCCTATCCCAGGAGGAGATGCTTATTCCAATGTTCCGGGATCTGATCTTGGAGTTCCAGATAGAATGTACAAGGCGGACAGAATAGACGAATATGCAAGTGTTCCTGGTGGGGATCTAGGAGTCCCCGATAGGGTTTATCCTATTCCGACTGGGGATTTTTATCCTGACCCTGGAACTAATATTTTTGCAGATCAGAATATCGGAAGAGTTTATGCGACGGAGCAAAAAGTTGTTGCACCGGGCGGAGAGTTGAGATCCCCTTCTAACGTATTTGATAGTCCTCCTTCTCCTGTATACAATTCAATATCTCCTACATATCAAAGAGGTGAAATTGGGAAAGTGTATCCTCCCACTAGCGGAGACTTTACCCCAATGGCTCCAGTAGATTTAGGAAACACAAAAGGAGAAGATAAGTTTAATATAAGTCTGGGAACGACTAATGGCCCATCCCCTGACTCTGGAAGCGATATTGGAGTTTTAAACCCCGTAAACGGTGTAATAGTTCCTAACAAATAAGAATATGAGTAACCCTCACGTACATCTTGGAGAAATAGTAGACATTAACGACCCTTTAAAGCAAGGGAGAGCAAGGATTAGAGTTTTTGGATTTTTCGACGAATTGGAAATTGAAGACATCCCATGGGCTGAGCAAATATCGGGACTTTCTTTTTCTTCTGCGAGAGGAAATGGAAATATTAGTATTCCTAGAGTTGGAGCAGTAGTAAACGTCCAGTTTGATGGATCCAACTATTATAAGTGCTTTTATGAATTTGAAAAGGAGTCTTCTTCGGCACTTCTTGAAGAGATTTCTGACTCCTACGAGGGCGCACAGTCAATTTGGTATGACGTTGAGGCCGAACCTGGTACACTAAAGCTTTTTTACACCAAGAAAAAAGGGATGGTTCTTTCACTAGGAGATGCTAAAATTCAACTCGACACGCAAGACGGAGGAAATTTAAGAATAGTTATAGAAATGGGAAAGGACCAAATTAAAATGGAGAACAGCAAAGTCATAATCAACTCTAACAATATAGAATTAGGAGAAGGGGCCACGCAGGCTGTTATTAGAGGAGATGCGTTTAAGCAATTCTTTGATACCCACGTCCATGCAGGAGCGGGAAGCCCCCCTGTTGTTCCCATGATCCCTAATCTTTTGAGCTTGGTAACTAAGACAAAGTAAAAATATGGCAGTAACAGCAGAATATATCAAGGCCCTTAAGGACCAGAAAAAGTTAATATCCGATCTAGCTAGTTCTGGTCCACAGATACCAGGTTTGAGTGTGGAAGAAGTTGCAAAAAATTTAGCAGAATTGGATCAGAATCTTGCAGATACCATCGATTACTATAAAACTCTAGGGGAACAGGAAGCAGCAAAAGAAGAGCAGGAAAAGGCAGATGCTGGAATTGTAGAGACTGACGAGGAGAAGAAAGCAAGAAGAAAAAAGAAGACAGATGAAGCTCTGAAAAAAGCGGATGAAATGGCTGCTAAGTATGTGGAAGCACAGAGAGACTTCATCCAAGAACAGATCTCTGTTATAGAAGTTAACTATGGTGTGATTTCACAAGAAGTGACCGAGTTACCAAAAACAATAACCCTAGCAGCAACAACTTCTCTACAGCCTGCAGCTCTTGGAGCAGCAGCGCCCAACCCTATTTTTAATTTGGGAATTTTATATCAAACTATTAAGTCTATAAGAAGATCCCTTGGAAATATAAAAACAGCTTTCCTTAATATGCTGATAGCTGCAGATAAGATTAAGTTTGCTCTACCTTCTTCTGTTACCAACACACTCCAGCAAATTTTAAGCATAGAAAAAACTCTTGGAATTAGCGGACCTAGCGAGTCTGAAGTTGATCAACCACCTCCACCAACTCCTCCTGGAACACAGGTTACTCTTAAAACCGGCGAGTATCGATTGTCTGTTGACCCAAGATATGCTATCGTTACTTCAAATAATATAGTTCAGGCTAGACAAAATCAGCCAGGTAGAATATTAGAGAATGTAAAAGACGCTAATGGTGTAGTGACAGGAATTAAAATCGAGATTGTTCCTGCTATACCATAAGGAAATTAAATTACTTCAGAAGGAGAGAAGATATATAAATCAGACTCACTTTTTAATCAACACAAATAATGGAAAAAATCTCTTTACTAAAAGAAGAAACAGAAACTTTTAACTGGGAAATCCCCAGTGGACTGACAGTAAACAAAACAATCAAAACCCCTAATCACATTAAGATTTATTCTCACGAAGGATATGCTTCTGCCTTATATTCTCTATATTGCGGAACTAATCCTGGAACTCTAGAATTCTCTAAAGATCTAGAAGAAGGAAAAATCTACAGATTTAGAATTTCCAACTTGAACGAGACAAGCGCCCTTGGCTACACAGATTCAGGTCAGACCATTTTTATCGATCTAAAGAAAGAAAGAAAAGATGCGGTTAGATTAGGAATCGAAGGGATCGACTTTAAAGTTTCCTCTGAATTTGAAGCAATTGTTAGAGAAATAAACGGAACCTACTATGGTTCAGTAGTTGAATGCTACGTACAGGGGCTAAAAGCAGAATTTTTTGCACAGATTAAAGAGGCTTCTGTTGCTTACCCAGCAAGAGTTGAATCGATCAACAAAGGAGGATATTTAGTTGATATCTCTGGCGTTAAGTGTTTCCTTCCTGGGTCTCTTGCAGCAGCAAACAAGATTACTGATTTCGAATCATATCTAGGAAAAACGATCTATGTTATGATTGATGGGTATGTTGCTCAAAAAGACATATTCGTAGTTTCTTATAAGAAGTACCTTAGTAAGATCATGGATCAAAAAATTCAAGAACTTGATCTAACCAGGAAATACAAAGGATGCGTAACTGGTTCTTCCCCATTCGGTCTATTTGTAGAGTGGGAAGACGTTTACACCGGCCTTATCCACAAGACAGAATTTGAAGATCAGGTTGTTCAAGGATTTAACCCTGGAGACGATATAGAATTCTACGTTAAAGAAGTTAAAGAAGACAACAAATTGACTCTAACTTTTGGAGCACCCATCGAAAAGACTGTTAAAATCTATGAGATTAAAGACCAAGTAGAAAACGGAACAATTGAGACGATGGCTGCAATCATCAAATACAAGAGAAAAAACGGATGCTTAGTTGAAGTTCCTGAAACTGGAATGATGGCTATGATCCCGCAAGATAGACTAACTTCAGATTTAAAGAATGCTAAACCTGGAGACAGAATTGCAATCTTGATCTATGAAGTTGACCCAGTAATGGGAAAAATATTCGCTAAACCTGTAGATGTCCAATAACCTAAATCACTTTGATAAACTACATGCTTTAAACGCAGCTGTGATTGGATTTGAATTTGAATTCTTTTCCAACATGGTTCGTGGTAGAATCGTGGAGTCTTTATCAAAGTTATTAGGTAAAAAGATTATTCTATCCTCAAAGTACCACTCTAAGATTCCTGTTAACTCGGATACTTTTAAGCTTGAACCTGATTATTCGGGTGGGAGCAAAATGAACGAGCTGATTACAGGTCCCATGCCATATGCAGAAGCAATGCCTGTTCTTATCAGAGTTCTAAGATGGATAGACGAAAATGGATGGACAAACGATAAATGTGCTTTTCAATTCTCAATTAGCTTTGACAAGATGAGAAAGGACGTTGTTACAAGAATGGAAAATCTGGACAAACTTCAGTTTATTCTTGGTCTAGATGAAGGAGTAATTTATTCCAAGTTTGGAAACAGAACAAACAACGTTTATGCTAAGTCAATTAAAAAGATCGTTCCGAGAAACAGATTCACCTCTATCGAAGATTTGGTGTCAATAGACCCTAAGATTTTCAAACTTCCAGATGACAAATATTATGGAGCCAACTTTACAAAACTAAAAGATGGATACATTGAGATTAGATATCTAGGAGGAAGAGACTATCAGAAGAAAATAACAGAAATTAGAGAGATCATAGATTATGTTATAATCCACCTCTATAATATTCTTAGTGGGAGAACTCAATATTCTCAGAAAGATTTAGAAACTCTAAAACAAATGATGAGAGAATATTCTAAGGTTGTAAAGAGCTTCTCGGATCCTAGAGCATTCTTTATGCACTATCCTGACATTCATCTCTTGGTCGATTTGAAGGGGTTTGAAGAAAACATCAAAACATATTATCCGATGATCAGAGAGAAAATTTTCGATCTGATTGTAGAAGGAGGAGTTAGACACGGATTCTTCAACTATGATACTTCTACCGGAAGATTCCAGTTAAAGGATGCTAGATGCAGGGATGCTTCTTACATTACAGATATAGATCTTCTTGACTGCGACATTAAGGGATCTAAACTTTTTAACTGCAATCTATATGGATGTTCAGTTAAAAATTCTCAACTAGAGGAATGTCAACTTTTCACAGGAAATACCGTTTCTAATAGTAAGGTGAAATCCACCTCTGTGGACTATTCTAATCATCTAGACGAGTGTTACATCGACTGTGAAGATAAAATCATAGATTGTGACATTAAAGGTGGTGTGATAAGAAAAGCAGATCTTGGAAGAAATGCTAAAGTTTCCGAAGAAACTGAGAAAGTAAAAGACTTTGAAGAAGTTAGACGAGAAAGATTCATCGCAGATTCTAGATTAAAAGACGTCAATGTTCATTTCAAACCTCAAAAGTTTAGAGACCAAAACTGGACATATAAAAAATTATATTAACCATGACAGAAGCAGAACTAATACAAGAGATTAAAGACGATTTATCTGCGTCTTGTTCACTTCCATATAATCTTAACGATCAAGAGATCATTAGGATCATCAACCGGGCTAAAGCTTGGATGTACGACAACTATCAATATGCTGTAGAGCAAAGATTTTTTGTTCTTGGTTCTACCCTTTTTGCTACCCCAGAATTTTTAAGAACCAGACAGATTCAACTTCCTGAAAAAATTGTAACTGTCTTTGATGTTAGGGAAGCAAACAATCCAGGGATTTCCGGTAATCCAGATAGGGATTTTGGAAGCTCGAAACTTCTGGGATCAGAGTTACTTCTTTCTCCTTTTATGGGGGATAACTTGGTTTATAGAACAGTAATGTATTCTTACTTTGATTTGGCTAAAGCCTATCTTCTAGAAACATTTGCTTTCAGATGGAACAAAAACACTAAAAAACTTACCATCTTAGGTAGAAACCCAGCAGGCTCGCCAAATAACGTTGGAACAGGTCCAAATAACTATGTTAAGTCGGTAGCAGTTAGTTGCTTTGTTGCAATTGAAGATTACGAACTTTTTGACGATGAACTCTTCTCTAGATACTGCAGAGCAAAAGCAAAGCAGAGTTTGGCTAGAGTTATTAGTGCTTTCAACTATAATCTTCCAGGTGGGGTCCAAGTTAATTCAACAGATCTAAAAGCAATGGGGGATGCTGAAATGCAAGAAGTAATGGAAATGATCAACGGGGAAAACACCCCATCTTACTTCCTTCAGTGGAACTAATTGTCTTTATTTTCCCATCCTTTTATCGATGGATATATATTGGAAACTAACAGTTTCCAATGATAGAAATTTACAACAGGGATCCCGGCGATTATGGTTACAAGAAGGACATTCTTGAGACCACTGATCCTATTGAAATTTGTATAGGTCAGATAAAAATGCTCCTTTTAACAAATAAGGGGGAAGTTTTAGGTGACCCTGGATTTGGGATCGGTCTAGATGATTTAGTTTTTAACCTAGAACTTTCTGAAACTTCTATTCAGAAAGAAATAAATTTTCAGCTGCAAACTTATTGTCCCCTATTTTATGATCTAGGCGGATATTTTAAATTGGAATTTTTTCAAGGAACACTTAGAGATATAGCAAATCTATACTTCTTTATTCCAGGATACTCAAATCAGAGCCCAGCAATATCACTTCAAGTAACATAACAGATAGGAATGAATAATATTTTTCAGAAAAATAATATCCTAATTAGAGGTCTTCTAAACACGACCTATAATTTTTTACAGACGACTTATAATCAGACTAGGAATGTCTTTACTACTGCATCTGCATGGGGACAAATTCTATTCGTTTTAGAGAACTTGTCTCAACTTATACTTTATTTTATCGAAGATTCCATTACGGAACTAAACATCTATGAAGCAACTAGGGACTATTCAATTAGAAGTTTAGCTAGAATCTCAGGATATGATCCTGCTAGATCTATGGCGGCTCAAGGAGAAATTGCAGTTTCATGGAATCTGACTACAACAGCACAGGTTGGCGGAGGAGCAGTTATCATTCCGGAAAATACTAGAATCCAGTGTCAACAAAATGGACTTGCCTACACGATAGTGATTAACGGGCCAAGGGTAAAAATTCCTTTAGTTAGAGATAATATAACAAAATTTAAAATAGTTCAAGGTGCTTTTTCAACGACTACTTTCACAGGAAGTGGAAATGCCCTTCAGAGTTTTAACGTTCCAGTAAAGGGGGGTGTTTATGTTGATCAATTTTATGTTGATGTTTATGTGAACGATAACAAATGGAAGAGATATGATTCTCTCTATGATATTCCTCTAGAAGGAGAAGGTTATCTTTCCAAGTCTGGTATTAGCGAAGGGATTGATATTTACTTTGGAAATTCCAATTTTGGTAAAGTTCCTCAGCCTGGTGCATTCATCAAAGTTAACTACCTTTTAACTGCTGGTTTCTTAGGAAATGTTAGATCTACTGCAACTTCAAAAATCACCTATAAATTTTTGGATCAAGGAACAGATCTATTTGGTAGCGAAGTAAATCTAAACGACTTCCTTCAGATAGTTAACACTGTAGATCCTTCATTCGGAGCAGATTCTGAACCCATTAACATTACTAGACTGGCAGCCCCAAAGACGAGTAGAGCTTTCGTATTTGCAAATGCTGCAAACTATGAAATTTATCTTCAGAGATTCAATATTTTCTCTCAGATCCAGGCGTTCTCTACCTTTGATGATGAATATTTAGACGACGACAACGTGGTTTATCTTTATTTGGTTCCTGACGTGACTTTAGGTCTTGGATCAAATGAGGATTACTTTAGCATTCCTCTATCTTCCTTCCTCCTTACCCAAGCTCAAAAGCTTGCCATTCTAAATCTAATCGAAGACTCTGGATCCATGATTGCCACTACTGTTGTTAAAATTGTAGAGCCAAAAATTTCCAGATATGTGGGAAATGCTATTATAACTGTTTTTGAAGGATTTGATCCCGACATAATTAAAGACCAAATTCAGTCTACAATTTCGGAATATTTTATAAACCTGAAGAGAAGAGATAAAATTCCAAAGTCCGATATGATTGCTTTAATAGAGTCTATTCCTGGGGTGGATTCTGTTTCTTTTTATTTTGTTGGACAAGCAAACGAAGCTTACCATGCTACTGTTGACGTCCTCCCCAATGTTAGTACCAGTGAATTGAATACTAATATTGGATTTGACGATTTTGGAGACATTATTATCGGAAGAGGAGAACTGGTAGTTATTAGAGGAGGATGGAACGACAGATATGGAAACTTCTATGAAGTAGGAATAGTCCCAGGAAAACCTTCTGCTTTGAACATCTCTATCAAAGGAATAGTTCCTGTTAACTATCTCTCAGAACTGAGCGCTGAAACTAAGGCCCAATTAATAGCTGCAAATAAATAACAATATGCCACTAGACTATTCCCCATATTTTCCACCAAACGGTAAAAATGCCTACACCAATTTACCAGTAGTCCCTTCTACTAACTCCACTTCTAATACTGCTAGTGGGTTAAAGTATAAGACTTTTACTACTAGCTTTGATACTGTTACCGACACTTATTCGACTGCAGCTTTAGCCGAGATTAGATCTTACAATCTTGGTTGTACCGGATATAGAATGATTCTAGTCTCTTCCGCTGGAAATTACACATACGCTCCATGTCAAACCAATCAGGAGTACATTGACATTATGAATCAAATGCCAAAGGGGGATATGAAGAGAAGATATTATCTATTTGATCAGACAGAAAATGTCTTTGACGTAACAGATTCTATTAATGATAATGCTTACACCGGATTTGATTATAAGGAACAGATTTTTCCTAGAACTCTCTCTAATTTGATTTACGCAAATCCACAAAAAATTCCAATCTTGGATAAATTCCAGAGGGTAGTTTTTGCTCTAATTGAAACAGTAAAAGAAATAAAAAACTATTTTAACTATACAGTTCCCTTTAATAACAGAAGAGTTTTCTAAAGATGGCTAATCTACACTTAAGATTTTTTGATAAACAGGGGGATCCTTTAAATTTTCAGTATATTGGACCGACCGGTTCTTCTGTTCTGGACAGTAGTTTCGCTTATTTTTCGATTAATTCCGGAACTACACCTGCTCAAGGGTATATGTCCTTTGTTGATGCGGATGCAGTTGATCCTAAAATCTACATTAACACTATAGATAGGAACGGATCTAGTTCAGTTTCGTGGGCTAATTCTGTTCTTGATTCGATAGTAGACGGGGCGAAGATTAGAGTTAATCTGTCTGTTTACCCTGCTCAAAATTTAAGTTTTAATGTTACGGACGTTTCTATTTCAGGAACTACGATAACTCTTTCTATTTCTAAAGTGCTTGGTTCTACGATTATTTCTAATCAGAACAACATCACTATGACCACTGTCTACCAGAATCTTCCTGGCGGATATTTCTATGGTGAGATGTACTTTGACCCAGTTTCTGCAGGTCTTTATGAGAACCAACAGATATTTATAGTTCAGCAGTTTGTCGTTGGGGGAACAGGTGAACTTGGATACCCGCATACAAATGCAACAGGCCCCACCGCAGGAACCCCTCTTTGGAGAACCAGATGGGAAAATGATACCTACGGGAATACAGATGTTAGTGATATAATTTTCACCTATCAGATAACCCAGAATGACCCAGACATTGCAGGAGAACCTGCGATTGTCAACTATCAGAATATTGCAATCCCTGTCGGAGGGACTTCAGCAGACTTTTATTCTATTGCCTATCCTGGATACGTCCAAACCCCATCGGTAGATTCGACTGCTCTATCAATCAACGTTGCTCTTAATGCTCCAGATATTGCTGCAGAAGTTTATGAAAGAAGACTAATAGTAGAAGATATAACTTCAGGAACCCCCGAGAAGATTGTAGAAATTCTATTCTATGGTCAGATTATCGGGGAAGACTCCAGATTAGATGTTTTGACCGCAAACTTGGGAAGAGCATTCTATCAGTCAGATTCTACGATTCTTCGTCAGCACAACCCATATGAACCCTTTCCAAACTGGGTAGAGATCAACGAGAAGAGAAAAGAGCTGATGGTTGCTGGGGAGGAAATATTCCCATATATTGGAGCTTATAAAGGACTTATTGGAGCACTTCAGTTCTTCGGATACCAAGATCTTAGGATTAAGGAATACTGGTTAAATCTTGCTTATCAAAAAGTAAAAGTTAGTCCTCTTCTAGAAAACCAAATGTTCTTGGACAAGTACGACCAAAGTTTTATGGTAAATCAGTCCTTCTTGATTGCAGATCTTCTAGATAATGAGAACAGTGGAAAATATAGACTTGAGCAGACTTACGGACCAGATGGGGATGGAAACTATGTTCTGGATGTTTCCGGAGAAGACACTCTAATTCCTAGCAAAACTTATAAAAAGACTTCACTATTTGGCCTTTACTATGACATCAACAGAGCTTCTGCTATTGAGGATGAATATGGGTATCCTATAGTTGAGGAATCTTTCCTCTTTAGTCAGGAGGAAATCCTAACAAAACTATTTGCTTTAAAGCAAAGACTTAAACTCACTTATCTTCCTCTAAATGCAAAAATCGTAGACATTACAGGGGAGGGAGTTTACTTTGAAGTTTATAATACAAAATCCTGGACCGACACAATGGAAAGAACCGACATCGACTCGGGATTCTACTTTGATGTCAAATCCAACCCACCGAAGGGATTTATTGAGGATCTAAGAGCTTTTGGCCTTAGAACTTATCCAAATGCAATCCAGACCCCGATGAACTATTATGACGACTTTACTTATAATGTCGGAGTTACAGGGGCAAGCGGAAATGCTTTTATATTTACTGGGGCAACCGGGATCGTTTCTAATGGGTTCAATCCAACTTTGACTCTTCAGAAGGGGAAATCCTATAACTTTGATCTAACTACAATTGGGTATAATTTTTATCTAACTACCAGCCCTTCATATAGTCAAGTTGATCCTTTGGGTGTTACTAATAATGGAGCGAGTGGGGGAACTGGAGGTGCAGTTACAATCAACGTCAATCCACAGGAACAGCCAACAATCTATTATTATTCGAATGTCACCCCTTACTTGAAAGGGTCTATCAATATTATCGATGCACCAGCTTCTGACTTAGGAAACATATCCCTACCATTAGAGTCCAGCCAGATCTATACCCCAGGTCAGAATACTGCCATGCAGACTGCAATCTCTAATTTCTATTATCTAAAAGAAAATGGGCAGATTAAATCTCTAGGGGATGGAACAACGGATCCGGTAGAATTTATTGACCCTGCAACTGGTCAGCCATACCAAAACCCAATAGGAATGCCTATCATTCTAGAAACTATTCTAGATGACTGGATCTGGGATGAAATGGGGGTTAGTTGGTCTTCTTTGAATCTCCCAGAATTTAAAGTTGGGGATCTAGTTGACATCAAAACTTTCCAGGATCCTTATGGCCCTTTTTATGGACCAACTGGGCCAACTGGAGTTACCGGATGGACAGGAACTACCGGAGGTGGCGGGGGACAGATTGTAAATACTTTCTATGATACTCAGACCTATACCGTTAAGCTTTCTTCGACTCTAACAAATACGAATCTAACGGTAAATCTATTAACTTCTGCTATCCAGGAGATGCAGCTTCTAACCTGGGCGAATATCAATTTCTCGAATTATAATGAAGTTGAATGGATAGTAGAAAAACCAGCAACCCAACCAGGAAGTCCTTACTACTTTGAGTATAGAGGAGCTATCATGGACTACTACAAGCTTGCCCACTTCCTTCCTTATGTAGGAGAATATACGGTCACTTGTAACATCTATGACTCTTATAACTTTAGAGCGAATGTCATTAAGAAGTCTTTGATTAAAGTCGATCCAGTAGAAATCCAGCTGGATGCTTGGTCTAGATATAGAGAAAATGAATACTACTCCTGGAATCAGACAGTTAGAGACTGGAATTCTTATAACTCGATCTGGGAATACCCGGCAGAAGGAAAAACTTACGACCAATTATTAAAACAGCTTCCTCCCGAAATTATAGAGTTTTCTACTTACGGAAACAATGTTCAAGGAACTCAGGACATGCTCGTAAGGGTTTCAGATCTCCCGATCGGAGCTTCTGGAAATATAGTTCTTTCCCAGAATCTTTACAACATCACTCAGGCTTATTCAACTAAGATTTCTGGAAATCAATACAATTATGTCACGATCTTTACAGATCAAGACCACGGATTTGTAGAAGGGGCTAAGATTTTCATTAGAAATTCATCACCTCAGATCAACGGAGCCTGGTATGTGACTATACCAGATGGAGCAACCGGGAATTCTTTCCAGATCCCAGTTCCTTTAGCGACAGATTCTGCAAACACTGCATTTAGCGCAGGTATTGGATCTACTGGGGGAAATACTATCCTTTATATTGTATCAACCTACTATCCAAACCAGACAGTTACTGGGGGTGGAGATATAGACATTCGGGTTAACGGGAGATCCATCGGAGCAACTTCAGCCGGGGAATCTCTTCAATCAACAGTAAACTCAATAGTGGAGGTTGTAAATTCAGTTTATACCCAGCCCGACTATATTGCCGGAGTCACTGGGCCAAATTCTATCCCAGCTACTATCAATATTCTTGCTAATACAGATTCTGGAAATATAGGAAATGGAGACATCCTAACTGCAGTAGTTACTGGAGCTTTGGAGATTGTTTCTATCGACCCAACCCTTTCCGGAGGGGCAACCGAGTCTAGTGGATACATTTCTTGGAACCAAAATTACGGATCATTCCCGGATGAAAATCTTAGATATTGGGGTTATCTTACTCTAAACTGGGATTCGATACCAACTTCGACTTGGGATCAAGCTTATGCTCACGGATGGTATGACTTCGAGTATGATAATGGATGGCTAGGAGGATTTGAAATCCATAGTGCTAAAGTTGGAGATAACATCAAAGTTAGCACGGGAAATGAGACTTATCCTTTCCCAGTTGGGGTTACTTTCAGTGCAACCGGGGGAGTTACCGGACCAACTGGATACATTACACTCTCGGGGGCAGCTTCGGAATTGAACGAGTCTACAGAACCTCACATCTCCAATTTCTACTATCAAGTAATTCCTTACGGATATGGGGATCTTTTAACTACAGATGGACCAATTGAGACCTCGTTTTCTTTTGTTGGAGCAACATCTGGGCCATTTACAGTTCCTCCAACTATTCCGGGATCTGCACCCGAACTGGTAGTTTCTTTCACATATGCAACTGGACCTTAATAAATAGAAGAAATGTCAATACCTTTAAAAATATATCAGTATCAATCGGTAGTTTACACAGACACTACTACAGGAGCAAGTCCTTTTACTCTATCTTGGGCTTTCGCTGGAGGAATACCTTCTAGCGGAACTGCATCCACAGAAACAGTTCTTTATAACGTTCCTGGATTTTACACCGCCTCATTGACGGCAACTGACATCTATGGGACAACAAAAACTTTGGTTGAACCCAGTTTGATTGAAGTTGCTGCAAGTAGCTTAATTGGTGGGATTTCCGGTCCTACCCCTTCTAAGGTTAGGATGAACGAAACTTATCAGCTCGACGATGCGAGCGTAGGAGATCCTTATCCTGCAATTAGCTGGCTTTGGACACTTCCGTATGGGGTGACGGCAGGAACTCAAAATGTTGGAGTTACCGGATACATTGATTGGTATACTCTTACTGGAACTTATTCGGGCTCTCCTGGATCAATTTATGATGGAATCATAAATTTAACTGCAAGCAATGGATTCAACCCAACTTCATCATCTGCAGTTGTTCAAGTTGAAAAACTTGGCCCTTCGGAAATCCTATTTATGAATGCTACTGGGCCTGCCAGTTCTATTGTAACTACCGGGTTTATCGGCAGCGTTCCTCTTTCTATCGTTCCCCCTAACAATCCTATTTCCAGCATAGATTTTGGATATCCAGTAGATCACTGGTTAGTTAAAACCGATTTTAGATTTAGAGGGCTTTCGAATACAACTAACGAGTATTTCCATTCGACGAATGAGAGTGGACAGGTGATGATTCTCACAGGACTTTGGAATATCCAGATGTTTATGGATATAATTCCTGGATTTATCGTGATAGACGGATCTCTTTATACCGACTACTCTTCCGTACCTGTTAATGCCGCAATAGGAACTGGGCTCTATGTCATCCAGAATCAATCTCCAGAATTTTTTCTTGCAGATGAGTCTGACTTCTTAGAAGGACTTTACAATAATAACAACTACAGCATCCAGTTGTTTAACACGATGCTTAGTAACCCATATAAATCTCTGCATAGTGGAAATCTCCAATATGTAAATACGACTCAATATAACTTTCCTCCTGGACTAACCGGGATGTCTTATATAGATCCATTGGGCATGGGAGCTTCTGGTGAAAATCCAATGATTTATTCACCTGCTTATCTTCAGAGTCTTCTAGGAGCACCTCCAAGTCCTCGATATACTGTTTATATCACTGCAGTCGTTGCAGCAGTTCCATATGGTGCAACTGCAGAAATTGGTCTAATCGGGTTAACCGGTAATGATCCTCTCACGAGTGGAAATTTCCTAGTTGCTCAAAACAACTCCAATGGTCCCGGGTTTGTTCAATATTTAAACAATGCAATCAATGCTTCTATTCCAGGAGGAACTGGATTTATTGATTTTGTAGCAGGACCTCAATTTAATTGCAGCTACAACGGACCTTCTGGAGCTTCTTATAATCCCACCAACTATAACGGAGTTATTTTAAGAATCTTGAACAATACTTTGGTTCAATCCGTTACCATTAGCGATAACTCAGCGTCTCTCTCTAGCTCATACACACCAAATATACCGTTTGCTCCATTTGCTGCAGATACTAACAATGCTCAAGGATCTACTGAAACATGTAGTGGCCTTGCTTCTACTATTCTTACATCAATTGTAGGGGCTGGTCCAGGAGCATATAATAGTTTTACCCTAGGAGGAACAGTGGGATACCCATAAAAGATAAATAAGACAAATGCCATCTACCGGAGCGTATATAAATCAAGCACAACTAGACGGGTTCAACAATGTTTGGGCCGTAGGAAGAGATCTCAGCAAATTTGACGGGACAATTTTAACATATTATGACTACCTAAATTCTGCTGTCCCCAGCAACAATCCATACTATCTTGACACTAGAAGTATTTCTATAGACGAGGACAACACCAAATGGGTTGGCTGTGCATACATACCGACACTTCCAAGCTCCTTGATTTTCAACGTTCAAGGACCATATGCTGCAACGGGCCAAAGCTGGACTCCTTTTGATATTATAGGGGCAACTGGACTAGCGGTTGATGTTCCCACCATCTATGCTTCACCTTATGGGGAAGAGGTTTTAGCATTCATATCCTCTTTGAATGGAGGATCTGGAACTGGACCAGTTGGAGTTTATGGGGTAACCGGAGGAAGTCTTTATGTCTACAACAAGATCTTAACTACTTGGACCGAACCAGCCGAAAATTTCATTTGGCCCCACATTTATGACATCAAGGCAAAGGGAATTCTGGGATCTACATATGAATATTATTTAGCTACGCCGCAGGGAATTTATATTATTCCTCCCGGAACTCTGGAAGTTTCTAGTTTCCTAGGTGGACAACCTTATGTTGAACAGGCTAACATCTGGAACAGCAAAAACACTTCACTCCCTTCTGATACCATTTACTCTCTAGATTTTGACGAGAATGGCCACCTATGGATTGGTACAGATTCAGGGTTAGCATATTGGGATGGAAGTAAATTTTATGTTTGGGATTCTTCTTCTCTCACCGGGCTACTGTCTAATGAGATTATGATGGTCCAAAGCAGACCAAACGGACACGTCTTTTTTACTGCAGGGAATCCTGAAAAGGGAGAAGGAACTGGTTTTTACTATTTTAATGGGGACACTCTAACCAACTACAATTCTTCTAACTCGAGCCTTCCAAGCGATGATGTATATTCAATCATGCTGGTCGGAGATAAATCCTCTAATAACGGAACTGTCCTCTATCCAAACGACATCATCCTAGTTTCCGGGAATAACATTGGATTCTTCGACTATACAATTCCCCACATCTATGCCACTTCTAAATATGCAGGAACTACCGGATGGAATTTTGTAGACTATACCCCAACCACAGAAGCCCTCCCCACAGACGAAGCTAAGCTTCCCAAGGCAAACAAATACACTTGGACTTATCCTTCCTGGAGAAACTATCAGAGTTCATATCTTCAGTATAAGCATCCCGGGTTAGATCCAAGAAATTTATTCCTGGAAGCTAATTTGAAAGCAATTGCAGATGGAAGAGCGGGTGAACAAGACTATTGGAACCTGGGTAGAATCCCTAATTTTGACGCAGTCCAAACTGCCCAGTCCTTACAGGATGCTACCTGGGTAGATGGAATAACCGGGGGAACCGGAGATGTTAAAATTACTTCTACAGCATACATAGATGAAAAATATGTCTTCGGAGGATATAGCACAGATCAAAGCGTCTACTTTGGGTTAAAAAATAATCTGGAAGACCTTATAGTTTCTAACCCAAACCCAACATATTCTTTTTATCAGCCTTGGGCAGGTCAGTCTTTCGGATTTGTCTCCTACTATAATAAAGCTGGACAAGTTCAAGACGTTCTGACCATTAGAGGTTTAGAAACTGAAGTTCATGATGTTCAGACCTCGACCGACGAAAAATCTCTATATGTTCTAGGAACTTACAAGGGATACATTGAGATTGGAGGATTAATTTACTCTTCGACATATCCGGGAGCAGGAGGTATGACAGGACCAACTGGTGGCCCTATCGGATTCTCTAACATCCAAACCCCAGGAATAACAGGAAGTCCATACACTTACCCTTGGATCTACGACGGAACACAAGCTATCCCAGCCACTGGTCCATTCGTCCCAGATACTTCGGTTGTTAACGATCTCAAGACATCTATTTTCTTAATGGAAATTGATAAGAACATAGGAAGTGAGTCTTCCTATGGAGGAATAAACTTTGGCGTGACGGGTGCTCTTGGATCTTCATACAGAGTTAAGGATTTTAGAATATTCCCTGGAGCTAGCTCTGGATATAACCCAAATTCTTCTTCCACTTCAATAGACACAATATTATACGGCTCAACTCTTTCTCTTTCTGTTTCTGACTATGAAGTTGAAATAGTTGGAACTTTGGAGGGAGGAATTTCAACATACAAGGACGATTATGGGAGAGATTTAGATCTTCCGTCTACCTCCGGATTTCTGTTCTCCTCTTGCCCTACCGGACCTTCTTATTTAAAGGGAGGATTTTGGATTTCTCTTGGGACTGAATTGGAATTGCTAAAGACTCAAGTCACCTCAGGAACAGGTGGAAATGTAATATTTAATTCTGTTCAGAAGGATCAAGGAACTTTAACTTATTTGATTACCGGAACCTCGGATACGTATTCTTTTAACTTTATAGGATCTACTTTGATCGGTGGAACAACAGGATCAAATTCTCCTTTCTATTTGGTTTCTAGCTACACCCCCTCTCTTAGTTCCTATAATTTTATTCAGACCAATAGTGCTCCCGTAGATCAGTATCAAGGAATTGATTCTGCTTATTTAGATGGAAAATATTACTGGGCTACTTTCTATTCTGGAACTGGGTCTTTTGGGTCTTATTCAATCTCAGAAGAAGTTGATTATAATGGATACAGCATTTTAACTGCTGAGATTACCCCTTCCGAGTCTTTGACTCAAATCTACTCAAATAAAGTTCTCCCTGTGGATCTAAATTCTACTTCTTTGGGAATGGACGATCTTGAAGTGGGAAGAGAAAGACAGAGATTTTATTCTTTCTTCTCACAAGGAGGAACTGCTTCTAATAATATCTATAAGGTTAATCCTAGCGGCGGATTAAACGGATCTATTTATGTCGGAGGGACCGGTCATATCAGACTTTCTCTTGACAGGGAGGATAATCTCTTGACAGGAGGATATAGAATAGGATCAACCGGGCCCACAGCTCTTCCTGTTGCTTTATCCACAATAGACAATTCTTTCACTGCATTGATTCCTCAATACATTCCTGGAACAGGGATAGATCTAGGAAACATTATTTCCCGTGCGGGATCAGGAGCTTGGACGTGGGCAGACGTGAGCAATTCAGAAGGAGACCTTCTAGTTCCGATGCTTTCGACCGTCTTCTTTAGCAACTATGCATCTCAGATATTTGGAAAGCAAAACAATAGATGGATTTTAAAGGATGCAAAGAGTGACACTGTAATTCTAGACGTTAAATCTATTCCTTATTTCATTTACACTTTTACAGAAGCTGGATATTATACCATTCAAAATTCAGTGGAAGACTCTGCTGGAAACGTATATTTGATTACAAAGCCCGCATTCATTAAGGTTGTTAATCAGTCGGTTGCTTCTGCATCGGATCCGAACCCAGAATTTGTAAATTCAGTGGATTATGGATATCCTCCAGAAATTCCACTAGAGAAAAATTCTTCATATAGATTAAGTAAGAGCTTACTTGAACAGCAGGCTCAGATTCTGAAAGATACTAGACCGCCATTTGGATCTGGACTGGTTGTACCAGATGACCCATACGACACATTTAGTGGGAATTAACTTTCGTATTCCTCGTAAACTTTTAGAATTAGTGGGACGATAGGATTTCTGTGGTTCTTTAGCAGAGTAATTACCTTAACCCCGGGAACCCTTGCTTCTAGAATTTTAAAGAAGTCGATCCCGGATTCTTTCTTGGTTTTTAAATCTATCTGAGAAGTGTCTCCACAGAACATCATTTTAGAGTTTATCCCGAGTCTTCCAATGATCATTTCCGTTTGCTTAGTGCTAACGTTCTGGCATTCGTCCACAATAACACAGGCATCTACGAAAGTTCTACCTCTAACGAAAGTAAATGGGATGATTTCAATGTCTTGGTTTTCAATCATCTTATCTACTGCAGCTTTGTTGTATAGCATGTAGAGATTGGCGTAGATTGGAGCCAACCATGGGTCCATCTTGGCTTTGATGTCCCCAGGTAGAAATCCCATAGGATTTGCTGCATCAACAACAGGTCTGGTGATAATGATTTTTTCAATTTTTCTGTTGAAGAACATGTCTAGAGCGATCTGGCAGGCTAATAGAGTTTTACCTGATCCTGCTTGCCCTTTTAATAGAGTAATCTCGTTTTCAAGAACTAGAGCTTTAGCAGCTTTTTGTTCGTCGTTGAGAGAAAGGGAAAAAGTAATCTCATTTTTTGGCTTTCTTCTCTCCGAGTTTTTTTTCCTTGCTTCTTGTGTATTGTTTTGATCCATTGTTGTAAGTCTCCTCTTATATATTTACCTCACTTCCGTAATTAAATTTTTAGTCTCAATTTGATCATTGATATATAAGAAGTATAAAATATAACACCAGAAACAAATAAAATAAAAAAATGGCAACAGTAAGCACAACATCAATTCTAGGATCAGATTCCATCTCGGCATCCAGAATAACTATCAACTCTAATTTCCTTATTCTAGAAAACTGGATTAATGGGTATGTAAGCACTTTTGGAATCGACACCAATAATGGTATTTTGAATCTTTCGAATGCTACAACCGGATCTATTTATGCTAAAACAGGATATTTCAACCAGATTCAAGTTCCAGCTTCTGGATCTTTTACTGCTAGAATCCTGGCTAGTGGAGCGGGATCTTTCACAGATGTTAGTACAACTACGTTTACCTCAAGCGGCCTAACTACAATTAATGGGACTCTTGCTCAAACTGGAATTTCTACATTTGGAGCTACTGCTTCATTCAACGGAACAGCCAATCTAAACGGATCAGTAGTTCTAGGTCCTTTGGGAAATATGACTAGCACGAACACAACTTATGTTTCTGGAGCTACTGCAGGTCAAGCTTTCCCTTCTTCCACAACTCTAGGTGGTGGAGGATATTTAACTTCTATTGATTCTCCTTATGCTATTACTGGACTAGAGGATGTTATTTATGCAAACTGTGGTCCTACTGGATTCTATATGTCCGTAGTAGGAGGAAGTGGAGGAACAGCTGCTAATCTTCCCGCAGGATTTAGACTTAGAATCGTTAACACAAGCGGATCTACTGGTTATATCTACACGGGTATCCAAGGGTCTTCAACCACCTACTATACTGGATTTAATACAACTACAACTTATGGAAACTATGCAACAGGTGGGATTGTAGTAAATCAAAATAGCCAATATCAAGCTGCAGTTCACCTTCAGTGGGAGCCAAGAGTTGCTCAAGGCCAAACAACTCAAGCGGGATCTTGGATCGTTCTTTCCGGAACTAACGTAACAATATAAAACTAAAAAGCTATAGATGGCTACAACCCCTTTTATAAGACCACTGCAGGTACAAGGAGGAACATTTTATTCCTTCTCCTCTTCTGCCGAGGATTTATCTTTCACCTTTAATAACTCAGTCAACAAATTTAAGTTCTCTAAGTTTGCTCTTCTTAATATCCCTCCAATCAACAACGGAGATCCTTTAGGAAATTCACTTAAGTTGAATGCTCCTGATAGTGCTTTTATCGACTATGCAAGTGGAGCAGATCAAATAATCACCTCAAACCAGAACATAAATTTTTCTCAGAGTTTTCAAAGCTATTGCTTAAACCTCGAGTCCACCATTCTAAGTGCAACTGACTATGATTCTTCTCTTAAACAGACAGTGGCGGAAAGAGTTTTCTTCAAATGGCTGAAGGAGATAGGAGGAATTAGATATCAGCAAGCAAATTCAACCCAGGTTTCATCATTGCTAAACCAGACCAACGTCACTATAGTAGATGACCTTCCTGTTAATGAGATCAGATGGGTGGAAGGGGATCCTGTTGCAGGGACTACCGGATCTTATGGACTTACCGGGTCAACTTATAATAGAGTTGTACAATACATTGGGAATCTAGATATTGTAAATTCGGTTAAAAATAACAACAACACTTATTCCGAGGTCTATGTTTATGTTCCAACTAAAGACGGAAATACCCCTACGGTTCTTTTTAAGAATAACTTGGACATCAACTACTATCCCGACTATTCCTGGACAAATAACCCAGCAGATCCTCTTAACGATGAATATCTCCAAGGAAGAGCATATGATGAATTAAACCCAAGCGGACTAACCAATCTAGCAATCTTTGATGATGATGTTATTGGAGCTCCTACTGCTTCTTATACTTGGACATATGATGGATCTACCGGAGCGGGAAACTGGTATTCCCCGAGAGCACTTGCAAATACATATTTCACAGATTCTACTTTTACTGACCCAACTGCATATATTCTTACTAAGACATTCGATGCTAGTTCTCAGACTTACGTTAGAACTAAGCTAGATTCTGTCGGAATTGATTTCGATCCAGATTCTTATCAGCAGATTGTTTCTGATCCGTCAATTTCTACAATAGAGGAATTCAATTCAACTTCGGCAGCTCAAGATTTTGAATTTAACGCGGTCCTAATCTATTATGATGTGTATGACCCAGCAATTCCTGCGGATTCTGCTACGAATTTATATGGAGTTCTATTCCTAGATGACATCCAAGACCAAGGTGCTAGCATTTACGGGATTCCAACCCTTCAGAAATACAAGCCAAATATCGTTACCAAACTAAACGGTAACTCATACGGATTCAAGATAAATCTTAAGTTTGACGTAGATATAGATCAGACGGGGGTAGAACAGGCAATCAACGACTATTCTCCTTTCTCTCTGAGCATGTTTATGGACTCCATGAACGTTTTGCAGGATGCTTCTGCGACTCTGAACAACACAGCATCTATTTATGCTACTCTGGAACAGAGGGTTAACAATCTAGAAAATCTTGCTTTCACGTCAGATACAGTTTTCAACTTAGACCGAAGAATCAATGGCATAGAATCTTCTTTAGCAGCTAACCAAGCAATCTTTAACAATACCCAGGGAATTATGGGTCTGATCAATCAGAACTATGAACTGATTAGAGCTTTGATTAACGGAGAGACAAGCGTTGAAATCTCTTACAATCTAAATCTAGTTAAACAGGGCCCCGGTATAATTGTAGATAGAAGCATCCCAAACGAACTGATAATTATCAATGACAGCCAGGACTACAATATCGGAAACGATGAAGGGGTTGTCACTCTCTCCACAACTTCCTCCAATGTTATAAATCTAAGACCTTACGGAAACTACACCAAGCACATTAATAACGGAACCCCAATTACTCTAAATTCAGATTTGGTGATCAGACTAAAAGACACCGATGTTCAATGGAGAAGAGGACAAGTTTATAGATTCTCTTTCGGAGATCAGATTATCCCCGGAGACTATAGCGTTACCTTCCTAACAAACTCCACTGGACTATATCCTTTGTCTTCACCTTCGAGAGTTCCATATTCAACCGTAATAGTTTCTCTAGTGGATTCTCAGTTTGCTGCACAAGATTATAAACCAGTGATTGATATTGTTTGTATAAATTCTGAAAACTTAACCTTCCAGGTTGATATGATAGGTAGTAGCTTAACAAATAATTCTTAAAATTCCAAAGTAAAAGATGTATACACAAAATTCTATAAGTTCTTTAGTAGCTCAGTTTTTAAGGCTCCAGAAGAATGCTTTAGAAATCATTAATGGCCTTAACCAGGTTGCAACTTCCACCAACGACAATGTGGAAATTCAACTTCTGGACGAGTTCGGATTTCCAAGCACAGCTAGTATTCCAGCATATGGATACCTAAGAGCCCAAATTCAAAGACTTGATAGCAACATAGAAGCTCTGGCAGGTCTAGGGAATAACTTCTCTACAATTAGAAATCCCGATGGAACATACTCACCGATCTTTAAAGCAGAACCCCTTAGGGACCCTGCTCCGATGGTTGGACTTCCAGTTCCTAGCACTTTTGCAGTTAAAGACAACTGGTTTTTTGAGAATTTTTTAACCCCTCTTCTTTACATCAACATCGATGTAACCGGGCAAATCCCAGATTCCGCCGATAGAATTGTGGTTAAAAGGTTAATTGCCAATACGGTAACAGATGAACAAAAAATCTTTTTTGACCAGAATCTAAGGGGAAGAAACGATATAACAGAGACCCAGTATCTTGCTGCTCTAACTGACGCAGGAATTTCTTATTTTACTGACGAGGACACCATTCCTCTTCCTCTAAGATCTATAGTTTATGTTGGAAATTTTAGTGTTCTCCAAATCTTTGACGATGTCGTTTCGACAACAGATGCAAACAACCAGACAGTTCAAGAAACTAGAAGAAACTACAGACTTGACACGTTAAACTATACTGATACTACATCAGGTGTTATTGATGGAAAGACCGTTGCAGTAAATGATTATCTTTTAACTAAAGATGGATCAACATATCAGGTTGTTTCTGTTAATGTCAATTCTACAACAGTTCAACTTAGGAGAATAAATGGATATCAGCCAGTTCAAATTGGACCTGATACCCTATCTTTCTCCAGTTCCAATCTTGGACAGAGATTCATTCAGGTAAATATTGGATATAACGAGAGACAAGGAATCTTCTTCAAAAAAGTTGATGATAACTTTAATATTGTTTCTAGCACTTGGTCTACTGGGATAGTTTTCTTCAGTAATCAACTTTTGATTAACACAACGGCGGGGATTCAAACTCTAGAGCAATATTACCTAAGTTCAGTTTCAGATCTTGGCCAGATGTTCTTAGGTGCAGCCAAGGAAAAAATGGTTCCTGCATACGAAGGGCTAGTTCCTAATCCTCCGGTGTTATCAGCAACTAATTTTAAGGTTGTTCAAGTAAATCAACAGCTAACTGCTGGGACTGCAAAGGCAACCCTAGATCAGAAGATTGCTTCTAAATCTGCTCTTCAGTCTGAAATTAATCAGCTTGATGTTGCAATTGCTCAGACTAGATCTGCACAGTCTCAGATTACAACATCTTCGATTAGCACAGCCTCTCTTTCTAATGTTGTAAGTACTACTCCTCCTGTGACGGAGTCTAGCACTTTGCAAGCAAAAATAGACAGTTTAACCCAACAAAGAGTTCAAAAGCAACAGCTTCTTTCTTCTCTTATTCAAGACATTACAACTCTAACCGAGTCTAATCCAACTCTTTTTGAAGCCCCAAAGTATAGAGTTAGAGGATTCTGGGCGATCCCTGATCCTGCACTTAGCACTAAAACAGGACCCCAGCAGGTTGTTCAGTTCGTAGTTCAGTATAGATATCTGAGCGAAAGCGGAGCTGCTAATCCTATAGTTCAAACCCCTTACGTAGATAATAATGGTCAAACAAAGACCGGAGCATTTAGCGATTGGAATGAATATAAAACGGAAGTTAGAAAGAAAGTCTATGATGCTAATAAAGGGGTTTATGTTTGGGCTCCGGAAGCTACTGCAGATGCTAACGTTCCAAATATTAATCAATTGGATATTCCTATCACCAAGGGGGAAAAAGTTGAGATTAGAATAAAATCTCTTTCTGAAGCTGGATGGCCACAGAATCCTTTGTCTTCTGAATTTTCAGAGAGTGCGATCGTTATCTTCCCTGCAGATTTGACTGTACAATCATCTGCAACCTCGGCAGTTTCAAATGCTTCCGATGCGGCAGTCCTAGCGGTCCAACAAAATCTTCAATCTCTGGGGATAAACGGACTTTTGGCTAAACAAACAACAGTTGGGTCTACAACTTACTATCTAGATGCTGCTTCAGTTCTGAGCGGATTTATTAGTCCAAATGGACAGCCAGTAAGTCTGTTACAAAAAATTCAGGAGCTTCAAGACCAGATAAGCTCTCTACAAGCAGCAGTTGAAAAATCGGTTGGAACTTTGGAAGTTTATATTGTTCTTATCGACGGAACTGCCAGAAAGCTTACCCCAGGAAGCACAAATTCTCTTCCTCCGGTTATCTACAATCAGATTTATTCAAATGCTACTACTTCGGATGCAGGAAAAATTTCTTCGAGCATCTACCAAATAAGAATAGTAAATCCATCTGCTGGGCTTCTCGAACTTTCGAGCGCTCTGCCCGGAGGACTTAATACTCTTGCAGGAGTTCAGAGCACAACCTACTCTAAGCCAGCTGGATATGACGAAAATTTAAGATATGGGGAAATTCCAATTTCTATAACTTCTTTAAATGCTTCTAATATTATCCCGGTTGGTTCACAGACCGCTACAATAACTTCGTTCCAACTTCTTCAGCAGGCTCCTCCTTATATGTCTGCGAATGAAAATGGACAGTTTATCTACCCTAGATGGAAAAGTGTAGGACTTGACACTTCTTATTACAACGCAGAAGTTACTCCATCAGGTTCTTACAACTATTTGGGAACCTTGGATACAACAACTGGATACTATTTACCACTAAATAATAGTGCGGTAGTTCCTTTTGCTCCGTCTTCTACAGCTCCAACCTACAGTAACGGAGGATTAAACGGAGGAGTATGGAGCGGTGGTATAACAGGATCCACTGGATCTTATGTTGGTATTGGGAATGGTTATATAGCTGAGTTCTGTATTAGTAAGGACCACCCGGCTCTAGCCAATGGAAATCCGAACTCCACAACTAGTGTATTCACCCAGTTGATTACTCCAGATTTCTCTAATGGAACTGTAGTTTACCCTTACTTTAGACATTCTGACTACTTCTATGTCGATACGAGATCTACCAACTTTGCTACCCAACTTGGATGGTCTCCGGTTGAATCTACCTTTGCAACTGGGCCTACTGCTTCTAGATCTGATGCAATGTATCCAAACAAACTTGGATTTACTGAGAATGACAGATATTTGATCGGTAAATACACTTGCGGAGGATACCTATTCTTAGGTCCACCGACAGCTTCTACCATTCAGGTTGAGGGATCTACTGCTCTTGCCAGCAGATATGTCCAGCAAGGAGAAGCAAACGCTATTAATGTTCCTTTGATTTTCCAATTCAGAGCCACAGATTATCTTGGATATATTGGAGGATATAATTTGGATGGTAATCCGAGCAACATAACATACCAAAAGAAAATTGGTGTGGATATTCAGGTTAGAAATACCGCTCCTTTCTCTTTCGATTTAGTTGCAACTGGATCTTTCAAACAGGAAACTCTAGCAGGATATGGATCTACATCTAATGCAGGAGCTACTACAGGAGCAGTAAACTAAACATGGAGGGGGGAGATTCTTAATTTTTATAAACGATGGCAGCAGAAAAACTATTTGACTATAATAGTTCGTTTGGGGTAATTAGAACCAACCCTAGATTGACGGGAAATCTAAAATTAACTTTAGATTCTACAGGGGGAATTTGGTTTAATTCGATGGACGTCAGTCCCGAACTAAGCAATCAAAGGTATAAAAAATTTAGAATTACTGGCCAAAATCCATATGCAAAGGATGTTTATACATTCTTTGACGAGGGAAAAACTCCAAATGATGTGGTTTTCCAGGTTGGAACTTTTACCAATGGATCTACTCAAACCGCAGAGACTTTTAATCTACAATATGATTTCTTTTATGGATCCGGGGCTTCGACTCTGGTAGATAGAAATTACGAGGAGAATTTTAAATATTTTCAGCCCCTTTGGATTAAAGATGTCCTTCCCGAATTTTTTGTAATCTTTAAAGTCCCACAGCCTTTAAGTTATCCCTACCCAACTAACGTAACTACAATAGTTAGAGGGACACAGTATAAAGTAATTCAAAACCCCGGATCTACTGATCCGTTTATCGTTAAATATTGGAACCCAGAAACAAGTTCTTTCTCCAATTATGTAGATGGAGAATTTTTCTACGGAAATAGTATTTACAATACCTATACCATAGTTCAAGGAAGTGGAGTAGTTACTGAGATGAGTGAGCTCAAGTACTACGACGAGGTCAATGATGTTGAGACTTATTTTAACACAAAAATACTCCCATATGCTCAAGTAATTGCAACTTTTGATTTAAGATCAAATACCAATATTGGAGGATATATTAGATCTCTAGTTAATAATCCAGGTTTTAATCCTAACCCGATTACGTTTACCCCCGAATCAAATGGGTTTACATATTTCAATGGGGTTAGTATAAATGAAGGAGTTTTAACTCAAAAAGGAGAACTTCTAAATTCCTACTACACATCGGCGGAATCTAGTTCACAGATAGACTTTGAAGAGTATATGACTGATGGTTTCTCTCGTAATGGAATTATCTGTCCAAATCTACTGAACATGGAGTTCTTGTTCAATGATCCAGATTCTGATTTATATTCAATTAACAGATACATTGGATTCTATGTTTCTAGGAACGACCTTGGGGAATTTAAACTCAATGGGCAGTACTTTTGGGACAACAAAAACGATTCAGACAATCTAAATCTTCCCAAGCCTACTAGAAATAATCTTGGATACTACTATAATTCTAATAGAGCATTCCAAAGTAGTACTGGGGGAGTTAGACTTTATTATCAAGGAGCATCCGGATGGATGCCAGGATCTGCAGATGTTAACATTCTGGACCCTCAAAAGTTATATTACGTAACTGACAAGCTGGATAATTTTTATAGCCTTTCTAGATATGAAAATTACATTAAACCTGAATTCAACACAGTTGATGGAACTTGGGTGGACAACACTCCAGACTATCTAAAGTTCGGTCCATATAGACCAAATCTAAAAGATGTGACCAAGGCCTATTCGGTTTTTGACGGAACTCAATATGGGTATGTCAACATCATAACTAACGGAGATCATGGGTATGATGATGGGTCCCTAGTTACCATTACTGGGTCTAGCGATCAAATAAATGGACCATGGAGGATAACAATTCCTTCCGGATCCACTGGAAATTCTTTTCAAATCCCAACCGTTCTTCAGGCAGGAACTGGAATAGTTACTGGAAGTACTGGTTATATTTCGGGTTCGACGGTAAACTATGTCAATCCTTCTGTTTATCCAACACAAGGAGCATCGGGAGGACTAATACAGGGAACTACCGGATCTTCTAATTACAAAACAGGATCTCTAGTTATCGGAGACACCAAAGTTGATCTTCTTGACTTCACTGGACCAGACGAAAAAATTGGATCCTTTCTTGGAGAAATCACGGGAGAAAAGGGAAGAGCTTATTCTAACATTACTTTTGTAAAGACTTTAGATCTCGACAAGCCAGTAACTTTTAAGATATTCTGGCCAAATGGATCTAGAGGTGGTCTAAATTCTAAATATGATTTAGTTATTTCTGGAGATTATTCAGGGACCCTTTCTGGATGGACTGCAGGATCCTACTATTCAACCGGAGACGAGTTTTATTTTAATTGGTCTCAAGGAACAACCCTTCAGTTTGCTCAGGCTTTCAATGGAGCAGTTTCTGACATCTCAACAGTTGTTTGGGATACTGGAGCTTCTCAGAATTTGGTTACCGGATCTGACTCCATCATTAGAATTAAAAATCCGGGGGCTAAACAAAATTTACAGTATGCTATCTCAGTTTTCTCCGATTATTCAGATTTTGAAGCTAGATTCAGAGAAACTTGGAACAATAAATCCTCATATGTGGTAGGAGAAATAGTAGTTTATGATAATAACTACTACGAAGCTACCAGTTCAATCCCTTTGAATCCGTATGGAACAAATCTTCCTCCCGGGGTATCCGACGACTGGATTCCTTACTATCCATTCTCTTACCCTGGATATGTCAATATAGGAGGAGTGGATGCTTCTCAAATCTCATATGTTCAAAATTTTGTTGGAGGAACAGACACTACGAAAAATAGAGTGGTATTTTCCCAAGACGAAGCAGGAAATGTTGTTCCCGGCAATTGGATTCAAGTAGAAAGTGGAAAGGGAATTACCGGAGGAATGTCTATGATTTCTTCGGTGACTAAGTTTGTAGATAAACCAATCTATGATAATGACCCTCTGTCCACAACAGGAACCGTTACAGGATTCAATGGATATCAGGAGTATTTAGTTGCGACACTTTCGGATTCTAATGCAGTCATAAGTCTAGGATCAAATTCTAGCTTCAATGTCTATAGCATGACTAATCTCTATTCTGGGGTCTTTAGCTTCTTCGACATGAAGACTATAGACTTTGATTTTTGGTCTTCTAACTACGGAATAACACCAACCCCTGAGTATCACAGATATTTCCAGCTAGTTCCGGATCAATCCGGACAGCTAAAAGATGGAATTAAATACTATGTTAGAAGTGGACAGATCCAAATAGAATCTGGAACTATCAATCAAAGGACTATTAATCAAGGAGAAGTTTTTATTTGCTTATCTTCTTCTTCTTTTAAAGATCTTCTTCTGAATGGCAATCCCGCAATAGTTGCCCCTGCAGTATTTACTAGGTTGGGATACGTTACCGCTGCAAACTGGGGGTCCGGACCTATCTACAATTACGGAACACAAGTTCCTGCAGAGCAAGATCTAAATTCTTTTAACGGATTCTATGGAATTCAGAGTTTAGCACCCGAAGAAATTATTGATCCAAACATCAAAAGCACCCTATTTGAGTATGGTAAATTGGACACCGAGTATCAGTATCTACAGGAGAACTATACAGTAACCAGAGCAAACAAGTCCAGGATAGTTCCATACATCAACAAGTGGGTTTATAACGGTGGAACAGACTCCAGAGGAAATGCATATAGACTTAACGTTAGCCCTGCATTTACCCCTACTAACTTTTCACCCGGATTTCAACAGGACAAACCAAATCCCCAATATTTTACTCACGAGTGGATGCTTCTGGAAGGTGTTCCCAGACAGTTCCCGCCGTCTTCGATTGTAGATCAGAACAGCTATCTTCCATCCAAAATGGATTTAGATAGAGCTAGGAATGCTTCTCCTTCGGAGTCTAATTATTTTGCATCTTATTTTACGGTAGATCCTCTATCTTATCCTGCACCTTATGCAATAAGAACTAATCAAGTTAAAGAATTCTTTACCCCTTTTAAATATAATCCAGGAACTGGATTTTATGATACCATCTTTAGAGGAGTTAAAATCTCATTGAAGAGAAGAAGTACTCTACCAAATCCACAGAACGATTTGGAAAAATATGTTCCAAACTACAGAGGATTCCAGGATTATAAATTTGCAGCTATTCTAAGGGTTGTTCCCGAAGATTCTAATACAATACAGGCTCCTGTTAGATATGAGATAATAGAAAACATAGCTCAAAAATCGATCCTGTTTGTTACCTATGCGGTGATAAAAGATTACCGAGCTCTTCCACTAGAATACACTGGATCAACTGGCGGAGATCCTTATTTAGATTATCTTCTAATGTATTCTCTTTCTAGTAAAAAGAAGACGACAGAGTTGGGTAAAGCTGCAATTCCTCCTTCGGGAGTTACCGGAGCTTCCGGACCTACTGGTTCTCCTCTTTACCAGATTGATGACATTAAGTTAAGTGCAGCTTTAGACCTTTCATTTAACTCTAATAGCAGCTGTAGCCCATATGCAAACGGACAGGCTTACATTATACCAAACCCAGAATACGATACCGATTTAAGGGAAGAAATTAATCTTTTCTATCCGGTTGGATCTACTGGAAGTCTTTCTGCTACCGGAGCTTCTGGAACTTTCACTGCAATTGCAGGGTCGTCCTCTACCTCTTACTACCCGTGGCCGACAGGAAGATCCCAATATCTGGTTAATTTCGGACCAACAAATCCGACCAACTACTATTTTGAAATTCCGTTCGCTCCTTCTAATCCGGTTACTAGTATCCCTCTGGCTTCTAGAGGTGCATACGAGAACAGACCTGTTACTCAATTGGGAGGGGGAGAGAACTACTTCAACTTTATTTCAAAGAGACTTTCCCTTTCTTACATAGCAGATAAGGTAAATACGAACAGTCCCTACATCGAATACATCACATACAACTATAGCACAGAGACCGGAGCTACTGTATCCACACCAGATTATTTTGAATTAGACTTTCTTCAGCCTTCTGCAGTCTACAAACCAACCGGGCTATATCCAATAAAGAGCTACGCTGGGCCACAAACACTAGGTCAAAATCAGCCTACTGGATACGAGATCGTTAACAATGGTTCCAGCTCTTCAGCTGACATGCTAAGATACATGGGAGGATATGAACCCATATTTGATAAGGTTATCATGTTCAAAAACGATAAGACTGATACAATCCCAGGAGCTACCGGATTTGACCTGTCATATAGAAACTGCACATTCGCACCAGAAAAAACCGGATTTGGTGTGATTTCAAATCTTAGCTACACTAAAGTTTCTCTAGGAAAGAACATTCTAAACATCTCCAATAATGCAGTCCCTACCGGGAGAGCTAGTATTGGAGGGTCTCCTCTTGATGTTGTGTCCTCTTCAGGAACCACAGTTGCTGCACAAGCGGCTGTATATCCTTTGATAGGACAAACACCTATTGCAATTAAAGACTTCTCGATCTTCCAGTCAACCTGGGATCCTGGATACTACAACTTATACACTGCTTCGACCCAGCAGACACCGGTTGCTGGAACCAGATCTATGACAGAATTGAAAACCTTCATGGGATCTAAGATGATGCAAACCCCAGGACAGATCAGCAATTATACCTTTATTACCCTCCAGATTTCCAGAGATGAAGGGGTAGTCGATCCGCAGGTTATCAATGCACAAGCTCAAGTTGCAACTTCAACTATTCAGTCGATGACTCCTGCTCAGTCCAATACTGGAATTGGTCAGTTAGGTCCAGCTTTATCCGGAGTAGATCTTTCTAAGCTGGACGAGAGCATCTATCCTGATATTGAGGTATTCTGGCAGTTAGAATCTATTTCTAATAAAGTTTATGGAGTAATTAGACTGGACAGAATTCTGAGAAGATACCTTTTAAATTCTGGGATAGATAAAGTCTTTGTTGAAAACATGATTACCGAATATGGTGTTGGTAATCCTAACGACATTCAAGATGATGTTAGATCTTACGTCGAACAAAACGTAGTTCCTATCTTCGAGGGTAAGCAGTTAGATTTATTAGTTTTAAAGAGCGGAAATCCTCTGACAGATACCCAAAGATTGGTAAGGGGAGATTTGATAAACCCGGATAAAATTAAGTATGGTTATGTCCCAGAACCTAATTTTACTCTAACCCAAAGAACAGATTTAACCTACTCATTTGAATATTATCTAGACCCAAATCAAAACTACTCTCTGACGTTTAATTTTATTACTGGAAAAATATAAGGTCTTATAGGTTAGAATATATAAAGAAAGAAAAATCAGATGCCCAATTTAACTATTATAAATCTAAATCCAGGAGATACCCAGGAGGTTTTGGTTAATAAAATAAATCAGAACTTCGGGTCAATTGTTGCCAGTGGAGGAGGACCTCAGGGTCAAGAAGGATCTCAGGGAGATCAAGGACCAATCGGACCAATCGGACCCAAAGGAGATCAAGGAGTTCCCGGAACGAGAGGAACTAGATGGTTTATTTCTCTAACTGAACCTTTAGGAGGAACTGCTGGAGTTGGGATAGTTTATGGAGACTATTGGGTAGACACTTCTGCAGACAATGAGGTTTACACCTACGCTACAGGAGGATGGACAGCAACCGGGGATTCCCTTCAGGCATCAGACGTATTTACAACTCTAACTGGAATCATTGGCCCAGGATCCGTGACAACAAAAAATGCAATCGTTCAATCCTCTGCAACACCAGGGAGTAATACGTTTGTCTTTAGCGACGACACTTCTAGTCCAACAAGCGCGAATCCAACATATTCTAAATTTTTAATCTCTACCAATGCATCGAATGGATTTCCTATTCTGGAATTTGGAAAGAGTAACTCTCCAAATATAGGAACCCCAGCGGACTATAACAGGCACCCGTTTTTTCAATGGAAAAATCCTTCTGGAAATGATTATGGCCTAAGATTTGTAGTTCCCGGAGATCTATTAGATATAGTATCCGGAGGAAATTTAAACATCCAAAGCACAACAGGAAACGTTAATTTCAGCGGAGTAACCACAACTCTTAGTGCTACTACTTCCATCTCTCTTACCTCTGTTGGAACATTCAATATTAACTCTGGCAGCTCTAACCTTTTAATCTCGTCAAACCAATTTTCTCTAAGTGCAAACTCTGCATTCTTTAATGTCCCCGTTACAGTATCCGGAGCATTCGGAGGAAGCTACATGTATTCATTCTCGAATACCTCTACAGGCGGGGGACTATATGTTAATTTGGTTGGATCGGCTTCGAGCAGTAGATTCCTTGCAAATTTCTTAGTATCTGGAACAAGTAAATTCTACGTTAGATCTGACGGCAAGGTTAAATTTGACAAAACAAATTTTGCTTATTCGACTTATACGGCATCGAGTCCAACGTACACAATTTCTGGAAAAAATTACTATATAATAGGGTCTAACGTTTTGACCAACGGAAACCGGGTAGTTGTGAACTTAACGGGAGGAACCGGTGGAATTGGAGTTGGGATTCCTTTGAATTCTGGATCCACTGGACTTTCCGATTATCTTTCAGTTGGGGAGTCTATAAGCATGAGTATATTTAGCTCTGCTTCTTCTAGCTCTGGATGGATATCCGGTATTTCATACAGCATCGGTGGAACTGCCAGCTCAGGAAATGCTAACTTTACCGCAACCCCAGTAGTCAATGCGACGGTATTAAAAACCGGAGCTAGCAACTGGCTAATTTACTACGACACAGCGTCTGTCTCTGGGATATTTACTGTTTAATGACTAGCAATATGAGTTTTAATACAAATTACATACTGCCAGGAGACGATAAGAACCAAATTATAGGAAAGGTTAATTACAACTTTTCTCAAGTACTTTCTAATGCGGTTGGACTACCTGGCCAATCCGGAGTTTTGGGTGCAACCGGAATAATTGGACAGGTCGGGAAAGATGGATCTACTGGACCTACTGGTTCTAGAGCTAATAAATGGTACTTTCAACAAACCCCACCTTTTGGTAATATTCCATATACGGAAGCTCCTCTGATAAATTATGACGTCTGGGTGGATACTTCACCAGGATCCACCGGAGGGCCAAACCGAATTTATCAGTATAAAGACAATTACACTCTAGGAGAATATCCGTTCTGGATAGACACCCTTTCTAATTTTGCAATTGATAGCAACTTTACTCTGATCCAAGGGGTTTCTGGCCCTGGAGAAGTAACGGAGAAAAATGCTATAGTAATAGGGGCAACTTCTCCTTCTTCGGCTACCTTTGTTTTTACAGATAGAGATGTTACCACTGCAAATGCAAACCCAAGATATTCCAAGATTTTAATTGAGAATGATGCTTCAATTACTGCTTCTCTCCCTTTATTTTCATTGGGTAAAACCTTTTATTCTGAATCAGATTTGCCTTCCTTTTTCTGGCAGAACACAGGAGATAACTACGACATTAAATTTTCTTCTGGTGGAGAAATCACCATCCAATCTCAAGCAACTGGATCATACTCTTCTACAGGGGGAACTGCTAGCTTAGTTGCTAGTGGAATCAACTGGAACTCTTTTACTACGGGTTCTCTAGAAGGACCTTCTGGAATTTCTATTAATGCAAATACTCTTGGATTTACAAGTTTAAATGCACTTCTACAGACGGGTGGACTTTCTCTTTCTAACATGGACTCGGGAATGGGAGCAACTTCATATGGAAGCGACTATGCTCTGTCCATCAACGGAGCTCTTCTTGACGGCCAAACCGGACTAAGAACAGTTTTAGAGTATTCTGGATTCTATGGGGGAAGCATTAGAAATTCCCTAGCTTTAGGTGTTTCTGGAGGAAATTTATTCACAGTAGGAAACAGCCCATCTGCAAGTCAAATTGCTGCTACGTATCCCGCTTTATCTATAGGATATACTGGTTCTACTGGAGTGAGTGGGGGAACCGGTGCAAATATAGTCAAGTCTTATCAATCTATCACTAGTTCTGCATCTTCTAAATCCCTATTTAATGGGCTTAATTTAAACAATTATATTCAGATAATCCCTTCCAGCGACGTAATTGTCGTGAACGCAGTTCCAACTGGACCAATTAACTCAGACGGGAGAAGTGGCAGAATCTGGCTGCTACTTACCGGGATCGACTCCTATATCGAAGCTGAAAACGCTTCATGCATAGATATTTTTCTAAATGGAGAAACCTGTATAGGTGGGGTTTCCATCCCGACCAATTTTTCTTTTTCCCCTAGCGATTTTTACATCGGGGACTCTGGAGCTACTAACCCAGGACCAACTGGTGGATGTCGACACGTTAGAATTAATTTCTTTGGGTCAGCTTTCCCTACAACCGTTAACACCAGCGGAAATAAATTTTTCTATATAGAATCATTTTCTTCTGGGTATAATTCCTCAGCTCAACTCCCATATTATTATTCTAGCTTAGGTGGAACTCAGTTAACTGTAATATGTACAGAACTATACAGACAAGGGTTTATGCCTAATGAAATAAGAGAAGCGGACGAAGAATTTGGAAGAATAATTTCTGCAACAAGTCCGGAGACCATGGTCGGATATCATTATTGGGCTATTCCGATAGTTGGTCTGATGAAGAAATCCAGTTTATTCTCAAAGATTGTTTGGTTTGTTGCTAAACCTTGGGCTTATCAAATGGCATACGAAATGGGAGCCATCGATAAGGGAAATCTAGCAGGAAAAATTCTTATGAGATTTGGAATTTTCATTTCTAAAGCAATCGGAAAAATTATAACCCTTAAAAATCCCGGAAAATTGAATAAATTAGCTAATTTTTAGCTATAAAGAAAAACAGATAAATATGGAGAAAAATTTAACTATCAAAGAGGAAAAGAGAGCAAGAAATCTAAAGACTAAATTCACCGATGTTCATGCTCAAATTCAAGGAGTTCAGATTGAAATTGAAATGATGAACAAAAGAGCAGAAGGTCTCATCAAACAGCTAAATGAGCTAAGAGACGAGGAGATAGAATTCGTCAAAGATCTTGAATCTAAATACGGGCCAGGAAAGTTGAATCCTTTCACATTAATATACGATACTAAAGAAAATGAAGAATCTTAAAAAAACCACACCTTACATTGTTATCCTTGGGCTTATCCTAATCATTCTTTATCAAGAGGGATGTTTTGGAAAGAAGAAGGCTGGGGATACTCTAAGAATCAATGGAAAGGACTATGAAGTTATCAAACACGAGATTGATACCTTCTATGAAACTAAAATCGAAACTAGATACAAAAAAGGCGAAGACATCGTTCATGAGGTCGAAGTTGTGAAAGAAATACCTGCAAATGTAGATACAGCTTCAATCCTGAAGGACTACTATGCTAGAATTTTTTACAGCGATACATTTAAATTAAAGGACACCCTTGGGTATATTGCAGTTAACGACACAATTTCTAGAAACAGAATAGTTGGAAGAAAATACTACACTTCAATTAATATTCCAACCATTAAAGAAACTATATACCTAAAAGAACTTAGCAATGCTTGGTTTATCGGACCATCTTTTCAGCTTGGAAATCCTGCTTCCCTTGGAGGAGATATTCAGCTAAAGACTAAAAAAGACATGCTATTTGGGGTCGGAATGGGAATCAATTCAAACATTACTCCATATCTTAGAGGGTCTGTGAGCTGGAAAATAAAATAAACTCTTAAATGGCAACATATACTACCACATCCAAATATGTACAACTGACCCCTTACATGGTCATGGAGTACATGTATGCGGATCAACCCAATCCAGAGACGTATAACGTCAACACGGGAAGCACAACTGTTTCCTATGATAAATTGATCAATGGAATGGTCCAGTCGATTGGTGGAACTGCCGATAATGGGGTTCAGATTTTTAACCAAAGTCAGAACTACAGTCTTACAAAAAATACAACCCTAAATAACGTTGTTAGAGTTACGGATAATAGCTTTATTCCGCTTAATCCAAATTACATTATTCCATATAACGACTTCAATCCTAAGTTGACTTCAACTGCAGATCTTCCTGTGGATTTTTCGAGCAACTTTGCAATCGTTTATGACTCTGTTAGATATCACATTCTAGCAGGTTACAACTTGGGTAATATCGATGGAGTTATTCTCGGAATAGATTTCCTAGACGTTGATGGAACTTATGTGACCTTTTCTCAAATCTTTATAGATAGCGGATTTGCTGGACAATACACTCTAAACCCAAGTCCTTTAATGATAGGAATTAACTCCTATGACAAGTACTTTGAGATTAAGGTTCCGAGTTTAGTCAATCTAAATAATCAGTACATTTCTTCCCCAACACCATCTTTAACTCCTGCAGCTCTCCTGAGTCACAGTGGGAAAGGATTTGTGGTTGGATCCCCAATGAGAGTTAGAGCCTATGAGGTTCTAAATACAACTCTGACTACAGGATATGTTACTTATGGAGCTAACCTAATTTCAACTCTTTCTCTTGAATCTGAGGATCCTTTTAGAAATATTGGAGCCTACATTTCTCCTGCAGATACTGGGGACTTCTTTGAGTATTTTGCAACTGACAATGGAGGATTTATTGAAGATTTTATTCTCTTCCAGAATTCCATCGGGAATCAATACTACATCCAGAACGACATTAAAGTTTTTGAACAGATAGGAACAGCTTTCATCCAGACTGCTAATTTCTATACGATCCAGACTAATGCCTACGACATTCCGAATCTCTACAGGCCAATCATCAGAAACTCCGGTGTGGCTTCGACTTTTAATCTAAGGTATACTATGACCTTGGTAAACTCTGTAGATCAGTCTAGGGTCACTAGAATAGCTTCTGTGACATATAATAACCCAGCCAAGTATGGTGCCTATATTGCTCCCCTTCAACTTCAGAATCTTCCACAGGTTCAGAAGATCTACAATAAAGTAGCGACGGAGACGAACATCAGCGTTCCGAGTTCAAATCCAACTCCTAGGATTATTGTTAAGTACAGCAACGTCTTCTACGAGAGAAACCTCGTAAACACCACGATGACTAATCTGGTGGTAAAAGGAACAACAATCACCCAAGCAGACGGGGGATCTGTACAGGACCAGACCGTGTATGGACAAGGAAAAGCATACATTAGAATAAGTCCATTCGACAACTATTATAAGTTTACTTTCTATAAACAGGGAGCAGACGGAAACACCCAACTGATCGATCTAGAATCTTCTGGAACTTATTACATGGTGTTTCTTAACAATAGTAACAAGAAAGTTTCTGCCCCAACAATTGACGATAAAAACATAGCAAATCCGGCCAAAGGGGAACTTGCTTTCAAAGTTTCTGAAACTTTGGCTACCGATGTTCTTCAATATACAAACAGAACATATACAATTACAAATCGTCCTCCTGCAGCAAACGATCCAAATATTGTCAGTGATCAGATCCCAACCACAGGAGCTGCAAAAAATGCACTAGCTAGCAGATCTACTGCTTTAAATGACAGCATTAAAGACGTTGTTCTTTCTGCTCAGAATATAGACCAAAGTCTCTTGAGTGGGGTCTTAACAGTTTCTGCTAATGCTTCTTCAGTTCTTTACTATGGAAACTGGCTGAAAGTCGATGAACCGATCCCAAGTACATCTCCAACTAGTGGAGCTACCGGAGCAACTGCTACTGTTGTACAGACCAACACAAATCAGCCTACTTCTGCTACTGCATTCTTAGGATCTGCGGCACTTCCAGTTTCAGTGGGAAATAATATTCTCAACACCCAGCCACAAACTGGAGGAGGAACGGCAGCAACAGGATTTGCTTTCACAAGTGAAAATGGAGTAGAGGTTACTCGACCATCCAACTCGGCTTCGTCTGGTCAAAGATTATCAACCACTGAACTAAAGTCTGCAATTTCACTGGCTGTTAAATCTATGTTATCGGAGGGAATAACCGTTCAATATATTATCAACTACTTCTTGAACGTTCAGTCTCCTGGATATAAACTATACGTGGGAATAACTAAGAAGATCTTCACGGATGCAGTTAAGGGGATATTTACAGATGCTGATCTTACAATTCTAAACAACTATGGAAACACCAACGCTGGGCAAACTAATGGAGGATCTGCTTCTAACCAGGGATCAACCGGAAATGCAACAGGAGGGGATTCCGGGACTTCTAGACCACCTGCAGTCCAGCAGTAACATTTATCCATAAGACAACACGATGATATTAAACGCAAGATCCAATAGTTTTTACTTTGTCTTCCCTAGGGGATTTTTTCCTCCTGGGATAGAAACAAAGTATTTTCAGTACATCAAGAATCAATCGATTCCCTATGATACTCTGACCCAGTACATGAATAGCACTATTCAGTCTGTCACGTTCCCATCTCTGCAGGTGGACAATGTAACTCAGACTAGACCTCTAGGTAAGAAGATAACATACCAATCAGCTACCCCAATTCAGAACTTATTCTCTCAGGGATTTTCTGTTACATTTAGAATGGCTTCTGGATTTATCAACTACTTCGTGATGTTGGAGACGATGCTTGAACACCTTAACTTTAAGAATCCCGATTTATTTGTGGAGAATTTACCTCTCCAGGTTCTGGATAACTCTGGAAACGTAGTAGCAACTGTCCAATTTAAGGGGGTAACAATAGCTTCTCTTTCTGAGCTGAATTTGAACTACACCCAGAATGCTCCGACGGCAACAGCATTCACCGCCGGATTTAACTACAACTACCTAGGAATTGATCTCGATATGGCTAGATAATTTTTATCGAGTCGAGATATATAGTCTATAAAATAATAAAAGAGATGAGAAAATTTTCTGAACTAACCAAGATAAACGAAATGAAGTACGGTCAGCCAATGTATGGTAAAAATGACCTAAAGCAACACATGAAAAACACTCTGGTTGCTGCTTCTGGAAACGACCAAAGGGTCCTAAACGACATCGTTGACTGTCTAACCGATGAGCAGATGGAGAAGTGCTTCAACAAGCTAGCTAAAGTTTATCAATATACTGGACAAGTAGGACAAGCAGTACAGCCTAAAATGTAATTTCACCCGTGTCAAGTCTTATTCAAATTCAATATGGTCTTGACTCCAATGGGAATCCTCTTTCTGTTTCTATTAATCCGGAATTAGTCGGATCTTATAAGACATCTCCTACTAAATTTTATATTTTTTTAGACTCGGTCAACTCTAGTTCGGTTCTTTCTTCTTCTACCAATTTCCAAACACTTTTGGATTTTTATGCAGTAACCGGAGCTACTGGAGCTACTGGCTCGGGAAACTATATGGAATCCCTTTGGAATAATGCTATTTTAGCTAGCAGTTCTATCTCTTACCTGAACTTCTATAGCTCTGGTTTTTCCCTGTCACAAACAATTCTTTCTAGCTAATGGAGTTCATTAGAATTGCTTATCTTTCTGGATCAGAAAAATTGTATAGTTCTTTCTCGGTGAGGAGTTTTTCAGAGATGAAATCTGATCAGAGCTCAGTCTATCTGTACTTTAGATCCCTATCAACGGCAGGACCTTTAAGTGCTGGAAAAATCTACTATGGAACTGTGGTTGAATTTGCCAAAACTGACCTAGCATATCAGATTTTTCAGGAAATATCACTAATCTTATCTTCTTTAACAGATAATAAAATAGTGACCCTGGATTTTACCACTGATACTCTGGTTACCCTAACTTTTAGTTCTATCCAGGACTAGAGAACTTATCTCTCACTAATCACTATAACATTTTTATGATCTATATTGGAATAGACTTTTCATTAACGTCTCCTGCATTCTGCGTCTACAAAGACGGAAGGTATAACTGGGGAAGTTTAACTAGAACCGACAGAACTGCAGAGTCTCTCAGAAAGTCAAAGGACAAACCCTATGCCATTTTGGATGGGGATCCCGATATAGATCTCTTTTTTCTAACCAAGAAGGAGATGCCGGAAGAATATTCTGCCAGAGAAAGGGTCAAGATTGACTATTTTCAAGATATTGTAGATGTGTTCTGGTATCATATCGAGCCATTCATTGAAGGGGAGGATGTTAAGATCGCCATTGAGGGACTCAGCTTTTCCTCCAATGGAAATGCCTTGATTGACATCTCGATGGCAACAGCTCTCATTAGGAAAAAGATTGTGGACAAGATCGGGTCAAAAAACTTCTATGTTTTTCCACCGACTGCAATCAAGAAGTTTGCAGGAAAAGGCAACTTCAAGAAGGACGAGATGTATCATGCACTGGTAGAAAAGGCTCCGACTGCAGGAGGAAATTTCTCCGACTTTACCGATGTTATCGCTAAGCATGCTTCGTCTTGGATTACCAAATCCAAGCAGGTAAACAAGCCGATCGACGATCTGGTAGATGCTTCTTGGATCTGCCTTTTTTTGCAAGAAACGATAAAAAATGGATAAATTTCGGATATATATGATGTTTCAAAGAAACATTTAGAGGATTCCGGAGTTTAATAAGTGTAATTTAAAACAAACAACTAAAAAAATTTAAAAGAAATCATGAGCAATTTGGACATTTTCAATCTCGACGCAGAGTCTTTAGTGACTCCAGTAAAAAAAGAAGGATCTAAAGATCTAGAATTTTACAAACCCTATCCAGAAGACGGAAAGGACGGTGTTTACAAATCATTAGTTAGATTCGTTCCTAACTCAAGTGAACCCACAAAATCAAAAATCCACAAGTATTACGTTTACCTAAAAGACCCTTCAACAGGTAATGGTTTTTCTGTAGACTGTCCTTCAACTGTGGGTAAGAAGTCTGTCTTGAAAGACATCTTCTGGAAGCTTCAGAATTCAAATTCTGCAGCAGACAAAGAACTTTCTAAGAACTTCAGCAGAAAAGAGGATTACTATTCTCTAATTCAAATCGTTCAGGACAAGAACAGACCTGAGCTAGAAGGAAAAATTATGATCTTCAAGTTTGGTAAAAAACTAAACGATATGATCGAAGCTCAGTTAAAGCCTGAGTATGGCGAGCCAGTAAATCCTTTCGATTTATTCAACGGTAAGCTTTTCTCAATCCACGCTAGAAAAGTTGGTGAGTGGAACAATTACGACCTATGTTCTTTCGTAGGTGAAAGATGTCCTATCGAAGTCAGCGGTAAGAAAATGGAGAAGAATCAAGACGATATGAACGCAATCGTTGAGTATCTAAAGACTGGTCCTCAGAATCTTACTTCTTTCGACTACAAAGATTGGGACAACGAGACAACCGAGAAGGTAATGTCTGTTATCAGAAACACAGTTCCTGATGGAAGATTGGTTAGCGAAGTTCTAGGTGGAGCAGCAGCATCTTCTAACTCTTCTAATTCTTACAGCTCACCTGCAGCTTCAGTGTCTTCTTCGACACAAGAATTCTTCAACGAAGCTTCTTCAACCAACGTTGGTTCTACCCCAACTAAAGTTCAGACTTCATCGAGTCCGAGCACATCATCGGCTTCATCATTAGACGATCTTTATAAAGATCTATAATAAGAACCTAAAGGGGTCTTACAAGACCCCTTTTTTATCCCCTTTAATTATGCAAGAATCCAGAATAGAAGACCTGTTGACCACTGTCCTGGTTAAAGAATTTCCAGGAGAACCGTCCAAGCACAAAATATACCGAGCAGGAAATAGACTCAACTTCTCCTGTCCATACTGCGGAGACAGCAGAGATGGAAGAAAGAAGAGAGGAAATTTCTACCTAGACACTTTATCTTATAAGTGTTATAATGGCGGATGCGGTATCTTTAAAGACATGTATAGCATCCTTAAAGATTACGGCATGATCGATAAGGTTGGTCAAGACGAGAGGACTGAGATTCTAGACACGCTACACAGCAGGAAGGAGAAGCGTAAGACGTACTACGGAGATATTGATATTTCCCTATTCTTCGACGACGATATTAAAAAATACATCATCCCCAGGTCTGAGTTTATGGAAAGAATGGGACTTCAAGAAGCTCGAGGTTCTAAGATTGAAATTTATCTCACCAGAAGGAACCAAAATCCAGATCAAAAGTTTGCCTGGGATCCTGCAAAGCAGAGACTTTATATCTTTAATCTCTCCCGGGAAGGAAATATTCTTGGACTCCAGTTCAGAAATATGCAGCACGGAGGGGGAAATACCGGATCTAAATACTACACCTACAAGCTCAGCGGAATCTGGGAGAAACTTCTGGGATGCACAGATGAGGAATTCTTAAATGGATGCAGGAAGATAGATCCAATTTCGACTGTGTTCAACATAGGAACCATTTCTTTCAACGACACAATCACAATCTTTGAAGGACCTATGGACTCTTTCCTCTGGAAGAACTCGGTAGCTCTATGTTCGGTGGAAAACAGATTTCCATTCGAGATGGACAATCTCCAGTTCTGGTATGACTGGGATAATGCAGGAAGAGCAAAGTCTTCAGAGTTTCTAGCAGAAGGAGCAACAGTCTTCAACTGGAGAAAATTCTTGGAAGATCACCAACTTCCAACCAATAAAAAATGGGACTTAAATGATCTAGTTAACTTCTTGAGATCCAAAGGACTCAAGATCAGAAGATTTGATTACTATTTTACAGAAGAGGTTTTAGACCTAAAAGATTTTATTGATGTTTGAAATAAATTTATCATTCGAAAATACAGAATTATGGGAGGAGTCCCTGGACAAAGTAGAGGGAGATGGAAAGCTAAAGTTTCCGGTCACCTTTCACGACCAGATTCCACCAATAGAAGAAATACCCGATCATCTTACTCTGCTTCCGCCAAAGAAGCAGGAGAAGGCGGTAAGGGTCATACAGTTAGGAAAAAATAAAAAAGACAAGAAAGGACTATTTTAAGATGTCAGAAGTATTTCCAGAATACAACCCGGTTCCAGAGGAACAACAGCCCACCGACTTCGGAAAGATGTTCGAGAGGGAGAGAGCGGAATGGAGGGAGAAGATCCAAGTTATTTCTCTGCACATCAAGAACATTAAGACCGTTGCGGAAGCACAGGTGGATTTGTTTTCTACCCGTCAGACTCTGCTAGAATATAGCTACAAGCTCGCACAAATAATTTCTAAGCTGTCGACCAAGGAAAGACAGATGAGAGCCAAGAAGCTGAAAGAATACACAGAAGGAAAGGACATTAGATATGGAGCAAACGAGAAGACGACTCTCATCGAAGGGGACCTAGCCGAACTGAGCGAGAAGATGCAGCTGGTAGAGGGACATAGAAAATACATCGATCAGACCATCCAAACCGTGGATCACATGCTTTATGGGATCAAAAGTCGCATATCTCTTGAAGACTACTTAAGGGGTAGTACCATTAAATAACAATATATAGACCATGATTAAGTTTAATCTATCAGAAGATAATCAGTGGTTAATTCTAGCTCAGTGCACTGACGAGGTTGAAAAGAAGCAGGTTGAGCTTTCTCTAACAAAGAAGATTCACAACTGGTATTTCCACCCGCTGGTAAAGAAGAAGATCTGGGACG
>Ga0222713_10000233_pt1 | contig 61658 bp, 55 predicted proteins | sample C33_649DmetaG_FD_165061 | JGI IMG/M metagenome (GOLD analysis project Ga0222713, IMG submission 165061) | Estuarine water microbial communities from San Francisco Bay, California, United States - C33_649D | ecosystem: Environmental > Aquatic > Marine > Unclassified | place: USA: California...
CCGACAATAGGCAGCATATTGTGCAGCCATAATAACTGGGTGCCATACGCCTCATTATCGCAGAAAGGTTTAGTGCGCTGTCAAGTGCAATAGAGTATGACGTGACCCCCAGCTTTCCTCCAGCCGGGATTAGAGCCGAGCCGTTTTGTTGCGCATGAGCGCGGTTGAAGCAATGGGCTGCGTAGCGGAGCCCGTAGGGCGGAGCGAAGCAGGCCATTGCTTATTCAGTTCGGCGGCGAACGCCGCCGGGGTTGCGTATCCAAGGGATGAGTGTGGTCTCTCCCGGTTGTAGTCATCCACCCAGGCCGCGATCTCGACCCGGGCATGGGCCAGGCTGAGGAACAGTGTCTCGTTGAGCAGTTCGTCGCGCATGCGGCCGTTGAAGCTCTCGACGTAGCCGTTCTGCATCGGCCTGCCCGGCGCGATGTAATGCCACTCCACGCCGAGCTCCCCGCACCATGCCAGCACCGCATTGCTGGTGAGCTCCGTCCCATTGTCGCTGACGATCATGACGGGCTTACCACGCCGTTCGATCAGCGCGGTGAGTTCGCGCACGACACGGCGCCCAGAGATCGAGGTGTCCGGCACCGCTGCAAGGCACTCCCTGGTCACATCATCGACCACGTTGAGCACCCGGAACCGTCTGCCAGAGGCCATCTGGTCGTGAACGAAGTCCAGGCTCCAGCGCTGGTTCGGTAATGCGAGCACCTGAGCAGGTCCCCTCGTGCCGACAGCTCGCCTGCGACTTCGCCGTCGCCTTACTGCCAGCCCTTCTTCTTTGTAGAGCCTCTGTGTCTTCTTCCGGTTGATCACGATCCCCTCCCGGCGCAACAGGATGTGCAGGCGGCGATAGCCGAATCGCCGTCGCTGGTTAGCCAGTTCGCGCAGCTTCTCACGCAGACCGGCGTCATCGTCCCGGGCGGAACGGTAACGCACGCTCTTGCGATCAGCATCGATGACACGGCACGCCCGCCGTTCGCTCATCCCGTGGCATGCCTGGAGATGTGCGACAGCTTCCCGCTTCGCGGCGGGCGTCAGAACTTTTTTGCCAGGAGGTCCTTCAGCGCAGCCTGATCCAGCATCGCATCGGCCAGCAGTCGCTTGAGCTTGGCGTTCTCGCTCTCCAGCTCCTTCAACCGGCGGGCATCGGACACTTCCATCCCGCCATACTTCGACTTCCAGTTGTAGATCGTCGCTTCCGATACACCGTGCCGACGGGCCAGGTCGGCAGTCTTCGCTCCCGCCTCAGCCTCCTTCAGCACACCGATGATCTGCTCTTCTGAAAACCTCGTTCTCTTCATCTCGTCCGTCCTTCTGTCAGGGCCGGACTCTAATCCAACTTGGAGGAAAATCAGGGGGGCATGTCAGCTCGTCCATGGCCCAGCCTGCGGCGGTGGCTTTGCCTTTGCGCTTGCCTCCGACATCCGCATCGCGGGCGATAGCGCGCGCATGAATGCGGCCTTTATCCGCATTGGTCTTTCCTCCTGCGACATGGGCGTCAGCTATTTCCTCCCGCGTCTGGTAGGTGCTTCGATTGCCTCGGAACTGATGCTGACGGGGCGCTTCATTCAGGCGCAGCGCGCGCTGGCCGTCGGGCTGGTGGCAGAGGTGGTTCCCGACGACCAGCTGGAGGCTGCGGCCCAACCTTGGGTCGATGACTTGCTCAACGCATCTCCCATGGGGCTGCGCATGACCAAGGAAGGCCTCAACATGGCGATCGACGCCGGCAGTCTGGAAGCTGCAATGGCGATCGAAAACCGCAACCAGTTGATGACCGCCGGTAGCAAGAATTTTGCCGAAGGGATGCGCGCCTTCCTCGAGAAGCGCAAACCAGAATACACCCCCGAATAAGCCTATCAGCAGGATTAAACCATGACCCACGCCCGCTACCCTCATGTCTTTTCGCCGCTGAAAATCGGCAACACGACAATCAAGAACCGGATCCTGATGGGATCGATGCACACCGGGCTTGAGGACTTGCCCGATGCGGGTCCGCGACTCGCGGCCTATTTCGTCGAGCGCGTCAAGGGCGGGGTGGGGATGATCATCACCGGCGGTATCGGACCGCACGAAACTGCGGGCATGGGCGCCAAGCTGATCACGCCGCAAGATGTTGCGCTGCATAAGCAGGTAACCGAGGCTGTCCACGCCGCCGACCCGGACGTGAAGATCTGCATGCAAATCCTGCACACCGGACCGCTCGCTGGCACTCCCGATTGTGTCGCGCCCTCGCCGGTCAAATCACGCATTGGACGCTTTGCCCCGCGCGAACTCGATGAAGCCGGTATCGAAGAGCAGATTGCTGCCTTCGCCCGCTGCGCCGCGCTCGCCAAGGAAGCGGGCTATGACGGGGTCGAAGTGATCGGATCGGCTGGCTATCTTATTTCGACATTCCTTGTCGAAAAAACCAACCAGCGGACGGATCAATGGGGCGGTAGCTGGGAAAACCGGATGCGCTTCCCGATCGAGGTGATGCGGCGCACCCGTGCCGCGGTCGGCCCCGATTTCGTGCTGATCTTCCGCATCTCGGCCATGGACATGCTTGAAGGCGGGCTCGCCTGGGATGAGGTGGTGAGCCTAGCCAAGGCGCTCGAGGCCGAAGGCGTCGATGTTATCAGCACCCATTTCTGCTGGCACGAAAGCTTTGTCCCCACCATCGCCACCATGGTGCCGCGCGCCGCTTTTGCTCAGGTGACCGGGCGATTGCGCAAGGAATTGTCGATCCCGCTTATCACCTCGAACCGCATAAACATGCCCGATGTCGCAGAGGAAGTTCTGGCGCGCGGCGATGCCGATATCGTCTCGATGGCGCGTCCGATGCTCGCCGATCCGGATCTCGTCAACAAGGCGCGCGAGGGCCGTGAGGATGAGATCAACACCTGCATCGGTTGCAACCAGGCGTGCCTCGACCACACTTTCACCGGTCAGCTCACCAGTTGCCTCGTCAACGCCCGCGCCTGTCGAGAGGTGGAGTTTGACTATCCCGCCGTGCAGGCCGCCAAGCGGCTTGCGGTGGTGGGTGCTGGCCCTGCGGGTCTGGCTTTTGCGACATTGGCGGCGGAACGCGGCCATAAGGTGACCCTGTTCGACGCCGCAGAAGAGATTGGCGGACAGTTCAACCTCGCCAAGCGCATCCCCGGCAAGGAGGAGTTCTACGAGACACTGCGCTATTTCGGTCGTCGGATCGAAACCACCGGGGTTGAGCTCAAGCTCGGCAAGCGTGTGAGCAGCGATGACCTGCAGGGCTTTGATGAAGTGGTGGTTGCCACCGGTATCGAACCGCGCAAGCCATCCATACCGGGCATCGACCATCCCAAAGCGGTCCGTTACATTGATGTGATCCAAGGCAAGGCGCAGGTCGGCAAGAAAGTTGCCATTATGGGGGCTGGCGGCATCGGATTTGATGTTGCCGAACTGATTACCCATGAGGGAACGTCTGCTGCTCTCGATATCGATGTCTTCGCGCGCGAATGGGGCATCGATTTCAAGAATCACCCGCGCGGCGGCGTGACAGGTGTCGAGCCGGTTGTCGCGCGCAACGACCGTCAGGTAACGCTGCTGCAGCGCAAGACCAGCGCGGTTGGCAAGGGGCTTGGCCGGACCACCGGCTGGACGCATCGGATCACGCTGCAACGGCGTGGGGTCGAGATGATTGCAGGGGTCGAATATCTCTCGATCGACGATGATGGCTTGCACACGCTGGTTAATGGTGAGCCGCGCACATTTGATGTCGACACCGTCATCATCTGTGCAGGACAGGAACCTGCTCGCGGGCTGTTCGATGCATTGGAGGCCGGCGGCGTCAAGGCGCACCTCATCGGCGGGGCCTATGAGGCGTCAGAGCTGGATGCCAAACGCGCCATCAAGCAGGCATCGGAATTGGCTGCAGTGGTCTGATTGCCGACTTCAGGGGCTTGGCGCAGCGTGGCTTTGATGCCATGAACTGCCCGCGCCCATATGGCGCGTCTTGGGAGGGGCATGAACATAAACGAGAGATTGAAGCCGCTGCTGCGTGAGCCGCTGGTGCATTTCCTGCTGGCAGGCTTGGCCGTATTCCTGTTTTCGGCATGGCGCGGCGAGGAAGTCGATCCTGCCAGCCGCACAATCACGATCGACGAGGAACAGGTCTCGCGGCTGGTCGCCAGCTGGCAACAGACCTGGCAGCGTCCACCAACGCAGGCGGAAATCGACGGCCTGATCCGCGACTATATCAAGGGTGAGATTTACTATCGTGAAGCCAAACGGCTCGGCCTTGACGAAGATGACACCGTCATCCGCCGCCGCTTGCGTGCCAAAATGGAATATATCGCCGCCGCGCAGGTAGAGAATGCAACCCCCGACGATACCACGCTGCAGAAATGGCTCGATCGCAACCCCGCGCGCTACACCGCCAATGCGGCCTATAGTTTTGACCAGATCTATCTCGGGCAGGGCGATGGAGCCGCTTCGCGTATAAAAGCCGCACTTGCCGACGGGGGTGATTGGACCAAATTGGGTGAGACGATTTCGCTGCCAAGGTCATTGGAAAATGCACCTCAAGCAGACATTGGCCGCGATTTTGGTGAAGGTTTTGCAGCCGCGCTGGCGTCGTCGCCTACTGGAAAATGGACCGGGCCGCTGCAATCGGGTTTCGGGCTGCATCTGGTGCGGATCCGTGCCGTGAAGACACCCGAAAAGCCGAAATTGGCAGAGGTCCGGCAAGCGGTCGAGAATGATTGGCGCGCAACCACCACGCGCGAACGCGAAGCAGCCGCCTATCAGGCGCTGCTCGACGGTTATACGATCAAGATCGCCAAACCGTGATACGCGCGCTCTTCCTATTGCTCGCTATGTTGTGGGCACTGCCGGCGCACGCCGATGAACTGCGGCCGGGCTATCTTGAGTTCACCGAAAAGACACAAGGCGCTTGGACATTGGTGTGGAAAGCACCGATGCGTGGCGGGCTGACACCGCAAACGCAGCCAATCCTGCCCAACAATTGCGTATGTAAGGGCCAGCCAAGCAAGGCAGTTTCGGGCATTGCACTTGTCACCACGACGGCGGTGGCTTGCCAAGGCGATGTTTCGGGCAAGCTTATCGGCCTATCGAACTTTGAAGCATCGCAAACTGACGTACTTGTTCGTGTCGCACCTCTAGGGCGACCGGTACAGGCCTTGCGATTGACCCCTGCCGAACCAAAGGTGGAAATCAAGGCCAAGCCCGATCGCTGGCAAGTGGCGCGCACCTATTTCATCACCGGGGTCGAACATATCCTGTTTGGATATGATCACCTGCTGTTCGTGGTCTCGTTGGTGCTTTTGCTCTCCGGTTTCTGGACGATCGCCAAGGCGGTAACAGCCTTCACAGTCGCACATTCGATCACCCTGATCGGGACTACATTAGGCTTTCTCGGACTGCCACAGCGGCCAGTGGAAAGTGTGATCGCGCTTTCGATCCTGTTTCTCGCGGTCGAAATTGTGAAGCGCAAGCCTGACGAGCCGAGGCTTTCGGAGCGCATCCCATGGGTCGTCGCTTTCGGCTTTGGCCTGCTGCACGGTTTTGGTTTTGCCGGCGCGTTGAACGAAATCGGTTTGCCCGAAAGCGATGTGCCGACCGCGCTTTTGACTTTCAACCTTGGTGTAGAGGCAGGCCAAATGGTGATTGTCGCGCTGTCGCTGGCGGTGCTTGAACTATTGCGTCGCTACTCTGCGGTTATGGTCAGCCCGGTGTTACGCTTTTCGGCTTATGCCATTGGAACAATATCGGCATTCTGGTTCATCGAACGCACTTTTGCCTGAGGGCTTAAATCGCCAACGCCTTTTCAATCTGGGCTATCAGCCATTGCTTTGCCTTTGCGTCGGCAAAGCTGTGCGACGCGCTATCGATCGAATGCAACGCGATATTGCTGCGCTGGCGCACGACGGAAAAAGCACTGCTGTTCCATGCCGAGGCAAAGGCCATGGCGGTCGTGTCGCGGTTGGCCAGCAGAATCGTGGTTTGCACCGAACTTGCGGTGAGTGCCCCGCTTATGCGTTGCGCCAAGCCAGATGGGCCATCCTTGTGCGTGGCCCGTGCAAGGCCAGCAGCCAGTTTTGAAATATCGACCTTACCCGTCAGCAGGTCGATCAGGCTGCGCGGATTTTTGAGCCGTGCCCAATAGCGGGATCTGATGGCGGCAGGGGAGATTGGCGCCGGTGTATCCTGTTCTGCCGCTTCGATGACCCATGGATTGGCGAGCACCAAATGATCGATGGCAAGCGGCTGATGGAAAAGCGCCAGCGCGCTCGCGGCATCGCAATTGCCGAACGCGACCAGCCGGCGCAGGTTCGGCATTTCCGCCCGGAACGCGGCAATGGCGGCAGCGATATCGGCTGCGCTGCTTTCAAAACCTGCATTCGCGCCCTCGCTCTCCCCAATTCCGCGCCGGTCATAGCGGAACACCGGATGGCCTTGCGTCGCGAAATGCGCGGCAAGTGATGCATACCCCGCATGGGCGCCGCTGCGGATTTCGTTACCGCCGCTGACGATCAACAAACCCGTGTCGCTGTCGCCCGTATCGAGCGTTGCTGCGCACCAAGCGCCCTCGCATACAAAACCGGTCAGCCGCCGCATGACGCGCTCCATTGGTCGAGATCGGCAGCAACGGCGGCAGACATTGCTGCGTCGTCCTGCGGCTCGGCGCGAAGCCATAAGGGCGAACCGGAAATGTCCTGCCCCAAAGCGCGTACCACAAGCTGTGCAGTGTCTTGCGGTTCGGTCGATGCCAGCTCAGCGACCATTGCCGGACCAAGGCGATTGCCCGCCAGCTCGATTGGTCCGCTTTGCGCCGCTGCCAACAGTTCGGTTTCGCTGGTGGACCGGCCTGCTTCCTTGTCTCCGGCGATGCGCGTGCGGATCATGGTCTTTAAAAGGCTTGCACCTTTGACTGGTGCCAAGCGCCAAAGCGGCAGCCCAGTTCCGGCATCAATGAGTGTGCCGCCACGCAGCGATACGATATGCGTTGCGCCTAGCTGCTCGCCGGCATCGGCCACTACAGCGCGCCAAGTCGAGAGGCTTTGCACTTCGAGTGCGGCATGGCTCTCATTGCAGCCAGGAAGGTCGAGCAGCATGCAGCCCACATCGCGTCCGGCCAGTTCGCGCATCGCCTGCACCAACATCCGGCGGCAGCGGTTCATTTCATCGAAAAGAGGCGGAACGATCAGTAACTGGCGATTTGATGCCGTGCCAAAGCAAAGGACATGCTCGTCATGCCCGGCAAAATGATATGTCCGAAATTCAGGACGCAGGCTCACTCTTTGATCTTGGCCTTTGCGAAGGCGACAAGGCTGCCAAAGCTTTCGAATAGGTCGCCATCGATGTCGTCATCATCAATCATGATTTCGAGCCTGTCCTCCATTTCAGTCAGCAGGCCGGCAACCGCCATCGAATCGAGCTCGGGCAGTGCGCCGAACAATGGTGTATCGTCGGTCATAGCCGCGACCGTTGCAGGCGCAACGCCAAGCACATCGACCAGCAATTCGCGGATGGTGGTTTCGACACTGTCGGGAACGAAGGGCATTTCAAATCTCTCTCACTAGTTTGCTGGCGCGATAGGCTCGCCATTTGCGAATGGCAATGTGCGGCCAATTGGCTGGGTGGTTGGGCCAAAAGACTTCCAGTCGGAAACGCTCGCGCACTTCCTCCATCCATTCCGCCTTATAGGCATCGTTGCCCGTACCAAAATCGATTAGCGTGACGCGATCAACATCGATGACATGCTGAAACAGCGCGGCAGACAGCAGGGTTCCGGGCGATGCCTGCATATAGCGCTCGTCATGCGCCAATTTGTGGATGAGAGCGACACCGTTTTCGACCGTCCAGAATTGCGCGGCCACCGGCTTGCTGTCGATATATGCGAGACCCAGTCGCATTGCGCCGACCGTGCTCTCGCGCTCTGCCAATTGGCGCAGAAATTCCGGGCTGCCCTCCTCGGGTTTCCAGCTGCGGGCATAGACCCGCTCATAATCCCGCCAGCTTTCGGGGCTGTATTCGGTGTCGATGCGGATGGTCACCACGCCCGCCTTGGCCTTGCGCTTGACTGTATTTTTGAGGCGGCCTGGGCGCGATTGCCAATAGCTGTCAAAACTGCGCCCGTTGACATTGAGGATGTGATTTTGGTCGCAAACTTCGCGGAAGACAGACCAGCCCTCCGCGGTAAGCGTCGCTTCCAGCTCGCTTGCATGACCATATTCGTCTGGGATCGGCGCAAATGTCAGCCGTCGGGCGTGCAGCTTTGCTGTTTGGGCGATCGCGCGCAACAAGGACAGCCGTTCGACTTCGCTTTGCGCATTGGCAAAAATCGGCGCCCAAGTGAAATTGTACCAGTTGGCGAGGGCGGATAAATGCCCGCTTCCGATATGGAGCAAAGGCAGCCAGGCCTGGGCCTGATCGCGCATGGCATGCAGCAGGGCTGGACGTTTATGCCGCAATGAAGTGCGGTGCAGGCTTTCGATCCAATCGAACCTGTCAAAGAGGCAAGGCTGCGCCTCGCGATCAAGCGCGCCAGCCGCAGCCGCTTGCGCGGTCAGGAAATTATCGTGATATTCACACTTAACTGGCAATTACCGACCCCGATTAACCCTGCTAGACCAGATATTTGACCCCATGACTGACACTTTGCCAGCCTTTCCCCTCGATCACCTCGCGTTTCGCGGGGCGCCCGACGCGCCTGCGCTGCGTATCAAGGATAAGGTCTATAGTTATCAGGAGTTAAATCATCGTATCGGCCGGCTGGCCGCAATATTGCGTGCGCAAGATTTTACAGTTGGTGACCGGATAGCCACCTGGCTGCCCAAGACCGAACTTGCATGCCTGATGCCCTTGGCCGCGGTGCGTGCGGGGCTGGTGCATGTTCCGATAAACCCTCTGCTTAAACCTGCGCAGGTCCGGCATATCCTGTCCGACAGTGGGGCGAGGGGCTTGCTGACGGCAAAGCTGCGTGCGGGCCAATTGGATGAGGGCGATGTGCCTGACGGCACAATAGAGCTCGACGAAGCCGAACTCCTTGCAACAATCGACCAACCCGGCGAGGTTTTGTCGCCACTTCCGGCTGAAACCGACACCGATGGCCTAGCAGCGATCCTCTACACCAGCGGATCGACCGGTCGGCCCAAGGGGGTCATGCTCAGCCATGCCAACCTCTCGATCGGGGCGGTCAGCGTGGCGCGCTATCTCAAGCTGGTGGCAGATGATGTCACGCTTGCGGTGCTGCCCTTGAGTTTCGACTATGGGCAGAACCAGCTGCTTTCCACCTGGCAGGCAGGGGGATGTGTTGCGCCGCTGGATTATCTGACGCCGCGCGATGTGATCAAGGCGTGCGCGAAGCATGGAGTGACGACGCTTGCCGCGGTGCCGCCGCTCTGGGTACAGCTTGCCGAACAGGCATGGCCAGAAGAGGCGACTGGGGCGATGCGCCGACTGACGAACAGCGGCGGTGCATTGACGCCCTCGCTGGTCAAGGCGCTGCGCGGCATATTTGGCCCTAAGACTGATATCTATGCGATGTACGGACTGACCGAGGCTTTCCGTTCAACCTATCTTGATCCGTCATTGATCGACGCAAATCCGACCAGCATGGGCAAGGCCATACCTTTTGCCGAAATCATGGTCGTCACGAAGGATGGCAACGAGGCGCAGCCGGAGGAGCATGGTGAACTCGTCCATGCCGGGCCGCTGGTCGCCCAGGGCTATTGGAAAGATGCCGAGCGCACGGCGCTACGCTACAAGCCCGCCCCGGCCTTCTCGCGTTATGGCGGTATGGCGGTATGGTCAGGCGATACCGTGTGGCGCGACAAGGATGGCCTGCTCTATTTCGTTGGCCGTGACGATGCCATGATCAAGACCAGCGGAAACCGAGTCTCCCCTACCGAGGTAGAGGAAGCCGCGATCGAGAGTGGATTGGTCGCCGAAGCCTGCGCGCTCGGCCGCAAGGATGACAGGCTGGGCGAGGCGATTGTCCTGTTCGTCCGCGCCAACGGTGCGGCAAATGAGGCGGCCCTTGCGGCACATATGAAGGCTGCGCTCCCCAATTTCATGCAGCCAGCCGCCTATGTCTGGCTCGAAGAATTTCCCAAAAACGCTAATGGCAAGCTGGACAGGGACGGGCTGAAAGATAGGTTGGCGGCATGAGCGAAGCGAAAGCCAAACCGACCGGCCCGATCCCGCCCTATTTTGAAATGATCGACGGCGAACTTGCGGTTGGGGGGAAGACGGCGTCTGCGCTGGTTGCCGAGGCTGGCGACACGCCTTTGTTCGTCTATTCGACTGCGGCGCTGCAGGCGAGGATCGGCGAGCTGCGCGCAGCGATGCCTAAGCAATTGGGCATCCATTATGCGATAAAGGCCAATCCCTTTGCGCCTCTGCTCGGCTGGATGAGCGCGAGGGTCGACGGGTTCGATGTCGCATCGGGCGGGGAGTTGAAGCTCGCACTCGAGGCCGGTGTAGCAGCAGACAAGATCAGCTTTGCCGGCCCCGGCAAGCGTGACCGTGAGTTGGAGTTTGCGATCGCGAACGGTGTCACGCTTAACTGTGAGTCAGAGGGCGAGGCAGAGCGGGCTTTCGCGATAGGCGAGCGACTGGGCGTCGCGCTGAAAATTGCCGTACGCGTAAACCCCAGTTTCGACCTCAAAGGTAGTGGCATGAAGATGGGCGGAGGGGCCAAGCCCTTCGGCGTCGATGCCGAGCGCGTACCGGCGTTGGTCCGACGTATCATTGCGGCAGGGGCAGACTGGCGCGGATTCCATATCTATGCGGGTTCGCAGGCGCTCGATGCCGAGGCGATCATATCGATGCAGGCGCAGACGTTGGCGCTGGCCGCGGAATTGGCGGAGGCTTCCGGATCGGCACCGCCAAAGGTCAATCTCGGCGGCGGATTTGGCATTCCCTATTTTCCCGGCGACACGGCGTTTGATCTGAACGCCGTCGGTGGTGCACTGGGACAGGCTTTGTCGTCGCTTCCCGCCATCCTTGCAGACACGAATTTCTGTATCGAACTTGGCCGCTATCTGGTCGGCGAAGCAGGGGTGTATCTGTGCCGCGTGGTCGACCGAAAGGTCAGCCATGGCGAAACCTTCCTCGTTACCGATGGCGGGTTGCACCATCAGCTAGCGGCATCGGGCAATTTCGGTACTATCATTCGCCGCAACTATCCGGCTGCTATAGCGACGCGTTTCGATGCCCCGGCCGACGAGGTGCAATCTGTGGTCGGATGCCTCTGCACTCCGCTCGACCGGCTTTCGGACAGCGCACTTCTTCCGCACGCCGAGGTGGGCGATCTGGTCGCGATATTTTGTGCAGGCGCGTATGGCGCGAGCGCCAGCCCCGCCAGTTTCTTGGGGCAAGGTGCTGCGCTGGAAATGCTGGTTTAGCTTAGCCAGCCTTGGCTTGCGCACCAAGGATCAGCGGTTCTGCCTTGTTTATATCGACGGTTGCCTTCGAAATATTCGGTTGGCTGCTACCGCGATGCTTGAACTTGCCCTCAACCATGCCGCCCGGGGCAATGGTAAGGCTCTGGTAAAGCACGTCGCCGGAAATGCGGGCGCTTGCTTCGATAACCAGTTCGCCCGCTTCGATCGATCCATCGACCTTGCCCGAAAGACGGGCTGTTTCAGCGACGACCTTGCCGACAATCACACTGCCTTCGCCTTGCACCAGCGAGCCGCACATCACGTCACCATGGATTTTCCCGTCGATATGCAAATCGACCTTGGCCGAGAGATTGCCGGTAATTTCAACATCCGACGCGATAACTGAAAAAGTATGTCCACCGCGCATAGTGTTACGCCCCTGCGTTGCCGCGACCGGCTGAGCGGTTTCCGGCGACGGCTTGGATTTCGAGAACATCTGGGTTTGCCTCCAGGAATTTGAGCGGGTTGATTGCGGTCCCGTTGATACGAACTTCAAAGTGCAAATGTGGCCCGGTCGAACGGCCGGTCGAGCCCATGCGGCCGATCTGCACGCCGCGCTTTACCTCTTGCCCGATCGAAACGGTAAACCCGCTGAGGTGGGCATAGCGCGTGACCAAACCATTGGCGTGGGTGATTTCGATGCATTTGCCATAACCGCCCTGCCATCCGGCAGAAGTGACCTTGCCATCCGCAGCGGCAAGAATGGGCGTTCCAATCGGGCCCTTGAAATCAAGCCCTGCGTGCATGGCAGCACCGCCATTGAACGGATCCGAGCGATAGCCGAAGCGGCTGGACATCAGGCCTACAGCTGCGGGCATGCTGGTCGGGATGCCGGCCAATGCCATTTCCATGGCTTCCATGCGCTCAAGCGCCGAAAGCATGCGGGTGAAACGCGGGTCGCGAACCGGCTTTTGCTTTTTGCCGAAAAAGGGAATGAACGGGCCGCCGACACCATCCGCGGCTTCACGCGCCAGCTGCGCCGGATTGAGGCCGAACTGGCGGATTGCGCTTTCGGCCTTTTGTGAACGGGTGAGCGCGATTTGTGTCATGCGCTCGGCAAAAGCGATCTGGCGCGCTTCGAGTTGTGCCAGCTTTGCCGCTTCGGGAATGGCTTGGCCAATTTTCTTGGCGGTTTCGGCGGCTTCGCCTGTCGCGGGAGCGGCGGTCTCGGTAGCTGGCATGTCTCCGAAATGTTCTTCGAACGCACCTTCCATCAGCTTCTGCCGTGCCTCAAGATCGCTTGCGACCGCATCCATATCGTCGCGATATTTGGCGACGCGTTCTTCGGCGGTCTCGATCTTTTCCTGCTTGGCACTCAACATCATGCGTTCTGCGGAAACGCTCAGCTGGTTGATCATCATACCCAGCGTGATGACAAGCCATATGCCGATAACCGACGCAATCGCACCTGCGACGCGACGTTGCAGCTTGGCACTAATCTTGATGAACCGGACATGCCCGTTCGACCGCATGAAGAACTCACGATCCACGAACCATCCAGCCAACCGGTTTTTCCAACCGGCGAACCTGGCCATTTGTGACACGACCCACCCCGTTTTTATTTGGTGGCGGGCGCATAGCAGAGCGAATTGAAGCTGACGAATCGCTTTACCTCGACTCGTGCCGAGTCGGTGGAGTCGTGCGGTGAGTTGTGAATATTTACATGAAATCGGTTGCGGACCGTACAAAAGCCGTTCGGCTTTGGCTTTGATCACGCAGAAAAATGATTGTTTTTCAGGTCGATGTCGCGAATCGACACTTAAGCTGGGCAAATTTTGCCAAAACCAAAGGATTCTGCGGCTTCCGCTTGCGCGCTGCCCGGATTAGGAGGCTGGACGATGACCGAAGATGTAACCTCGATTATTGCCGATATGACGGCCAAGGCCCGCGCCGCCGCGCGCCATGTTGCGGGCGCCAGCGATGCCCAGAAGGCCGAGGCCTTGCTTGCTGCTGCGGCGGCGATGCGCGCAGCCATGCCTGCCATATTGGCCGCCAATGCGAAAGACATGGAGGCGGGTGCGGCAAATGGGCTGTCTGCAGCCATGCTTGATCGATTGAAGCTCGATGAAGCGCGTCTTGAGGGCGTTGCAAGCGCGGTCGAGCAGGTTGCCCGACTGGAAGATCCTGTCGGCAAGGTAATTGACCGGAGCGAAAGGCCCAACGGGCTGGTGATGGAGCGTGTCCGCGTTCCGGTTGGCGTGCTTGCCATCATCTATGAAAGCCGCCCCAATGTTACCGCAGACGCCGCAGCGCTCGGCCTTCGTTCGGGCAATGCCGTCATCCTTAGAGGCGGCAGCGAGGCAGTGAACAGCAATCGCGCAATCCACGCAGCGATGGTGGAAGGGATCGTAAAGGCTGGCCTGCCTGCCGATGCCGTCCAACTCGTTCCGACACAGGATCGTGCGGCTGTGGGAGCATTGCTCAAGGCGCAGGGGCAAATCGACATGGTGATACCGCGCGGAGGCAAATCGCTCGTCGCGCGCGTGCAGGATGAAGCGCGCGTGCCTGTGCTCGCGCATCTCGACGGTATCTGCCACACCTATGTCCATGCCAAGGCCGATCCGGCGATGGCAGAGGCGATTGCCGTTAACGCCAAGATGCGCCGCACCGGCATTTGCGGTGCGACCGAAACGCTCCTTATCGATCAGGATTATCCCGAACCTGCCCGCCTGATTGGCGCTTTGCTTGACACCGGCTGCGAAGTGCGCGCCGATGATATGTTGATGGAACTTGATGCGCGCACTGTCCCGGCCGACGAGGAGGATTGGGGCACCGAATATCTGGAACCGATCGTCTCGGCCAAGGTGGTTTCAGGCGTCGACGAAGCCATTGAGCATATCGCCCGCTATGGTTCGCAACATACCGAAAGCATAATCACCAACGACGAAGCCGCGGCGGCGCAATTCCTGTCTGGCGTCGACAGCGCAATAGTGATGCACAACGCCTCGACGCAGTTTGCCGATGGCGGAGAATTCGGGCTGGGTGCTGAAATCGGCATTGCGACCGGACGGCTTCATGCGCGCGGCCCCGTCGCACTCGAAGGGCTCACCACCTACAAATGGCTGGTGCATGGCTCGGGGCAGACGCGGCCCTAAATGCTGACGGGACTGCTTGGCGGATCTTTCAACCCTGCGCATGGCGGGCACCGTTCGATCAGCCTGTTCTCGCTGGAAGCGCTGGATCTTGATGAAATCTGGTGGCTTGTGTCGCCGGGAAATCCGCTTAAGTCCAATGCAAAAGATATGGCATCGCTCAAGGCGCGCCTGGTCTCGGCCCGTAAAATGGCGCGACGTGCACCTATTCGTGCCACTGCCATAGAAGCGCAAATGGGCACGCGGTACACGGTCGATACGCTTCGCAAACTGATCAGGCGCTATCCCAATCGCCGCTTCATCTGGATTATGGGCGCCGACAATGTGGCAAATTTCACACGCTGGCGGCGCTGGCGCGATATTGCCCGATTAATGCCGATTGCGGTAATCGCGCGCCCGGGTTATGATGATGATGCTGTTGCGGGTCCCGCAATGGCCTGGCTCAGGCGGTACGTCCGGCGTCCGGACCAGCGGCTTTACTGGACGATGTGGAGCACACCGGCGCTTGTTTTTTTGCGCTTTCGCCCCGATCCACGCTCGGCCACGGCGGTTCGCCAGGCCAACCCTCATTGGCATCGCGACTATGAAGGCAAACGCGTTATCGACGGCGTTACCCACAAATATTTGTATTAAGGAGCAATTTTGATCGAACTCGCTACAGTCCCCGGCGGCAAAACCGCAAAAAAGGGACCTGTCCTGCAGCCTGACGAACTGCACAAACTCATCCTCCAGTCGCTCGACGACGATCAGGCGCAAGAGGTCGTTTCCATTCCGCTTCAAGGCAAGAGCAGCATCGCCGACTATATGGTCGTGGCGAGCGGCCGTTCGAGCCGACAGGTGGCATCGATGGCGCAGAAGCTTGCCGAACGAATCAAAAAGGCTGGGCGCAATGCGCATATTGAAGGCCTGCCCAGCGCTGATTGGGTGCTGATCGATGCCGAGGATGTGGTCGTGCACCTGTTCCGGCCCGAAGTACGCAGCTTCTACAATCTTGAGCGGATGTGGGGCTTCGGCGACGCGCCTGAGGCGGCGAACGCCTGATGGTTTAGGGGCGGCTCAAAACCGCCCGAGCATGTGGGGAGGCCGCGATGCGGTTGCATATCATTGCGCGCGGCAAGATAGGCCGTTCCCCAGAACGCGAACTAGTTGACCGATATCTGAAACGGCTGACATGGCCGCACAAGCTGACCGAGCTTCCTGACCGCGGCGGCAACATGCCCGCAACGGAGCGCAATAGCCGCACCGTGCTGCTCGACGAAAAGGGCGAGCAGCTTTCTTCGATGGACCTTTCCAAACTGCTCGAACGCTGGCGCAATGAAGGCGTTGCCGAGGTGCGTTTTTGCCTGGGGGCGGCCGATGGTTTTGACGAGGCGGACCGCGCAGCTGCCGACAAGCTGATCGCTTTTGGCCGCGCGACATGGCCGCACCTCATGGCGCGCGCCATGCTTGCCGAGCAACTTTATCGTGCAACTTCCATACTTGCCAACCATCCCTATCATCGCGAAGGATAGGGCCATGCGGTGGGCGAATTTCCTTACAGGTGCGATGGCGGCGGGCGGGCTGCTCGCGGCTTCGGCGGCAGGGCAAAGCGACATCGAAGCGCTCCGCGAAGCCAAGTCGCGCGCCGCCGCGGCCGAAGCGCGAAGCGAGGTTTTGCGGCAGGAAGCGGCCAATGCCGAGGCAACCGCAGACCGCCTTGTCGCTCGCCGGGCTGCGCTGGCTGCGGAAATCGATGCTGCCAATGCCCAGATCGCAACGGCAAACGCCCGGATTGCGATCATAACGCGCCGCCAAAAGGCGCAGGCAGCGTTGTTGGGAGAGGCCTATGCGCCAATGCTGCGCCTCAACGCACTTCTGCAGAACATGACCCGCCAGCCGACATCGCTATTGCTGGCACGCCCTGGCGACCGGCGGGATTATGTGCGCCTGCGTGCTGCAATGGCTTCGATCGAGCCGGTAATCTCCAAGCGGACTGCGGCGTTACGCAGCCAGATGGCGCTGCAGCGCGAACTGCAAAAGCAGGAAAACACTGCGATCCGCTCGTTACGCAAGGCGCGCACGGAATTGGCCGGTAGGCGCAAGGCGCTGGCGGCACTCGAAAACGATAGCCGCGGCAAGGCGCTCAGCCTCAATGCCGACGCTGCGCTCGAATTTGAGCGCGCGATCGGGCAGGGTGAAAGGGCCCGCGACCTAGTTGAGCGCATCGATGCCGAGCGCGAAAGCGGGCAGGTTGCCGCCCGTCTCGCCGAATATGCAGGGCCAACCCCGCGTCTCGGCCGGGGCATGCCAAAGGCAGCGTCCAATTCAGCTTTCATTCTTCCCGTATCGGGCAGGGTGGTTGCCGGTTTCGGGGAGCTGAACCCCACAGGCTATCGCGAGCGGGGCATCCGCCTTGCCGTCGATCCGGACGCACGGATCATCGCGCCTGCGGGCGGCAAAGTTACATTTGCCGGTCGCTATCGCAGCTTTGGCAATATCGTGATCATCGAGCATGGCAATGGCTGGGCTAGCCTTGTCACAGGCATCGAGCGACTGGGCGTGGAGGCTGGCACCCGGGTGCGGCAGGGCACGGTTATCGGCAATGCCGCTGGGGCCGATGCTGAAATCACCGTCGAACTGCGCCGCAATGGCCGCGTCATCGATATTGCTGCACTGCTCGGTTGAATGGCGGGGCGGCGTCAGCCCATATTCATCGAAATGGCCGTAAAGACGCTCGTCGGAGGTTAACCCTCTTTCGTGGTAAATGGACTTTCACCATATGGGCAAGGCAGGATATAGCCCAGACTACCGAATTGGACTCGGCGCACATGCGTTCGGCAAGCAGGAATAGCGCGATGAAAAGCAAGATTTTCACCACCGGAATTACCGCCTTTGCAATAGGTGCGATTGCCAGCACCTCTCTGGTTGCGCAGCAACGCAAGGATGATCCGCTGCGTGACATGGACGAATTCATCGCGGTCTACAAAAAAGTCCGCGCCAACTATGTCGACAAGGTCGATGACGAGCAGTTGATGAAGGGCGCGATTCAGGGCATGCTCAATACCCTCGATCCGCACAGCGCCTTCCTTGATGAAAGCAATTTCCGCGACCTGCAGACCCAGATCGAAGGCGAATATGGCGGCCTTGGTCTGTCGGTGACGCAGGAAGATGGCGCGATCAAGGTTATCGCCCCGACCGCCGATACTCCGGCAGACAAGGCTGGTATCAAGGCCGGGGATTATATCACCCATCTCGATGGAGAACTGATTGTCGGCGGAACCGTGGACGATGCCGTTAACCGGATGCGCGGCACACCCGGCACCTCGATCAAGCTGACCATTTTCCGCCCCGGTCGCGACGAGCCGTTTGATGTCACCATCACCCGCGCCATCATCGACCTGAAGCCGGTGAAATGGGAGGTGAAGGACAAGATTGGCGTGATCACCATTACCGGCTTTTCGGAAGAAACCGGCGAAGATGTGGTAGCAGCTATCAAGGGTATCGAACGTCAGCTCGGCGGCAAGCCGCAGGGCTATGTAGTTGACCTTCGTTCGAACCCGGGCGGAATCCTCGAAGAAGCGGTCAAGGTTTCGGACGCCTTCCTCGACAAGGGAGAAATCGTTTCCGAACGCGGCCGTGACAAGGTGATCGTCAACCGCTGGTTCGCCGAACAGGCGGTGAAGGGGGATGTGACGGGTGGAAAGCCTGTCATTGTCCTCGTCGATGCCGGATCAGCCTCGGCTTCGGAAATTGTCGCGGGCGCATTGCAGGATCATCGCCGGGCGCTGATCATGGGAGAGCGCAGTTTTGGCAAGGGATCGGTGCAGAATGTGCTGCCGCTCTCACGCGATACGGGCCTGCGCCTCACTGTTGCGCGCTACCATCTGCCATCCGGCCGGTCGGTCCAGGAAGGTGGCGTCAAGCCGGACGTGGCAGTGCCGCAAATTTCCGATCCTGATTACCGCAAGCGCGTTGCCGTGCGCGAATCCGACCTGCGCCGTCACCTGGTCAATGAGAATCTTGCTGACGACAAGAGCCTTGAGGAAGACGGCAAGGATGATCCGCGCTTTGCCCAATCGCCGGAAGAGCTGAAGAAGCAAGGTATCGAGGATTTCCAGCTGCATTATGCGATGCAAACCATCGCCCGTCTGGGAACCAGTTCGCGGCTCGCCGGTGCGCAACCCAAGGCTGGCAAGCGTAACTAGAGCCTGCTAGGGAAGCGCGCATGACCGGTTTCGATCGTGCGCGCGGGTTGGCGCTTCTCATTCCTTTCGGGCTCCTCGCGGGTGCCTATGGATCCCAATATATTGGCGGATTGTATCCGTGTGAAATGTGCTGGTGGCAACGCTGGCCGCATTTCGCTGCCCTTCCGCTGGCGCTTGGCGCATTTGTGATTGGCGGGCCCGGTGCGCGCAAGGCGCTGGTCGCCGCCGCGGCGCTGGCGATCCTTGTTAGCGGCCTCATCGGTGGCTTTCATGCCGGTGTTGAATATGGCTGGTGGGAAGGAATTACGACTTGTTCTTCCACTGTCACCCCGGGCAGCGGGAAGGATGTGCTTGATGCCATACTCAATGCGCCGCTGATCCGCTGTGATGTTGCCCCCTGGACCTTCTTTGGCATCTCGCTAGCCGGATTTAACTTCCTGATCTCGACATTGGGGGCAATCGCGATTCTCGCGCTGCTGCGCAAAGGGGGCAACGCATGATCGGCGATCAAGCTGCAACACGGGCGAGCATGATCCGTGTCGACCAAGCCGGCGAATATGGCGCAACGCGCATCTATGCCGGCCAGCTTGCCATGCTCGGCGATCGCCATCCCATGGGGCGTGAGATCGCGCATATGGCCGAACAGGAAAAACGCCATCTCGACGCGTTTGATCGCCTGATGGCCGAACGTGGCGTACGCCCCACCGCTTTGCAGCCCTTCTGGAATGTCGCTGGTTTTGCGCTCGGCGCGGTGACCGCTGCCATCGGCCCAAAAGCGGCGATGGCCTGCACTGTTGCGGTGGAAACCGAAATCGACGCCCATTATCGCGAGCAGCTAGCCGAACTGGGCGACAGCGATCCGGCACTGGCCGAAATGATCGAGGAATTCCGCCAGGAAGAGGTGGAGCATAAGGAGGCAGCGCTGGCGGCCGGGGCCGAACAGGCGCCAGGCTATCCGCTGCTCAGTGCTGCGATACGTCTTGGTTGCCGTGCGGCAATTGCGCTTTCCAAGCGGATATGATGTTGATTAGCGTCAATGAACTGGGCGGCTTTCATGCCCTATTCAGGCAGCAAGAATTAGATATTCCGGCCAAATGAGGAGCCATTACATGAGCAAAGCGACCCTTTCCGCCATGGCCGCGATTTTCGCGCTATCCGCTGCCCCCGCATGGGCGCAGGAACCCGAAGCTGCGCCGGCGGCTGCCGATGCCGAAAAGATCAACATGGTGATCGTCTATGGCAACGACAAATGCGAAGAAAGCAACGCCGACACCATCAATGTGTGCGCGCGCCTCTCCGAATCCGACCGCTATCGCATCCCGACCCCGCTGCGCGACGATATCAACAATCCGCGCAAGGAAGCCTGGACCCAGCGTGTATTGGCATATGAATATGTCGGCCGTGAAGGGACGATGAGCTGCAGCCCGACAGGTGGTGGTGGCTTCACCGGATGTGGCCTTAAGGAAATTGACGCCGCTTATGCGGAAAAGGAACAGGATCCGGGCTTGGCCTTCGGCCGCATGATTGCCGCCGAACGCAAGAAGCGCCTCGCTGCCATCGACGCGGAAGCCGAACTGGTCGAACAGCGCGTACAGCAGTTCGAAAAAGAACGCGCCGAGCGTGAAGCGCGCCTGCAAGCCGAAGCCGAAGCATCGGCCGAAAAGGAATTGCAGGACGGCGCCCTGCCACAGCCCAAGTAAGGCGCGACAGGGCGGCGACTATCATTTGTTCAGCAGGTTTTTCTGCCAGAACATTAGCGACGTCCAGAACTGGTAGTCGACATTCTCTTTCTTGGCGAAGCCATGGCCTTCGTTGGTACCAACGAGGTGCCAGGCCGAACCGCCTTTATCCCTTATTGCCTTGACGATCTGGTCGGCTTCCGATTGCGGGACGCGCGGGTCGTTTGATCCCGTCACCACCATCATCGGCTTTTCGATTTCCGACACCCGCGTCAAAGGAGAGATTTCGAGGAGCTTTGCCCGCTGTGCCGGATCGCGTTCATCGCCATATTCGACGCGGCGCAGGTCACGGCGATAGCTTTGGGTATTTTCAAGGAACGTCACGAAGTTCGAAATTGCGACAATGCAGTTTGTCGCACGCAACTTGGCCTTGAACTGTACTGCGGCTGCATAGCACATATAGCCGCCATAAGAGCCGCCCGTCAGGCCAAAGCGGTTCGCATCGAGCCCGCCATCCTTTGCCAGATGGTCGATGAATGCGCCCATATCCTTCACCGAATCCTCGCGTTTGAACGGGCCATTATCGAGGCTGACAAAGGTTTTGCCATAGCCGGTCGAGCCGCGGACATTGGGATAGAAAATGGCGACGCCCAATTCGTTGAGCAAATAGTTGCTACGCCCTTGGAAGCCGGGACGCGACTGGCCTTCCGGCCCGCCATGCACGTTCATGATCATTGGCCGTTTCCCAGGGAATTTGGCGGGATCGGGCCGGTAGAGGAAGCCTGACACCGACAGTCCGTCAAAGCTCTTGATCGTGACCAATTCGGGTTCGACATTTTTCGTCACATCCAACCCGCCGGTCTCGCTTTCGGTCCAGCGCGTGATTTTCAGCGTTTTAGGATCGATGCTGAATGCGTCCGCTGCACTGCGGGCCGAGGTGAAAGTAACGCCGATTTCGCGCCAGGGAGCGATATCAAGCCCGCCAATTATTCCGGCAGGCAGGGCATCAACGGTTTTCACCGCCCCGGTCTTTAGGTCCATCAGGCGCAGCTTGCTCATTCCCGCTTCGTTCACGACATAGGCGAGGAAACTGCCATCATCTGCGATGTCGAACGTATCGACGTCCCATTTTTCGGTCGGGCCTTTGGGCGTGAATTTGCCGGTTGCCGGGTCAAGTATGCCTAGCCGCTGGAAATCCGAGCCCTCGTCGCTGGTAACCCACAGCGTTCCATCGGGGGCGAACTGGCCGCCTGAATAGGCGATGGTTTTCGCATGGTCGCCAATGGGCGTCATTGTGCCGGTGGCGAGATCAAGCCGGTTGAGGTTGACCTTTTGCACCGAGACATATTGCGCAACCAGCGCCCAGCTTTTGTCCGGAGCGAAATCCGCGACAGCCCACCCGCCGCCTTTGACTTCGGCGACCATGCGCGCAGATGCGGGATCGCGCGGATTCATGATGTAAATGTCGTTGTCGGTGCCATTGCGCTTGGTGGAGCTATAGGCGATCAGCTCGCCATCCTTGCTCCAGGCATTAAGGCCATTGCGGCTCTTTCCATCGGTCAGCAGTTCAAGGCGACCGTTTTTCATGGCGTAAATCTGGTAGAATTCGTTGCCGCCAATATCTTTTTGCACGAGCATGATATCGCCGCTTTTGGGCGCCCAAGTCGCGCCACCCACCGGTTCTGCCTCAAAGGTCAATTGCTTGCGCGCACCCATCGGGGCAGCGACGCGATGTATTTGCGCCGTATTGCCGAAACGCGTGGAAATCAGCATCGACTTGTCGACGGGATGCCAGCCGACAAACCCGGCGCTGCGATTTTCCATATAGGGGCGCGTTTCTGCAGCCAGTTCAGCGGGAACTTCGGGGATGCCATCGGCAATCAAGGCCGCTGGCTTTGGTACGATATTGGCCGGGCTGCCTTCCTGCGCCATTGCAGGCGCAAAAGGCAGAATCATGGCTGCGATGAGTGCAGTCTTACGCATTGGGAAACTCCTCTGTTGCTGGGTGAGGAGTAAATCTGCTCTCCAAGTGTGGCAACCCGGACATTCGACCAATAGCAATTTGTTTTCGACCTCGGTCGGCCTTGGTTCAATCGGCGAGCAAGCCCCGCATGATCAGTTCGATTGTATGCTCGCGATAGGCATCGCGCATCTCGGGCGAGATGTCGTGCTGGTCGTAGCAATGGCGCAAGACCAGCCGTGCGGAGAAGAAGCGGTCCGCGGCCCCGGTGACGGAAAAATAGAATAATTGCGGATCGACCGGGCGGAACTTGCCTGCTTTCACACCTTCGGCGATCAGAACATCATACGCATCCGACAGGGGTTTCAAGTACAAGTCAGCGATACGTGTTGCCTCTTTCGGATCGGCATCGCGCACCATGCGCATCATCAGGCGGTTGAGATAGGGGAAGGTGTAATAGGTATCGATCACCCCGCTGATGTGCCGGCGAAGCTTTTCCTCTGGAGGCATGTCTTTTGCCACCAAAGCGCCCAGGTCGACGACAATCTTTCCCATATCGCGATCGAGCAAGGCCAGCATCAAGCCGTTCTTGTTGCCGAAATAATATTTGACCAACGCGCTGTTGAGGCCGGCGCGCAGTGACAATTCGGAAAGCGAAAGATCAATCGTGTCGCCTTCGCGCATGATTTCGCTAGCCGCCTCCAGCAGCTGTTCGCGCGCGCCACTTGTTGTTTCGTTGGCGCTGGTAGCCTTTAGACCGTTTGTTGCCACGGCTTTACTCCCCGGGGATTTGGGTCGGGTCTGATTGCCCGACCCATTTAATCGATCATTTATATACCGGTTCCTCCCACCAAGGGAAGAAGTCAGGCATGTCTGTGGATACTTTATCCGGATAGTTGGGCGCGCGCTTCTCAAGGAAGCTGGCAATTCCCTCTTTCGCATCGCCGGAACGCGAGCGGCGATAGATGGCGCGGCTATCGATCTTGTGCGCCTCCATCGGGTGCGGCTGGGCAGCATTGCGCCACAGCATATGGCGAGTCAGCGCAACCGAAACCGGTGCAGTGTTGTCTGCGATTTCGCGCGCCAGCTTGCGGGCTTCGGCCAGCAATTCGCCTGCCGGATGCACCGAGCGGACGAGACCGCCCTTCAACGCTTCCTGTGCGTCGAAAATGCGGCCGGTATAGCACCATTCAAGCGCTTGCTGCGGGCCAACTAGGCGCGGCAGGAACCAGCTGGAGGCGGCCTCTGGCACGATGCCGCGGCGGGCAAAAACAAAGCCGAAGCGGGCGGTCTCGCTTGCCAGGCGGATATCCATGGCAAGCTGCATGGTAACACCGATGCCGACAGCCGCACCATTGACCGCCGCAATCACCGGCTTTTTGCACTGGTAGATGCGTAAGGTCAGCAGTCCACCGCCATCGCGCACGCGGGTGTCCGAAAGATCGCTCACTGCTTCGCCGCTGGCAAAGACATGCTTGCCATCGTCAGGTGTCAGGTCTGCGCCAGCGCAAAAAGCGCGGTCGCCATGGCCGGTTACGATCACTGCACGAACATTGTCATCGGCGTCGATTTCATCGAACGCCGAGATCATTTCGTTCATCATCGTGCCAGTGAAAGCATTCATCTTGTCCGGGCGGTGCAATGTGATCGTCGCAACGCCATCTTCGACTTCGTATAAAATCTGCGTGTAATTGCTCATTCGGGCATCCTCTTGGAAAAAAGAAACCCCCCTCGCAGCGCGAGAGGGGTGTCATGGAAAGCAAGCCCATTGGCTGCTTTCGAAACTCCCGCATGCGGGAGCGAATACTGCATCAACGCGGAGCCATGCGGATGGCGCCGTCGAGGCGAACGTCTTCGCCGTTGAAATAGCCATTCTCGATCATCAGCATGGCGAGAGCAGCATATTCCTCGGGGTTGCCGAGGCGCTTCGGATAGGGAACCGATGCACCCAGCGCATCTTTCACCGGCTGCGGTGCAGCGGCGAGCAGCGGGGTGTTGAAGATGCCCGGAAGGATGGTGTTGACGCGGATCGCTTCGTTCGAAAGGTCGCGCGCAATCGGCAGGGTCATGCCGACAACGCCAGCCTTCGAAGCTGAATAGGCAGCCTGGCCGATCTGGCCATCTTCTGCAGCGACCGATGCGGTGTTGACGATTGCACCGCGATCACCATCAGCCTGCGGATCGAGCGTCAGCATTCCTGCAGCCGATTTGGCGATGCAGCGGAAGGTGCCGATCAGGTTGATCTGGATGATCCATTCAAAGGCCGAAACCGGGAAATGCTTGATCGAGCCATCTTCCTTTGAACGGCTGGCGGTCTTGATTGCGTTACCCGTGCCGGCGCAGTTGACGAGGATGCGCTCCTGGCCATGTGCTTCGCGCGCCTTGGCAAAAGCTGCGTCGACTTCTTCTTCGCTGGTCACATTGACCTTGCAGAAAACGCCGCCCAGTTCGGCGGCCATCGCGTTGCCCTTTTCTTCGTTGAGGTCGAAAATCGCGACCTTGACGCCCTTTGCAGCGAGCGCGCGGGCGGTTGCGGCACCAAGGCCCGATGCGCCGCCAGTGACTACAGCTGCGACTGATGAGTCGAGTATCATTTCATTCTCCTTATTGTTGTTTCCCCTCCCGCTGGGGGGAGGAGTTAGGGGAGGGGGCGAGCGATGCGAGCTTTGAGCTCTAACTGGCCCTCCCCCGGCCCCTCCCGCAAACGGAAGGGGAGATAAGCATTAAAGCCGTTCGATGATCGTGACGTTGGCCTGGCCGCCGCCTTCGCACATCGTCTGCAGACCGTATTTGCCGCCGGTTGCATCAAGCACGCCGAGCAAGGTTGCCATCAGCTTGGTGCCCGAAGCGCCGAGCGGGTGGCCGAGTGCGATTGCGCCGCCATGGACGTTGAGGCGATCATGCGATGCGCCGAGATACTTCATCCATGCAAGTGGTACCGGCGCGAAGGCTTCATTGACTTCATAGGCATCGATGTCTTCGATCTTCATGCCAGCTTTCTTCAGGGCCTTTTCAGTGGCGAAAAGCGGCTCTTCGAGCATGATGATCGGGTCACCTGCGGTCACCGAGATGTGATGAATGCGCGCACGCGGCGTCAGGCCATGGTCCTTGAGCGCCTGTTCGGAAACGATGAGTGCGGCCGATGCGCCGTCACAGATCTGCGAGCTGGTGGCAGCGGTGATGGCGCCGCCTTCTTGCAGCAGCTTCACACCGGCAATGCTTTCCAGCGTGGCATCGAAACGAATGCCTTCGTCGATGGTATGCAGCTGCTTGCCTTCAGGAGTTTCAACCTCGACCGCGACGATTTCGTTCTTGAAATGGCCCGCTTCGGTTGCAGCCTTCGCGCGCTGGTGGCTGGCGAGAGCGAACGCGTCCAAATCATCCTTGGTGAAGCCGTGTTTCTTGACGATCATTTCCGCGCCGGCAAACTGGCTGAACATGATGCCGGGGAATTTCTCTTCGAGGCGCGGCGACTTATAGTTGCCGAGGCCTTCCTTCATGAACAAGGTCGCGACCGAACCCATCGGAACGCGGGTCATGCTTTCGATGCCGCTGGCAAGCACGATATCCTGCGTGCCCGACATAACAGCCTGCGCTGCAAACATCATCGCCTGCTGCGAGGAACCGCACTGGCGGTCGATGGTGACGGCGGGGATGCTGTCGGGCAGTTTCGATGCGAGCACGGCATTGCGGCCGAGGTCCATCGTCTGCTGGCCACCCTGCGAGACGCAGCCGGTGATGACGTCGTCGATTGCGCTGGTGTCAAAATCATTGCGGTCGGCAATCGCATCGAAAACGGCTGCGCCGAGATCGACCGGGTGCACCCCGGCAAGCTTTCCACCGCGCCGCCCACCGGCGGTACGAACGGCATCGACAATATAGGCTGTGGCCATGATAGGACTCCTTTGAAAGATTTAATCGTGCGATTAAACCGAGTCTGTGCAGGGGTCAATGCCTATAGCAAATATAGACTATCTTCATGTCGATAGCGGTTGCGATTTTAACCTTTGAGCGCCGCAATCGCTTCACGGGTCGTGCGTGAATAGTTGCCCCAGCGATAGCGGTACGTGCCAATATAGTGCACAAAAGCCGGACTCTCGGGCATGGGTTCATCCCAATGGTTGATATAGCGGTCATAAGGCAGCTGGATCGGATCGGGATCGTTTGCGACCACCCAGTTGGATGCAACCTGTTCGCTGCCCCATTGGCGCCAGATATCACCCAGCCGCGAGCTCATTTCTTCGCTGAAGCGAGCGACTGTTACGCGACCGTCGCTTGATTTCGAAAAGCCGGCAAAGCCAGCGCATCCGCGAATATAGCGGCGGCTGTCGGCTTCGGGCAGCGTTTTCATGGCAGCTTCTGCATGCGCCTGAACATGGTCGGTCGTTGGGCCATTGGCGTGAAATATCTGTGAAATTTCAGCGGCGCTTTTGAACCCGTGTTGGGCTTCATCCAGACCACCGGCTAGAGTGAAGCTGCGATTGCTGTCAATTGCGGCAGCGACTTCAGGAACCGGCCCTGTAGTGACCGTATCCGAATCAAGCTGGATGACAAAATGGTCGCTGCGCCGATCGAGGATCGAAATCAGCCGTTCCCAGCAATTGTTGCGGGGGCAGGGTGCGGTGTCGACATGCTGTTTGGTGATGATTTCCGGCTGGTCACAATGGTGCGCCAGCACTTGCTTGTCGCCTTCTGTCAGCGTTCCATCGTCGAGCAGGACGATCTTCCCGCGCGGCAAATGGTGGTGCAGCGATTTTACCGCTACCAGGTAAGGCAGCAGCACGGCCGTGCCGATCATCGAAAACAGGATCACCCCATCGTCTTGCGCGACGATGGGCGGGGTATCCAATATACCCTGCACCGTGCGATCATGTGCCCAAGCACCTGCTTTCCGGCCAATTGCCGTAATGATTTCCATCAGGGTCAACCGCTAGTCCTTATGCGCAATAGTGCGCGTCTAACCGCTTCGTTAGGCAGAGGCTATTTCGACATGATTAACGGCAGAAGGTTTTACACGCGCTGCAATCAGGCTTCCTCCGACGATCAGGGCGGTGCCGATTAATGTCGTCGCCGTTACCGGTTCATCAAAAAACAGCCAGCCAAAACCAGCAGCCCATACAAAGGCGGTATATTCGACCGGGATCAAAATCTGCGCTTCGGCGCGGGCATAGGCCCAGCTTAGCAACAACAGCGATACGATCGCGAGTACAGCAGCGGTGACCAGCATCGGCGCTTTGGCGGTGACGAAAGGCGCCAGGAACCAAGGTGCTGCCAGTGCCAGCACCGATGCCGTCAGCAAATTCTGGAAAAAGGCGATCTCGATCGGTCCAGCGGCTTGTGCCTGCTGCCGCGCAAGGATGAGGTTGTAGGCAAACAGCAAGGCCGAAAAGAGGACTGCGATTGCACCCCACAAGGCATCCTGGCTGTAGTGGCCACTGAACTTGCCGAAAAGTATGATGGCGACGCCGCCAAGGCCAGCTACGGATGCCAATATGGCCTCGCGCCCGATTTTCTCACCGAGCAGGATGGCGGCCAGATAAAGCGCGATGACGGGCGCTATGAACGACAGCCCGATGGCTTCGGCCAAGGGTAGCCGCGCGATCGCCCAAAAGAAACTTACGGCCATCCCCGCAACGATAAAGCTGCGCCACAAATGCAGTCTCAAATTGCTGCGTGAGGGCCAGCTTTGGCCGGTTGCAACAAAAAGCGCGCCGGCAATCAGGCACCCTGCCAGGTTGCGCCAAAGGACGGCGTTATAGGCCCCTAATGCGATTGATAGATCCTTCATCGCCGCATCCATCAGTGAGAAGAGCCCCACGCCTGCGGCTGCAACCGCAAAGGCAATAGCCGGACTGGTGGTGCGAGCGATATTCATGCGGAAAGCCGATAAGCGGTGCCACTACCCTTGCCAAGCCCAAGGCACATGCATAAATGTGGCCCCACATCATGGACCCTAGCCCATTTCCCTGGATCGATGTTTTCATCATCCTCGCGCTGATTGCTCTCAACGGCGTGTTTGCCATGTCCGAACTGGCGATCGTATCCTCACGCCCCGCCCGATTGCAGGCAATGGCCGAAGGAGGAAGCAGCGGTGCCGCTGCTGCGATCAAGCTGTCCAAGGATCCGGGCAAATTTCTCTCCACCGTCCAGATCGGCATCACGTTGATTGGCATCATCGCAGGCGCCTATTCGGGGGCCAGTCTCGGTGGCCCCACTGGAGAGCGGATCGCGCAACTCGGATTTTTCGGGACCAAATGGTCGATGAACCTCGGTTTCGGGCTTGTTATCGGCGCGACGACATATGCGTCGCTCGTCGTGGGTGAGTTGGTGCCCAAGCAGGTGGCGCTGGTCGCGCCAGAGCGGATCGCCGCGCTGGTAGCCCGCCCCATGGAATGGCTGGCGAGAATTGCGGCGCCGTTTGTGTGGTTGCTCGATGCCTCCAGCGCACTGTTCTTCAAGGTTCTTGGGCTCGATCGCGACAACCGCGATGCCTTGACGACTGAAGAGCTAAAGGTGGTCTTTACCGAGGCAACCCATGCGGGGATCATCGAAGAGCATGAGCATAAGGTGATTTCAGGCGTGGTTCGTTTGGCCGACCGCCCAGTGCGCGAAGTCATGACGCCGCGCACCGAAGTCGATACGATTTCGGCCGACGCCAGCCTTGATGATATTCGCGATCGCTTGCTGCATTCGCCGCACACAAGATTGCCGGTGATGGGCGAAAGCGTTGATGACATCATTGGTGTCGTGCAGGCGCGCGATATCGTGGCGGCACAAATCGAGGGTCGCCCGCTCGACCTGAAAGTCATGATGCGCAAGGCCGAAATCGTGCCCGATCAGCTCGATGCGATGGACGCGCTTGAAATCCTGCGGCGTTCAGAGGTTCCCATGCTGCTGGTACATGACGAATATGGTCATTTTGAAGGCATCGTGACGCCGAATGACCTGCTTTCGGCGATTGCCGGCGAGTTTGCATCCGACCAGGAACAGGGCAGTGCTGCCAATATCGTCGCGCTCGACGATGGTTCGCTCTTGCTCGATGGCGGCATGTCGGCTGACACAATGGCGCAAGCGCTCGACATCCAACTGCCCGAAGATCGTGATTATGCAACCGCCGCCGGTCATGTGCTGCACGTGTTGCGTCACTTGCCCGAAGAAGGGGAAAGTTTCGTCTATTCGGGCTGGCATTTCGAAATCGTCGATATGGATGGTCGCAAGATCGACAAGCTGCGCGTGCGCCGCACCGATGACGATGAGGAATAAGCCCGGAAGGTGAGCAACCTGTCGTCGTTGGCCGATTGGTCGAAAAGGTGTTTACCTGCATTGGATTCATTGCTTCGCGCGCTATATCCAGCCTATCCGCCTGAAAGGGCGCACAAGTTTCCCTGAGGAGAGCATCCAGATGATCCGTAAATTGACCTTGGCACTTGCCGTGTCGACTATCGCCATGACGAGCGCCGCAATGGCCAAGACCACCCCGGCACCCGTCGCCGACTTGGTGAAGACCGTTGATATCCCCTATGAGAAATTCACGCTCGACAATGGCCTCACTGTGCTGGTCCATGAAGACCGCAAGGCCCCCGTTGTTGCGGTGTCGATCTGGTATGGCGTCGGTTCGAAGCACGAACCCAAGGGCCAGACCGGTTTCGCCCACCTGTTCGAACATATCATGTTCAACGGCAGCGAAAATGCCCCCGGTGACTATTTCCAGTACACCAAGCAATTGGGTGCAACCGACCTCAACGGTACAACCTGGCTTGATCGCACCAACTATTTCCAGACAGTACCGACCAGCGCGCTCGAATCTGCGCTGTTCCTTGAAAGCGACCGTATGGGCCACCTGCTTGGCGGCCTGACCGAGGAATCGGTGAAGAACCAGATCGGCGTTGTTTCGAACGAAAAGCGCCAGGGTGACAACCAGCCGTTCGGCCTTGTCGATTACAAGCGTTCCGAGGCGCTGTTCCCGGTCGGCCACCCCTATCACCACGATACCATCGGCAGCCTTGAGGACCTTGCGGCCGCCAAGCTTGACGACTTCAAGCAGTGGTTCAAGGATTATTACGGCCCGAATAACGCCGTGCTGGTTCTGGCCGGTGATGTGAACGCCGCAACCGCGAAGCCGCTGGTGCAGAAATGGTTTGGCGACATCGCGCGCGGCCGCGATGTGCCCCCTGTCAACGCGCCGATCCCAACTCTCGAAAAGCCTGTCCGCATTGACATGAAGGATAAGGTGCCCACGACGCGCATCTATCGCCATTGGGTGGTTCCGGGTCTTGCTGATCCTGAATTCACAGCCCTGCGCGCAGGTGCATCAGTGCTTGGTGGCCTTGCCAGCTCGCGCCTCGACAACAAGCTGGTGCGTGAAGAGCAAAGTGCAGTTTCGGTATCGTCCTTCGTCTTGCCCTTTGTGCATTCGAGCCTTTTCTGGATCCAGGCTGACGTGAAGCCGGGTGGAAATGCCGATGCCGTCGCGAAGCGCCTTGACGAAATCATGGCAGATTTCATCGCCAATGGCCCCACCGCTGATGAAGTGCAGCGCGTTGCCGCCAGCGACGCAGCGGATCGCATCGACGGACTCGAGCAGATTGGTGGATTTGATGGCAAGGCGAGCGCCTTGGCGCAGGGCCAGCTCTATGTCGGTGATCCGGCCTATTATAAGACCGAGCTTGAGCGGCTTGCCGCGTTGAAGCCGGAAACGGTGAAGTCCGCCATGCAGAAATGGCTGACCCGCCCTGTCCTGGAAATCCGCGTCGAACCGGGTGAGCGCGAAGCCTATAAGGAAGTCGCCTCTGGCGGCGGTGCGCGCACCGGAACGCTGTCTTCGCCCGCTTTCTACATCGCTCCGGGCAGCGACGCCCCGGCTGGAGCGACGGTGAAGGCCGACCGCAGCAAAATGCCAGCCCCGGGTGCGACCCCGGCGCTCGATTTCCCCACAGTTGAAACCGGCAAGCTGAAAAACGGCATCAAGGTGCATTTCGCCCGCCGCGCAGCAGTGCCGGCTGTTCGCATCGCCGTCAGCTTCGATGCTGGCTATGCGGCGGACCCGCTCGACAAGCACGGCGTTTCAAACATCATGGGCAACCTGCTGTCGGAAGGCACGCTGACGCTGAACGCGACCCAGCTTGCCGAAACCGAGGAGCGTTTGGGTGCAGATATCTCGATCGCCTCTAGCCAGGATCGTACTGTAGCCACCTTGCGTGCGGTAAAGCCCAATCTGGCGGCGTCGATCGACCTGCTGGCGGACGTTGTCAAAAATCCTGTGTTTGCCGAGAAGGATCTGGAGCGCGTCCGCATCCAGCAACTGACCCGCATCGCCGGTGAAAAGAACCAGCCCCAGGGTATCGCCCTGCGGGCCATGCCGGAACTGATCTTTGGCAAGGCGCATCCTTATGGCGGTCCGCAAACCGGAACGGGCGATGAAGCGGCTGTTCGCAAGCTGACCCGCGACGATGTTGTTGCCTTCCACCAAAGCTGGATCCACCCCGCTAAGGCGGAAATTTTCGTCGTTGGCGATACCAGCCTGAAAGAAGTGACCAAGCTGCTCGACAAGCAGTTCGGCAATTGGAAGCCCAAAGCGGCAGCGGCCCCGGCGAAGAATTTCGCGGTCGCGCTGCCGGAAGCGAAATCGCGGATCGTGCTGATCGACCGGCCCAATTCGCCGCAGTCGTTCATCATGGGCGGCAAGGTGCTCGATGCAAAGGGCAGCGATGATCTGGTCGCATTGCGCGCAGCCAACGAAATTTTCGGCGGCGACTTCACTTCACGCATCAACATGGATCTGCGTGAAACCAAGGGCTGGTCTTATGGCGTTCGCTCGCAGGTTGCCGGCAATGAAGACCGGGTTCCGTTCATGGTCATTGCGCCAGTGCAGACCAACCAGACCGGCCCCTCGCTGAAGGTGTTGATCGATCATGCCAAGGATGTCGCGGGAGCGAAGCCGATTACCAAGGCTGAGCGCGATGTCACTATCACCAGCAACATCCTCGAACTGCCCGGCAGCTATGAACAGTCGGTCGCGGTTCTTGGCCAGATGCGTGCCGATGCGTTGTTCAAGCGTCCGTTCGACTATGCCGAAAAGCTGGCTGGCAAATATGAAGCATTGACTGCCGAAAGCATGACGGCAGAATTCAAGTCGAAAGTGGATGCAGACAAGATGGTGTGGGTGATTGTCGGTGACGCTGCCAAGGTGAAGCCGCAGCTGGAAGCAATTGGATTGCCGGTTGAAATGCAATCGCAAGCTGCTAAGCCTACTGACACCAATGCAAATTAAAGCCTGAGTAAGAGGAGAAGAAAAATGGCAGCAGTTGATGGCGATTGGGACGTAACCGTCAAAAGCCCGATGGGTGACCAGAAGTCGGTTTTGACGATCAACAGCAATGGCGATACCTTTTCGGGCAAGATGGCGGGCAGCCTCGGCTCGATGGATATCCCGAGCGGTACCGTGAACGGCAACACGCTCAGCTGGAAAATGGACATGACCGTGCCGATGCCAATGACGCTGGATTGCACCGCGACCGTCGATGGCGACACCATCACTGGTGAAGTCAAGGCAGGTGCATTCGGCTCGATGCCCGTCACCGGTACGCGTAAAGCCTAACTACACGTCATAACGTGCAAAATCTGGCAGGCCGCCACCCTACCTAGGGATGGCGGCCTTGTCGTTTACGGGGGGCTTGCTAAGACTTGCGGAATCGATTCTCTCACTCCGACGGGAACAAAATGAGCCAGCTTGCTTCCCCCTCGCAATTGCGGATGTCGCTACTTCGGTGGGCACTGTTCATCGTTCCGATCATCATGCTGCTCGGGTTCCTATCGGGTACCGTCTCCGGATCGGGCGAGCGCAACAGCTGGTTTGCCGAGTTGGTCAAGCCCGAGGCGCAACCGCCGGGCTGGGCTTTCGGCGTGGTGTGGCCAATATTATACCTGATGATGGGTATCGCGGTCTCGATCATCCTGAATGCGCGTGGTGCGCGGTTGCGCGGCATCGCGGTGGCATTGTTTGTCGTCCAGCTTGCCTTGAATCTCTATTGGTCGCCGCTCTTCTTCGGGCAGCACCAGGTGACAGCTGCGTTCTATCTGTTGCTCGTTATCTGGGTTTCGGCCTTTGCGACCACGCTGGTGTTTGGACGGATAAGGCCGCTGGCGGCCTGGCTGATGGTGCCCTATCTGGCGTGGCTAAGCTTTGCGGCAATCTTGAATTACCAGATCGACCAATTGAACCCGGACGCAGAGCGGCTATATGTGCCAGCAGTAACTGCCGATATCGGAGCCTGAGCCATGCAGAGTGACAAGCGCATTTTCGACGACCTTTCCAAATTCCTGAATGGCGTTGCCGGCACGGTCGCGGGCATGGGGCGTGAGGCCGAATCCAATTTCCGCGAGCGCACCCGCGAATGGGTTGCAGGAATGGACCTGGTGAGCCGTGAAGAGTTTGAGGCTGTCAAGCAGATGGCGGCGACGGCCCGTGCAGAGGCCGAGGAACTCAAAGCCCGTATCGCGGCGTTAGAAGCTGCTGCGGGCAAAGGCAAAGCCCCGGCTAAGCCGAAAGCTGCGCCCAAGAAATAGGGCGCTTCGCAGCCTTATCCACAAACCGCCCACAAACTAATGCACCATGCAGCACATGCATGGTTGCGTGCGAGTCCTGTGACGGGCATTTACAGTGCAGAACGGAACGACAGGGCCGCAATGCGCGATCAGGACGAAGATTTGACCGAGTTCGAGCGCGAAGAGACAGCGCCATTGGACATGCTTGCCGCGCTTTTTGACGCGCGAGGATGGGATTTTGAGCCTGTCAGCGACGAAGAAGTCAGCGCCGAATTCAAAGGCAGTTGGACGAGCTACCAGATCCGGGCGATCTGGCGCGAGGAAGACAATGCCTTGCAGCTTCTTGTGATGCCTGACGTTACCGTACCAAGCGATAAGCGCGATGCCGTCTACAAAGCGCTAGGCCTGATCAACGAGCAGCTCTGGATCGGGCATTTCGATCTTTGGTCGTCCAACGGAATGCTGCTCTTCCGGCATGGTAGCCTGTTGCCGCCCAATGGGTTGCTGGGTGTCGATCAGGCGCAAACGATAATCGACGTTACGCTTGATGAATGCGAGCGTTTCTACCCGGTGTTCCAGTTCATCATCTGGGGTGGAAAATCACCCGAAGATGCAATCACCGCCGCGCTGGTCGAAACCCACGGAGAGGCCTGAGCCCTCAGCTGCGCTTCAGCAGGTAATGTAGATAAGCAATGGTGATGGGCTTTGCGGGATCATCCTGCCAGGCGCGCGCTTCGACATTGGCCATGGTGCGTCCCAGCCGGGTGACTTCGCCGACAGCATAGGTCGTCTGGCGCACACCGCCGCGCATGAAATCGATGGTGACATTGACCTGTTTGAACGTCGCCTCATCGCCGCGTTCGTGCAGTGCATGCTGGATGGCCGCAACCGCGGCCATTTCGAGCAAGCCTGATATGGCCCCGCCGTGGAGGAAACCCGGTCGTCCCTGAACCTTGTTGGCGAACGGCATTTCGATGAGCGGCGCGCCATTGTGCAGCCCGGTGATGACCATATCGAGCGCACGCGCATAGGGCGGCAGCAATTCGGTGCGAGGATCGGGCGTCGTCATCCGAGGCGATCCCCCACGCGAATGAAGGTGCCGCTGACGTGCGCCAGCGGCTCTTCAAGATTGCCATTATGCGCAATGCCGCGGACAAAGCCGATGCTGTGCGACAGGTGATAGCAATAGCCGCGGCCAAAAACTTTCGCACCCTTGGGTGAAGGACGGAGGTAGTCCACGCGTAGGTCCATCGTCACTTGCGGTCGGAACTCTTGCAGCTTTGTCCAAATCGACATGCTCGTGGCATTGTCCATCAGGCTGATGACCACAGCAGAGGCCAGAACGCCGGTATTGGGATCACCGACCAGGTCTTCGCGCCAATCGATCGACAATTCGACCCAGTTCTCGCCATGGCCGACATAGTCCATGCCCAGAAAGCCGCCATGGCCTGCCTTGCCCATGAAACTGATCGCGATCCGCGGATCGAAACCGCCATGTTCGGCGGCCAGTTCTGCTATCGTCTTGTCGCTCATATATATTCCCTATCTGGCTGATTGGCTGCTGCCAAGGCAGAAAGGGCTTTATCTTGTTCGCCATTCGTTCTAGCCAATGACCATGGCGAGCAACGCATTTGGCATCCAGATCGATTCGGCTTCGGTTGCGCGCGGCGTCAGCCGCTTGTTCCTGCGCAACCAGATCATGGTGCAACCTGAAGTATCGCTCCGCAACAACCGCCGGGCGGACCTAATGGGCATCAACGCCAAAGGCGAAATCATCATCGTAGAGATCAAGGTGTCACGCGCGGACCTTCTTGGCGACCAGAAATGGCCCGAATATCTCGACTATTGCGACCGCTTTTTCTGGGCGGTTCCCGCAGACTTCGATTTTTCCCCGATAGAGGGGGAGGCGTTCCTGCCCGACCGTACCGGTTTGATCGTTGCCGATGCCTATGATGCTGAGATCATCCGCTCGGCCTCGCTCGTTCCGTTGGCCGCTGCACGACGCAAGGTCGAGATGCAGCGACTGGCACGGTTGGCCATGCGCAGATTGATGGGGATTGCGGATCCCGACCCGTCGCTGGCCGGGATCATCGCCGAATGATCACACCGTCGGGTTATACCAAATTGGAGAGGTATAGGCCCGTTCCTGCGACTTGAGTTCGGTTTCGGGCAGAAGTTTCGCGCCGAAACGGATCATGTCGAACAGCACCCAACGCGGTGTTGGGATTTCGAGCACACGCACATAATAAAAGGCGCGTTGCCCCGGATTGAACTCCGGATCACTCCATACGGTGCGCAGTTCGGGTGCGCCGATGGTGTTGGTGTATGTGGCCTTTTTGATATCGACCGTGTCACCGACCGGGGTCAGCTTGCCACCCACCAGTTTGCGCTTGTCGGGTGAGGACCAGGAAACGTCGAAGATTTTTTCCTGCATTTTGCCCGATGCATCGACCCAGCCTTTGACCACCTGCACGCGGTCGAGATTGGCACCTTCAGGGTCTTTCAGCGCCGAAATCAGGAAGCTTGGGCGCCCCTTGCCGTCTTTCAGATCGGCGCCCATCGGGACGCCGCGGGCATAGCCGGCTTTTACCCAGTCGCCTGCCCAATCCTTGTCGGTGAAATCCCAGCCGCCAAACACGCGCACCTGCATGCGCGGCCCGGTGGTCGCATAGACTTCGCGGCGCATCATCGCATCAAAGATGGCTGCACGGGTGTTGGCGGTTGCCCAAACGGCAGCATATCCACCTGCCAGGTAATGCCAGCCGAAACGACCCTGGCGGGTCCCCAAATTCTGCGCCTGCGATGCACGCTCGGCATTGGGTTCGCCATCCGAGTGCTTGCCAAAGAAGTTATTCTCGTCCGCAGTGGCAAGTCCGGTGTGGCTGTCGGTCGATCCGATGAAACCCAGCTTGTACGGGTTGACGCCGGTCTTGGCCTGGATTGCGAGGCCGCGCTTAAGCGCTTCGCGCACATAGTCTCCCGCCAACATGTCGGGTGTCTTGGTGCGCTGCATTGTCAGGTTGCCCAATTCCCAACCGGCATCGCCGAAATTGGCAAATTCGTCATTCGGTGAAAGGAAGGGATGGCTCTCGCTGTCGCCCTTGATCTGGGTGATTTCAACCAGAGGCTCGCGGGCGGCACGTCGGCGGGCATAATCCGCCGTAATGGCTCCTCCGCCCGGCTGCACCATTTCAAACATCAGGCCGTTCGAAACATTGCTGTTGTGCGGGATGGCGAGCATTTTACCGCCGGTCTTCTTCTCATAGGCGTCCATATAGTCCCACAGCTTGTCGACCGTATCGGTGCCTTCGGTCTGTGGGTCATAGGGACGAACCTGGTCGGCCCGCGGTTTGCCATCGCGAAGGATGACAACGCGGTGCAAATTGTCGCCATTGGGCATGAGCGTATATTCAAAGCCCATGAACGCAGTGAACTTGCCGGGCTCGTTATAGCGCTCGACGATGCCGGTATGGCTCTTCCAAATCTGCATTGTGCCTTTGGCTTGCTCTTCGCGTGGCAAAATGCTGCCGAGTTTGCCTTCACCAGCAGCGTTGATCAGTTCCATCGTTGCGCGCTGGCGGCCCTGATGCCCTTCATGCATCATATCGTACCAGCGCAGCAACGTCGGATCCTTGATCATCACACGCGGCGCATCATAAAGCCGCTGGGTCGCGCCAAGGCCGCCGCTATGATCGGCGATAACAAGGAAATCGAGCGGTCGGTCGAGCTTTGCCTTCAGGCCCCAGGTCGATTTCACTTCTTCGCCGCGCGCAAAACGCAGCGCCTCTTCAGGCCCAAGCTTTACGCCAAAGCCAAATGCGTCGATCGAATTGGAAGTATGCAAATGGGTATCACCCCACAGCAATTTGGTCGCGATGCCGCTGGTGACTTCCTTGTCATTGGCGGCCTGTACTTCTTCCGCCTTGCTCGCTTCGCGGCTTTCCTTGAACGCGCCCCAGCCCCAATAAAGGCCTGCGCCCACTGCCACAGCCGCAACTGTACCCAACGCAATCTTGCGAATTGATGCCATTGTCCCCTCTCCCTTACCCCGAAAACTGCGCTTTTCCTCGCGCTTCGTCAATACCTTCCAGCATGTAAATAGCTGACGTTACGTCATGGGCAGTTTCAATGTAAAAGCCGGACGGGTTGGCTCGCTCGATTGCAATTCAGCCAATCCAATCGATTGGGCATCACGGCCATATTGCGACTCGACGCGGTAGGTTCGGAAGATCCGGTCCCAAAGGGTTAGTGCAAAGCCATAATTGCTCTGCTGTTCAGCCTTGACCGTCGAGTGATGCACCAGATGCATGTCCGGTGTGACCAGAAGACGGCGCAGCAATCGATCCAGCTTTCGGGGTAGTTCGATATTACCATGGTTGAAGGCGGCATTGGCGGCAAGCCATGCTTCAAATACCAGGAAAAGCGGCGCGGATATACCAAGTAGCACGACCCAACCTGCCTTCCACATCACCGAAAAGGCGATCTCCCCTGGGTGGAAACGGATCGCGGTCGAGACATCAATGTCTGGATCGGCATGGTGCACTTTGTGGAACCGCCAAAGCAAGGGGACCTTGTGGGTCAGAAGGTGCTGCAACCACATCGCAAAATCGAGCAACAGGAAAGTCGCGAGGATTTCCAACCAGAAAGGCAAAGCGATCTGGTTGAACAGGCCTAGCCCGTGATTCCCAGCCCAAAGCGCCACAGCAGGCAATGCGACAATCCACGCAAGCGCCCAAATAACGACCCGGTTGCTAACGAACAGGACAAAGCTGGTCAGCCAGCGATAAAAACGGCCGAAGCGCAAAGTGCGCCTCGGCCGCTTGGTTTCGAAAAGGGCGATGAGGACGAGTGCAATTGCCGGCAAAAGTGCGACAAACTTTAACCCGATATCGCCCATGGTTCAGGCCGCGACAGACTCCAGTGTCGGATAATCGGTGTAGCCTTCCGGTCCCGGCGAATACCAGGTCTTGAAGTTATCGGGCGCGACCTCTGCACCCCGGCGCAAACGCTCGACGAGGTCGGGGTTTGAAATATAGGGGCGGCCAAAGCTGATGGCGTCGGCAAGTCCGCTTGCGACATCGGCTTGCGCTGTTTCGAGCGTATATTCCTGGTTGAGCACCAGCGGATTGGTGAAGACTTTGCGGATGTGCGGTGAAACCGGCGGGACATCGCTGGTGCCGAAATTGCCGAACGTTTTTTGCTCGCGCAGTTCGAGGAAGGCGATGCCGACTTTCTGCAAGGCAGCGGCAGCCGCCGTAAACAGGCCGACAGGATCGCTGTCATCGCAGCCCTGAGTCTCGCCATTGGGTGAGAGGCGAACCGATGTGCGGTCTGCACCGATTGCATCCGAAACCGCCTGCGCCACTTCGGTGGTCAGGCGGATGCGGTTTTCGATCGGGCCGCCATAATCATCATCGCGCAGGTTGGAATTGCCGCGCAGGAACTGGTCGAGCAGATAGCCATTGGCGCTGTGAATCTGCACGCCATCAAAGCCGGCCGCCATCGCATTTTTCGCAGCGTTCACATAGTCGCCGATGACGCGCGGGATTTCATCGAGACGCAGCGGACGCGCTTCGACATAGTCCTTTTTGCCAGTCGGGGTGTGGGCATAGCCCGGGGCGGTCGTCGCCGACGCGGAAACAGGCTGAGCGCCGCCGAGGAAATCCGGGTGGACCAGGCGGCCCATATGCCAGAGCTGCAGGATGATGCGGCCATCGGCCTTGTGCACCGCATCCGTAACCGGCTTCCACGCCTCTACCTGTTCGGCGGACCAAATGCCCGGTGCTGCGGGCCAGCCCGAACCTTCCTGGCTGATCCCGGTGGCTTCGGCGATAATCAGGCCTGCGCTTGCGCGCTGCGCATAATAATCCGCCTTCAGCGCGCTGATCGGCACGTGCACGCCTTCGCTGCGACCGCGGGTGAGCGGGGCCATCAGGATACGGTTGGGGGCATGGATCGCGCCGAGCTGTATCGGATCGAAAAGGCTGGTGGTCATGGTAATGTGCTTTCCCTATTGCATTGCTTGGCTAGTAACATGCGGATACGGGTTGCAAATTGCAACGGGGGTTTATGTCGGACAAGCAAATCTTTCAAAAGGCGCCAGCGCCAAGAGCGTCATTCGCCTTTGCCGCGCTGGTTGCCGGCAATGTCTGCATCGCGTTTGGCCCGTTGCTCGTGCGCTTGGCGGATACCGGGCCAATTGCGACCGGTTTCTGGCGGCTGGCGCTTGCTGCCCCGATTCTTGCCCTGATCGGCTACCGCGCAGGTTTTCGCGTCCAATCGATGCCCAAAGGCTTGCTTGGGCTGGTGCTTCTAGCTGGCTTCTTTTTCGCGGTCGATATTATCGCTTGGCATATCGGCATCTTCAAAACCAAATTGGGTAACGCCACCTTGCTGGCCAATTGTGCGAGCCTTTTATTGGCCATTTACGGGATATTCCTTGCGCGCAAATTGCCGCCGCCAATGCAAGGCATAGCCATCCTCCTCGCTTTTGCGGGCGCTGCGCTCTTGATGGGGCAGAGCTTCGAACTCTCACCCGAACATTTTGAGGGCGATTGGCTCAGCCTGCTCGCCGGGCTGTTCTACACCTTTTACCTGCTCGCGATGATCCGGGTGCGCGAAAGCACCGAAAGCTGGTCTTCGCTTGCGCTGGCATCGGGGTCGGCTGCGCTTTTCCTGCTACCCGCTGCTTGGGTCGCCGGGGAGCAGATTGTGCCGGGAAACTGGACGCCGCTACTTATCCTTGCCTTGTCGAGCCAAGTGCTTGGGCAGGGTTTCCTGACCTATGCGCTACCGCATTTCAGCCCGCTGATCATCGGGCTGGCGTTGCTCCTCCAGCCAGCATTGTCGGCATTTGCAGGCTGGGCGGCATTTGATGAAGCGCTGACTCCGCTCGACTTTATCGGCGGTGCGATGGTGATGGCCGCGCTGGTGCTTGTGCGCCTTGCCGAGGGGCGGGCAAAAGCCTAGAGGCGACTCATGGCTGCCGCACCACTTCCTGCTGACCCGACTCTCGACGAAATCAGAGAGGCTGTTGCCCCGCATCTCGCTGCGCACGCCGCTTTTGACGGTTGGACAGACCTTGCGGTCGAATCTGCGGCGATGGAGGTTGGCGTCGATGCCGATTTGGCAAAGCTCGCGCTCAAGGGCGGGGCGATGGCGCTGATCGATGCATGGATCGGATCGATCGATGCTGAAATGGCGCGCCGCCTTCCGTCTGAGAAACTGGCATCGATGAAGATCCGGGAGCGCATTACGGCATTGCTAGCGACTCGCCTCGAAATCGCAGCGCCCGATCGGGAAGGGCAACGCCGCGCAATTGCCATCATGGCAATGCCCCAAAATGTCGCGGCATCGGCGCGTATTGGTTGGCGCAGTGCAGACCGAATGTGGCGCCTTGCAGGCGATACAGCGACCGATTTCAATCATTATACCAAGCGGGCGACGCTATCGGCAGTTTATGCATCGACGCTCGCCGTGTTCGTCAATGACGACAGCGATGACTTTGCCGAAACACGCGCCTTCCTCGACCGTCGCATTGAGAATGTCATGCAGTTCGAAAAGGCCAAGGCGCAGGCAAAAAAGCGTAGCGAGCATATGCCAAGCCTGTCGCGTTTCATCGGACGTTTGCGTTATCCACCGCGCTAGATATTGCACTTGCTTTTAATGCGAAACATTATCAAAAAGCGCGCGTGAACCTCGACACTCTCCCCAAATCCGCAACGGCGCGCATCGTCGCGATCGACTGGGCTGCGATTCCGGAAACCGAAGGGCATCGCCTTCGCTCATTGGGGTTTGATTCGGGCGTTATCGTCGAATCCTTGCACAAGGGAATCCTATTCTGGCGTGATCCCATTGCGGTGCGTGTCGGTCGGATGACTGTGGCTTTGCGGCGCAAAGTTGCCGTAGCCATCAGCTGTGAGCCGCTGTCATGACCCAGGCGGTGCCACTGGTTGCGCTGGTCGGCAATCCCAACGCCGGCAAGAGCGCGCTGTTCAATGCACTCACCGGTGCGCGGCAGAAAATCGCCAACTATCCCGGTGTTACGGTTGAGCGTAAATCGGGGCGCGCTGCATTTGCTGACGGGCGACCGGTAGAGCTAATCGACCTGCCCGGGGCGTATAGCCTTGAACCCGACAGCCTTGATGAAGCCGTCACCCGCGATGTCGTCCTCGGGCGATTGGAGGGGCACAGGCGACCGGATGCATTGATCGTCGTTGTCGATGCAGGCAATCTCGACAACCACCTGCGCTTCGCACTCGAACTGATCGGGCAGGGGCTGCCAACTGTATTGGCGCTCAATATGGTCGATCTGGCTTCGCGCGATGGGTTGGAACTCGATGCCGAAAAGCTCTCACTGGAGTTAGGCGTTCCCGTCGTTGCAACCGTTGCGGTACGCAAACGCGGGCTCGATCCGCTAATGGCCGCGCTTGCCGGGCAACTCGCGTCGCCTTCGACATCGGCAAACGCGCCATCGGGCCGCGCCGAAATCACCAAGCGAGCACATGCGATCGCGCGCTCGGTTATCGTTAGCGAAACGCAAGGGCGCCAATGGACGCGGCGTCTTGATAGTGTGCTGTTGCATCCGGTCGGCGGCATCGTCGTACTGTTGGCATTGCTGTTTGTGATGTTCCAGGGTGTCTATGCCTGGTCGGAAGCGCCCATTGGGTGGATCGAGGGTGGATTTGCCCTGCTTACCGAGGCCATCAATGGTGCCTTGCCTGACAGTCTTTTCCGATCATTCCTGACCGATGGCGTGATTGCGGGCGTGGGTTCGGTCGTGGTATTCCTGCCGCAGATCCTGATCCTGTTTTTCTTCATCCTGCTGCTTGAGGCATCGGGATATATGACGCGTGCGGCCTTTGTGATGGATCGGTTGATGGCCGCCGTCGGGCTGTCCGGGCACAGTTTCATCCCGCTTCTATCGTCATTCGCCTGCGCCATTCCCGGCATCATGGCGACGCGCACGATCATGGATCAAAAGGAACGGCTGGCGACGATCCTGATCGCACCGTTGATGACCTGCTCGGCGCGATTGCCGGTTTATACCCTGATCATTGGCGCCTTCATTCCGGCAACCAGCGTCGGCCCGGGCATCGGGTTGCAGGGACTGGTACTGTTTGGGCTGTATGTGGCGGGCATTGTTGGCGCAATGCTGGCCGCCGCGATCATCCAGCGCTTCGTGACCCACAGCCGCCAGAGCAGTTTCCTGATCGAAATGCCGCGTTACCAGATGCCGCGACTGCGGGATATTGCGATCGGCTTGTGGCAGCGCGCCTGGATATTCTTGCGCCGCGCAGGCACGATCATCTTTGCTGCAACGATCATTTTGTGGGCGCTTCTCAGCTTTCCGAAGGCCCCCGAAGGCGCGAATGAAAGCCAAGTCGAATACTCGGTCGCCGGTCGCATCGCCGACGGGATCGAGGTGGTTGTAAGCCCGATCGGCTTCAACCATGACATCGCACTTGCACTCGTCCCCGCCATGGCGGCGCGCGAAGTCGCCGTTTCTGCACTGGCAACCGCTTATGCCATTGATGCCGAAGATGAAGACGAACAAGCGGTGACCCTTGGTACGCAACTGGCCGGTAAATGGAGCCTCGCGACCGCATTGGCATTCCTCGCATGGTTCGTGTTTGCACCGCAATGTATCTCGACCATCGCCGTCACGCGCCGCGAAACCAATGGCTGGAAATGGCCAACCTTCATGGTCGTCTATCTGTTTGCACTTGCCTATGTCGCCGCAGGGATTACCTACTGGATGGCAGTAGCCGCCGGTCTGGGCTGACGGCGATTCTATTCCAAAAGAGGGGACATCATGGCGGGTAGCGTCAATAAGGTTATTCTGGTCGGCAATCTGGGCGCTGACCCGGAAGTGAAGAGCTTCCAAAATGGCGGACGCATCGCCAACCTGCGCATTGCGACCTCTGAAGACTGGAAAGACCGCCAGACAGGCGAAAAGAAAGAACGTACCGAATGGCATCAAGTGGTGCTGCAATCGGATGGTTTGGTCGGCGTTGCCGAGCGCTATTTGCGCAAGGGCGCGAAGGTGTATATCGAAGGCCAGTTGCGCACCCGCAAATGGCAGGATCAATCGGGCAATGATCGCTACACCACCGAAATCAGCGTAGGCGGTTTTGATGGCAAGCTGGTAATGCTCGATGGTGCACGCGGCGGCCAGGGCGGCGGCAGCAATGATGGCTGGGGCAGCGGCGGCGGCGCCCCGTCGGGTGGCGGACAATCCGGTGGCGGCTGGCAAAGCGGCTCATCGGGCTTTGGCGGCGGTGATTTCTCCGACGATCTTGACGACGACGTGCCATTCTGATCGGCCAGCGGTTCTGATCCGATCCGATAACCCATGAATAAGCGCATCGCCCTGCTCGTCCTGCTTGCTGCGGCGATAGCGGCTTATTTCTGGTTCGACCTTGGAAACGTCCTCAGCCTTGAAAATTTCAAGCAAAGCCAGGCCGACATAGTCGCCGCTAAGGATGCAAATCCGCTGCTCTATATCGGCGGATTTTTCCTGATCTACGTCATCGTAACGGCATTGTCGCTTCCGGGTGCGGCGATCATGTCCTTGGTGGCGGGGGCGCTTTTCGGGGTGGTGACCGGAACGATCCTCGTGTCGTTCGCGTCGACCATCGGCGCGACGCTTGCTTTCCTCTCCGCCCGCTTCCTGCTGCGCGATTGGGTGCAGTCGAAATTTGGCGAGCGCCTGAAAGCCATTGACGATGGAATAGCGCGGGACGGCGCTTTCTATCTTTTCACCATCCGCCTGATACCGCTCTTTCCCTTCTTCGTCGTGAACCTCTTGATGGGTCTTACGCGGATCAAGACGCGCACATTTTACTGGGTGAGCCAGATCGGCATGTTTCCGGCGACTATCGTTTTCGTCAATGCTGGGACGCAGATCAGCAAGATCGAGAGCACCGCAGGGCTGCTGTCGCCCACACTCATCGGCTCGTTTGTGCTGCTTGGCCTGTTCCCATGGATCGCGCGCGGGCTCGTAGCGGCGGTAAAGAAAGTCCATGACCGCTAACTGGACCAAGCCACGCCGTTTCGATCGTAACCTGATCGTTATCGGTGGTGGGGCGGCAGGCCTGGTTTCATCCTATATCGCCGCGATGACCAAGGCCAAGGTCACTCTGATCGAGGCCGAGCGGATGGGTGGCGATTGTCTCAACACCGGTTGCATCCCATCAAAGACGCTCCTCAAAAGCGCGAAAGTCGCGCACCAGGTCTCCGATGCGGCGCGATTTGGCATAGCGGTATCGGTATCCGGCATCGATTTTCCCATGGTGATACGGCGCGTGCGTGATGCCATCACCACCATAGAACCCAATGACAGTGTAGAGCGCTATAGCGGCCTCGGCGTCGAGTGCCTGCAAGGTTATGCGCGATTTGTTGATCCCTGGACGGTGGAGATCGCCGGTAATGACGGCAGCAGCCAACGCCTGACGTCGCGGGCGTTCGTCATTGCGACTGGCGCAGCGCCGGTGGTGCCGCCACTGCCTGGTATTGAAAGCAGCGGATACCTCACCAGCGAAACATTGTGGGACGCGATGGCTCAGCGGGCCCAGGCACCGAAAAGACTGGTGATATTGGGTGGCGGGCCGATTGGCTGTGAACTGGCGCAGGCATTCCAGCGCCTCGGAAGCGAAGTGACACTGGTCGAGATGGCCGAACGGCTGCTGCTCAAGGAAGATGCAGAGGCAGGAGCCATCATCACACAATGCCTGCAACAAGATGGGGTACGCGTTCTCACCGGGCACAGGGCGGTGCAATTTGATGGCAAGAGCCTGACCGTTGAAAATGACGGCGAGCGAACCACTCTCGCATTTGACGATATCATTGTCGCAACTGGCCGCAGGGCCCGGATCACCGGTTTTGGCCTTGAAGAGTTGGGGCTTGTCGAGAACGGCCGGCTCCAGGTCGATCCCTATTTGCGTACGCGCATGCCGCATATCCTGGTTGCTGGCGATGTTGCCGGAAACCAGCAGCTGACGCATGGCGCTAGCCACGAAGCTTGGTATGCGGCGGTCAATGCGCTGGCGCAGCCATTCAAGCGCTTTCGCGCGGATTATCGGTTCCTGCCACGCGTCACCTATACCGATCCCGAAGTGGCCAGTGTTGGGCTCACCGAAGAGCAGGCGAAGGAACAGGGCGTGGCTTATGAGGTCACCCGCTACGACATTGCACATCTTGATCGAGCCATTGCCGAGGATGAAACGGGCGGCTTTGTAAAGATCCTCACTCCGCCGGGTAAGGACAGCATCTTGGGGGCCACGATTGTCGCCGCGCATGCTGGAGAGATGATTGCGGAAATCGTGTTGGCGATGCGTCATGGACTGACATTGGGCAAGTTGATGGCCGCCAGCCACAGTTACCCGACATGGAACGAAGCTAACAAATTTGTTGCCGGACAATATCGTCTGGCCCGCAAGCCCGAGCGGCTGCAGCGTCTGGCACAGCGTTGGTTCGATTGGTTACGGCACTGAAATAAAAGCCTAAACTTTACCGACCGAAATCCGTTAACCCTCTTTCTTCACAATTTAGAGACCATGGACGTCAACCATGATGTTCAACGATAAATTGTATTTTACATGCAAATTAGGGCAGCATGAAAACTCATGCTCCCAGCGGAAAAAAGCGCAGCGCGCGTTTTGCAACGGCGACCATCGCATTGTTCGCAGCCTTGGCTCCGGCGTCCGCTTGGGCATTGGAGATTCCGGTTCCGACTGCGGAGCAGGCTTGCGCGGCGACGGGCATTGAAACTGTCGCCCCGTTACAGGTAGCGGTACAAACCAAGTCAGAAGCCATTCTGGGTGGCACGCGCAGCAAGCTGGAAGAGCTGAAAGCACAGCAGGCGGCTGCGGCAGCGGCGATTGCTCCTGCTCCCGCACCGATAGTGCAGCTGGCGATGCTCAGCCCGGCGGCTGGCCCTGCCACGATTGCCGCGCCGTGCACCGCAATGGCGTTCGCGCGCCTGCCGCACATGGCACAAGAAACCACGCTGGCTCCGCGCGGGCGCGCGACGCAATGGGTTGCGCGCCTTGCTGCGGTTTCGATTGCGCGGCGTCCGCAACTGGATTCGGGCTTGTTGCTCCAGCCGGTTGATACCAGCAAGCCCAATGTATTCGGCAGCGTGGCGTTGGCCATTGGTCGCACCCCGCTCGACAATAAATGGCAGCGTGCGCAAGCGGCGAAGTTGCCGCGCCGCGGTGGCGAGTGGCGCACGGTGGTGGGTGAAGCACGCGATCTCGACCAGGGCCGCAAGCTCGACATGATCAACAGCTGGGTGAACCGCCGTGTCAACTTCATCGACGATTCAGCGCGGTTCAAGGTCGCCGATCGCTGGGCGACCGCAGCAGAAACGCTGCGAGCCGGGCAGGGTGACTGCGAGGATTACGCCATCGCAAAGATGAAGCTGCTCGAGGCTTCGGGTGTCTCAACCAACGACATGTTCCTTGTCATTGCCAAGGATCTGGTCCGCCGTGCAGACCATGCTTTGCTTGTGGTGCGTAACGGAGATCGCCTCGTCGTCCTCGACAACAACACCGATCGCATCGTTGATGCGGCGGCGATCAGCGATTACCGGCCAGTGATGAGCTATTCTGCGGGTAAGGCCTGGCTGCACGGCTATGCCACACAGCCCGCACCGATCATGCAAGCGCCAATCCGTATCGCCGCGCTTACCAGCTAAGCGAAAATCTCAGCGTTCGCGCAGGGCTTCTGAACGGGCCTTGATCAGCGGCTTGAGCAAGTAGCTCAATATGCTCTTGCGGCCGGTGATGATTTCCACATCGCAGATCATGCCAGGGCTGATCGGCAGGCGCTTGCCTGCGGACAGCAGGTACGACCGGTCGGTTTCGACCACGACGGTGAAATAGGCTTCCTTGGCCACTTCATCATAGATGCTGTCAGCCGATACCTGCACCACCTTGCCGGATAGCCCGCCATAAATCGAAAAGTCATAGGCCGTGACTTTTACATTCGCGCGGTCGCCGACCTTGATAAAGGCGATATCGCGCGGCGTCACCCGGGCTTCGACCAGCAGCTTGTCGCCGACGGGCACAACCTGCATGATTTTTTCACCAGCTTGTACGAAGCCGCCAATCGTCGTCACCTGAACATCGTTCACGACGCCATCGACCGGAGAGCGAATTTCCGCCCGGTTCACGCGTCCTGCCGCACCTTTGAGCGACTGTTCGTTGACAGCCATCTTGGTCGCAATCTGGCTGCGCTCGTCGAGCGCATCCTGTCGGAACTGATAGCCGGCTTCGGATGCCTGTGCCTGAGCCTCGGCGATTGCAGCTTGCGCACGCGACGATGCTTGCTGGGCAGCAGCGAGGCGGCCTTGCAGATCGGTAACTTCGCGTTGCGCGGTCAGCAATTCGGTTTGCGGAACGATCGACTTGGCAGCCAAGGGTGCCAGCATGTTGACCTGATTCTGTGCAAGCTGGAGGCTCTGGCGCAAGCTGGCGACCGTTGCCTGTGCTTCGGCATAGTCTCGGCGGCGCTGTTCGACTGCCGCACCCATTGCCGAAATACGGCTACGCAATGCGGCGGCGCGTACCGATTGAAGCGCAGCTTCCTGGCGGCATTCTTCAGGCAGGCTGCCATCCGGATTGGGCGGACAATCCCCGCCTGTACCACCTTCACGCGATAGGCGCGCAGCACGGGCGGCAAGCGAACGGTTCTCGGCGGCAATCTGGCCCAACTGTGATGAGGATTCGGTGTCGTCGAGGCGCACCAGCAACTGACCCTTGCGAACGCGCTGTCCCGAACGGACCAGGATGTCGCGGATTGTCGCCGGCTCTGCCGCCTGCACGAGCTGCATCTTGCTCGACGGGATCACCCGGCCCTGACCGCGCGTCACTTCTTCAATCGGAGCAAGGCTGGCCCAGATCAGGAAGATCAGGAAACCGGCACTTGCAGCGACGATAATCTGGCGCGAGCCGCTTTGGCTCTTGTACCATTCGAGTACGGCTTTCATTGACCACCCATGGTTGTTTTCGGCGTTTCCGCTCCGCCGCTCGATTGACGGCTGCTCACGGCGGCAGCTGCGCGGCGTGTTTCTCGCGGATCGGGAATTTTCAAAGTCCAGCCCTTGCTGATGTCCAGGCGACCGCCAACATCGTTTTCGGCTGCGCGCATCGGCACCAGCTCCGGCGGCAATTTGGAACGGGCCAGCGCCTCGGTTTGCTGGTCGGTCGTCAGTTGGCCTTCACCTAGGGCTTCGTCGCCCAAACCAGCGAGGTCGGTTGCCGATGGGATATTCTCCACGCCTGAATAGCTGTCGGTGAATGCAGCTGGCATCCCCCATTTGCCCGGCCAGCGGTAGAAGATGTGCGCGCCAAGCTGCGAAATCTTGGTGAGCTTGGGTGCCCAATAGGGCGAGACATAATTGGCGTGGTAATGCGTCGCTTGGCCGACCGAGCGCTCGACATAACCGCTCAGTGCCTCGCGGGCCACTGCTTCAGCTGCTGCCCAGGCGGCGGCAGAGGGTTTGCGGTTGAGCGAGCCATCGCAGGTGAAGCTGAATTGGCAGACCGGCTGGTTCGAGCCCTGATAGACAACGCCGCAAACCGAATTCGGGAATGCAGGATGGCGCACGCGGTTCAGCACAACCTGCGCAACGGCACGGCGCCCTTGCAAAGGTTCATAGGCAGCTTCGTAATAAACCGCCTGCGTCATGCACTGCAGCGCTGTAAGGCCGGTGCCGGAGAAGTAGTTGCGGATTGCAAAGGGTTTGGCCGCAAGGATGGGAGCGTCCGAAAAGGGCAGCGCTTCATTCTTCGCCAGCGCATCTTCTCCGGTCAATTCCGGCTTGTCGATGGCCTCTTCGGTAATCGAAAGCAGGGCTTCGCGCTCTTCCGCGCTCATCTGCGGCATGGCTGCGGCCTCGGCCGGCTCTCCAAGGCCCAGCATAGGCAGAAGGCGCGAAAGGTCGGCGTCGCGCATCGTAACCGCGAAAATCGCGAGCGCCGTTAACATGCCAAAAAAGATCAACACAGGTCGGTTGGACTTGCGGACCATTTCCTGGTCCTTGGTTCCATCGAGAAGCGAAGCATGCATGGTCATTCTCCCGCCAGGCCAGCCTTGGCAAGTATCTGATCCCGCGGCCCGTCTGCGATGATGCGACCTTTGTCGATCACGATGAGGCGATCGACAATCGCGAGCATGGCGTTGCGGTGGGTGGAAACGATGAGCGTCTGCCCCGGCGTTATGGCCTTGTTGAGACGATCAATGAAAAGGCGTTCGGTTTGTGTGTCCATTGCGCCAGTGGGTTCGTCGAGGAACAGCAATTTGCTGGGCTCGACGAGCGCGCGGGCAAGAACCATGAAGCTGCGCTGGCCGCCCGAAAGGCGCGAGCCGCGTTCACCGATATGAAGGTCAAAGCCAGCTGCGTCGCGACCGATAAAGCCGTCGGCGCCTGAAGCTGCGACAGCGGCGAGCAGCCGTTCTTCATCAAGGTTGCGCGCGCCGAGCAGCAAATTTTCGCGAACGGTGCCGCTGAACAATTCGGCGTCCTGGCCGACAAAGCGGAGCGCGGCGCGCAGTTCATGCGGATGATGCTGGCGGCTGTCGAGGCCATCGATGCGATAGCTGCCTTCAGTAGGCTCATATAGGCCGCAGATCAGGCGACCCAGCGTCGATTTTCCTGAGGCGACGCGACCGATCAGGCCGATGCGTTCGCCGGGGGCGATTTTCAGGTTGATGTCCGACAGCGATTCCTTGCCCGCCTCCGGATAGCTGAAGCCGACATGTTCCAGTTCCAATTGTCCCTGCGAAATCACTGGGACAACCGAGCGGCTTCCCTTTTCGCGTTCGTCGCCCTGCTCCATGAGCGTTTGAAGGCTTTCGAGGGTTATAAAGGCTTGGCGGCCACGTGTCATGAGGAAGGCCAGTTGCCCAACCGGTGCAAGTGAGCGACCAGCGAGCATGACGATCGCGATGATGCCACCCATCGAGATGGTGCCAGCGTTGAACATGTAAAAGCCGCCAATGACCAGCGCGATATTGGTAGATTGCTGGCACAAAGCGGCCAGATTGACTGCGGTCGCTGTCAGGTTACGCAGCTTTTCCTGCGTTTGTGCACTGGCGGTCGAATAGCGCTGCCAGCGGCCAAGCATACGGCCTTCAGCGCGGCAAGCCTTGAGCGTTTCGATGCCGCTGATCGATTCAATCAGCGCGGTTTGTTGCAGGCTGGCATCGGCTTGTGCATCAAGAGCCGCCTGACCCATCGATTTCTGCAGGGTATAGCCGGCAGCTGCCATCACGATGATCGCGACCAGCGGTATCAACGCCAGCCATCCGGCGAGGATGGCAATCAGCGCGACAAAGAGCACGAGGAACAGGATGTCGACCATCAGCACGACCGTGGTCGAGGCGAAGAAATCCCGCACCACTTCATAGTCGGTGACGCGGCGGGCCATAGCCCCGGTGCTTCCCTTGCGCTCTGCCATCGGCAGGTTGAGGATCTTTTCAAATAGCCGCTGCGACAGGCGCGCGTCGAGCGCACGACCCAATTCGTCGACCAAACGGGTTCTTGCAAGGCGCAAACCGAATTCGACCGATATCGCGATCAATACACCAAATGCGAGCACCCACAGGCTGGTTGCCGACTTGTTCGGAATGATGCGGTCATACACGTTCATCGTGAACAGCGGCAAAGCAAAGGCCAGCAGATTGATCACCAATGCAGCAAGCATCACGTAGAGGAAGGATTTACGGATCTTCCAAACTTCGTACCAGAACCAGTGGTTCCGGCGTACCTTTTCCCAAGGCCGTTCGCCTTCACGATCACGGCTTGGATCGGGATCGACGATGACAGCCTCGCCGCCATGGACGGCTTCAAGGGCTTCGCGGTCAACCCAGACCCGCTCAGTATTTCCGGGCAACTGGATTTCGAAATCATTACCGTTGACGCCGTGTACGATCAGCGCACGGCCCGGGCCGGCAAAAAGGATTGCCGGCAGGTCGCGTTCCTGCCAACCACGAAGGCGGCGCGTGGTGGTTTCTCCACGAAGCCCGATCTGATCGAGCGCATATTCAGTCTGATGGAACGGCAAAAGGCCAGCCTCATCAAGGACGAGACCGGCGCGTATGGAAGCGGGTGAAGACGGGCGCTCATTCAGCGCGGCGAGCACACTAATGCATGCAAGCAACTCATCGCCTTGCGGCGGAGCATTATGCCACTCTTGCAGCGTCAATTTCAAACCCCCGTACATTGTGCATCAGCGAGTCCGGACCAAAGCCCTGCCGAGGCAGGTGCCACTAAACGCACCTTCGAAGAGTCAAAAACGGGTTAACCAACTTTGCCGCAAAATCTGTCGTAAAATACTGGATTACAGACATAAATTAATTTCGACGAAAAAGGCATTAACCTAGATTTTGGGGCTGCCAAGAGCCCGAAAGCCCTTGGCAACATTTCATGACGTCAATTCGAGTAACGGCGGCGATCGGTTTCCGACGGCGGCGTCGGACCGACCTTGAACCGTTCGCGGGCATTGGCTTCTGCATCCGACCGAGCGGCTACACCCAAGGCCTGCATTAGCTCATTCGCTGCCGCGAGGATCTTGTACTCGGCAAAGGTTTCCGCAAACCGCGCGGTCTCTGCACGAACCTGTACGTTGTAACGTGTGTTCTGCGCATCGAGCACGTCGAGCAGCGAACGGCGTCCGACGTTGAACTGCTCACGATAGGAAAGCAGCAGGTCGTCCGAAACCTTGGCCTGACGGTCGAGTTCGCCGGCCAGCTTGCCCTGGCTGGTCCAAGCATTCCACGAAACGCGGACGTCCTCTTCAGCTTCACGGGTTAACTGATGCAAGCGGAAACGAGTTTCGCTTGCCCGGCGAACCATTTCCTGGACCTTCGCGCGGTTTATGCCGCCGTCAAAGATCAGCCAGCGTGCGACCACCCGGGCTTGCAAGTCATTGGTTTCTCCACGGAATCCGTCAATATCGTCGCCGACACGGGCATTGCCCTCGAGCGAGATTGTCGGACCAAGATCGGCTTTTGCCTTGCCGATAACGGCATGTGCGGCATCCAGATCAGCCTGCGCTTCACGGACCCTCGGGCTTTGCAGACGCACCTTTTCGATCGCTTCAGCAAGCGAGCCGGGCAGTTTCGCGCGCAGCGATTGCGGCAACGTTGCTGATGCGTCGATATCAAGACCGGTCAACGTGCGGAATGCGATGCCGGTGTTGACCATGTCCTGCTCGGCCTCGGTCAGGCGCGCAGATGCAGCCTGCAGGCGTTCTTCGGCCTGCTGCTGGTCAGCGATGCTGATCGAACCTTGGGTCACGCCTTCGCGAAGGTCGTTCACGAGGTTGGTGTGGAACGCGACATTATCCTGCGAAGCGGCGACAATACGCTGCTGCAGCAGATAATCGAGATACTGGCGCGAAACCTGCAGTGCGATGAACTGCGAACGCTCGTCGACGCGGTAGGCTGCACCATCGGTGCGTGCGGCCTGGCGTTTCAGTTCGTTGGCACGATTGCCCGAATCGAACAGAATCTGTTCGCCACGGATGCCGGCTTCCATCGGATAGAGTTCGTTGTCGGCGATGCCGAGCGCACGGCGGGTCGGGTTTTCTAAGCGGCGAACACCAACAGAACCTTCAACCGTGATGCGCGGCAGGAACAGGCCCTGGGCTTGCTCACGCTCAAACTCGATTGCTTCCTTGTTCATCGCGGCCTGGTTGATTTCGGGATGGCTTTCAATCGCCACCTCAACCGCGCTTTTCAGGTCTACGCTCTGTGCATGCGCTGCGCCCGACATGGCGAACAGCAGGGCCGCAGGGGTCGCAAGCATCAGCTTTGTTTTTATGCTCTTTTTCATGATCTTACTCCCAATCAATTGCCGCGTTCTTGCGCGAGGATTTCAACGCGCCGGTTTGCCGGTTCGCGTACACCATCGGCGGTATCGACCTTGGGCTGGCCTTCGCCTTTTGCGACCACTGTCATGTCTCCGCGCGGCACACCAAGCCGCTCAAGTGCGGCTGCAATATTGTCTGCCCGGCGCTGTGAAAGCTTCGCATTGTAAGCGTCGCCGCCCGACTTATCGGCGTGACCGGTTATGGTCAGTGGGCCCCAGCCGCATTGCGTGCGGTTTTGTGCGATAGCGGCAAGCGTGGTTTCAGCTTCACCGGCAGGCATGTCGACATTCCAGTCAAAAAAGACTTCGGTCGCGCGTGAAGCCGTGCAAGCAGGCTCAGGCGGCGCTGGCGGCGGAACATAGGGCGCTGCCGGCGGTGGCGGCGGTGCGGCGTTCATGCGCGCATAAAATGAATCGCACTTGTTGATGCTTTCCTCATCCTTGGTTGAGGATTTGGTATAGCCAACGGCGATACCGCACCAAGCCTTGGCTTCGGATGCCCATTGGAACTTGCTATCGGTTGCGCGCACGACATTGCTATCTTGCGTCATGGCTACGGCAGCATCGTGTCGCGTGCGCAGTTCCGACCGCAACTCGGACATTCCGAGGTCGTTAAGCGGCGAACGCGGGCTTGCCTGGGCATAGGCAGTCCCGCCGGAAAACATGGTTAACGCGATACCCCCTGCGGCTAGAAGCTTCTTTTTCATGCTTTTGCTCCCTGTCTGGTCTCGGTAAAAAATCTGCGTCCGCAGCTCAGCCGTGTTGGCCGGTAGCTGCGGACAGTTCCATGTGGGTGCTCGCCAACTGGTCGAGCATGTCGTTTGCGGCAGCGAAGTTGAGAGCTTCGAATGCCGGATGGTCGCCAAACTGCTGAGCAAGCGTATCGCCCAGAAGCAGCGTATCGTTGGCGGGACCCGCCAGAGCGTTGAGCAACGCATCGACATTGGCCCCTTCACCGAAGCCGCCTGCCAGTGCATCTGCAACCACTTCCTCAATCGCAGCCTTGGCGAACATATCGCCCTGCTGGATTGCGATCAGGGCTTCAGACGCAGCATCAACATGCGATCCGATTGCGAAGCCGGTCTGCGCGAAGTTGGCATGCTCGATTTCGGTCGACGCCAGCAGGTCGGAAAGCAGAGAGCTGCTGTCCATTTCACCAAAGCCACCAAAATCGCCATCGGCATGGTCTTCGACCTGGTCATAGCTGCTGAACTTGGCAGTATCGATCAGGTCTGCACCTTCGAAGCTGCTGGATCCACTGTCGCTGTTGAACAGTGCATTGTGATCCGGCGCATCGAACTGCGTGTCGCTGGCCATATCTTCGGCAACCGTGCGAACCGCAAAGTCGCTACCGCCGAGCTGTTCGAGCTGGTTGTTCGCGCTTTCGCTCGCACCGGCGATTGCGGCTACCAGACCTGCTGCAACCAGCGAGCTTGCCATGCCGGTATTGGCCGAAGCCAGGACCCGCTGGTCATTCTCATTGGCCGCAACCTTGGATTCGCCTGCCGTTGCAAAGCTTGCGTCGGCAACATCGCCGGTGGTTCCGTCAGCCTTGGTGTAGCTGGAGGTGCCATGGACGGTAACTTCGCCATTGGCAGCGGCATATTCGACGCCATCCGAAACCAGATTGATGCTGGTGATGCCGGCATCGGTCAGGCTACGGAATTCGCCAGCATCGGTGACACCGTTGCTATTCGCATCCTGCCACACGCCGAACTTGGCGAAATCGGCATCGTTTGCGTCGAGAACACCATCCTTGTTGCTGTCATAGTTGGCAGCGAGACCCTGAAGGTCCGTGAGGCCGTTACCGCCAAAGACGATTTCCGAACCATTGTCGACCAGGCCATTGCCGTTGCTGTCAATGGCAAGAAGGCCATCATCAGCACCAACCCATGCGGTGCTTTCTGGGTTGCCATCTCCGAGATAGTCGAAGACCACGCCAGCAGCGGTGGACAGGAACTCTGCGCCATCGCCATCGAGGTCGAGCACGACGGGCGGGGTTCCATCATCAATGTTAACGGTTACCCCGGTTCGTGTGACCGTATCGCCATCACCATCGGTGACAGTCACATCGAACTCGATGGTCGCCGATTGGTTTTGCGTGGTTTGCCTTACGAAGCCGATTGAAGAAATCTTGAACGGGCTATCGCCAGTATCAAGCTGGAAATCTTGATAGTTTGTCGTGTCGGCAACGTTGCTTGCGCCGCTGGTTCCGGTCGTGCTGTTGAAGTTGATTGCCAAACCATCGACATTTTCGTCCGAACCGACAATCTGCGCACCTACAATGGCCCAGTTTTCGCCCGCAGCATTGTAATCATTGGGTTCGATGAAAACGATGCCGTCATTATTATCGAGCGTGATACTCTGATATGGTGACGGAAGTGGACCTGATTTGATGATATCGCTATTCTGGATCAACAATGCGCGCGTCGTAAATTGATCTGTCGTTTCAATCAAGCCGTCGCCGTCGGTATCTTGCCACAGCTTCAGGACCACGATCATATCCTCACCGGATCCGATCGTGTCGAATTTCAGGAACATGGCCGATGCACTGGCGGAAGGAAGAGCCCCAGTGGTTCCTCCGGGATTAGAAGAGTACAGATTGAAATCGAGTACTTCTCCCCCCTGAATTGTATTGCCACCGACGCCAGCTGCGGCGCTGGACACCTGGACGGTTGAGGCTACCTGATTGAATAGCTCGCCAGCTGTCCATGTCCCCGGAGCTGCTTCCGGGCTTGGATTGGGAGGTGCAGGGTTCGGGTCATAGTCAATGGTCCGAAGATTGTCGGCACCTGTGCCCGACCCTGGTTCCGCCATGCCAGTGAACTGGGCAAACAGGTTTGTATCCAGTGCAGCTGTCGTTACCTGCGGACTGGCCTCGACAAAAGTCGTGTCAGCGTCGCTGGTTTGGTCGATGGTGACACCCTGGATCGGCCCATTGGTCAACTCGACGGTATAGTTTCCAAGCAGCTTGTTGAAGACCAATGTACCATTTGCCGTTGCTGTGCCTCCAGTGCCAATCGGATATTGGAAGGTGAAGCTATAGTTCGCGAAGGTTGCGTCTTCGACACCTGGGATCAAATTGATCCCGGTTGCCGTAACGCCATTCACTGTCACCGTAAAATTGGAGATGCTGATCGCATCATTCGTGGCCTTTGCACCGTCTGCACCGGTTGAGAAAACGAAGCTTCCCGTAGCTGACGGCGTTGAGTCGTTCAGTATCACCAATGGATCGGTTACGGTCGTAATGGTCGGACCGTCGTCTTCGAAAACGATGTTACCCCCGATTTGGACGGTCGCACCAGCACTATCGCCATCCCGATCTGTTGCTGTAGCAGTCAGCGAGATTGCACCGGCCGCGAGGCTAACGGGGTCGTCATGTGCCGCGCCCGGCCCACCATCGACATTATGCGCGACTGCACGCTGTTGATCGAGCGTCAATTCGCCTGTCGAAGTATTGAGCGTTAGCGTGAAGACTACAGGACCGGCCGCACCGGCACGGCCGGTCACAACATTTCCGGCGACTGACAGCACAACTGCTGCACCGGTTGCCGTGTCGATAAGGCCGCTAGCAATACCTGTGTTGACGGAAAGCGCATAAGTTGTGCTTCCCGAGCCATCGGCACCATAATTGACGCTGAATATACCGGCGAAACTGGTGGGTCCTGCGTCCGTCGTCAGAATGGTTTCGTCGACGGTCAGTGTCGGTATGGCGCCGTTCGCCAAAACTGACGGCCCATCGTCCTTGAACTGCAGATTCTGTCCGATGTTGGCGGTTGCAGTTGCAGTGTCGCCATCACGGTCGGTCGCAGTGGCAACCAGACGGACCAAGTTATCGGATGCAAGTGTTGCCGCGCTGGCACCGGCCTCATCCGGATCAGCTGGGTCATTATGTTGAACTGCACGAATCTGGTCGAGAGTAACATTGCCTGACGTGTCAACAACAACTGTGAATACCAGTTGGTTTGACGAGGCCGTCCGGCCTTCGACCACGCTGCCGTTCAAAACCAGGTTGACTGCTTCACCTGTCGCCACATCGACAAGCCCGCTGGGTCCTGCAGTTACCTGCAGGGCATAGGTGACGCTGTTTGACGCAGCAGCGCCATCGGCACCGAAGGTCGGTGTGAACACAGACGCAAAACTTGCGCTGGCGTTGACACCCAGAGTGCTGTCATCGACGACCAAAATCGGTTGCGTAGTCGACGCGATGATCGAAGGGCCATCGTCTTCGAACTGCAGGTTCGAGCCGATGTTGGCGATGGCAGTTGCTGTATCCCCGTCACGATCGGTCGCGGTTGCAGTGATCGTGATCAGATTGTCTGCTGCCAGGCCAGCTGCACTCGCACCGGTTTCAATCGGATCGGCTGGATCATTGTGGGTGACTGCACGCTGTTGATCGAGTGTAACGGTACCATCTGTGGCAATGCTCACGACGAAAACGGTCGGGCCACCTGCGCCTGCAGTACCTACAACCGTACCTGCAACGACGCTCAATACAACTTGTTGGCCAGTATCAACATCGAACAATCCGGTCGCACCGGCGTTGATGCCAAGGGCGTATGTGACGCTGTTGGCAGCAGCCGGGCCATCGGCTCCGAATGTAGCGCTGAAGACACCCGCAAAGCTCGCAGAAGCATTCACACCCAATGTGCTATCGTCAACGACCAGAGATGGTTGCGTTGTCGACGCAGTGATCGACGGCCCATCATCACGGAAAGAGATGGCATCGCCGATGTTGACCGAGGCGGTGCTCGTATCGCCATCGCCATCGGTAGCTGACTGCACCACCGAGATCGCCGAAGCGGTCAACGAAATCGAGTCATTCGCATTTCCGCCATTGGGATGGGACAGCGACAAGTATTGGACCATGCTGATCTGCGAAGTCACTGCATCGATCGCGATTGCGAATGCAGCTTCACCGGATGCGTTACCGACACGGCCAACGATCAGGTTGCCCTCTTGGTAGAGGAAAATGCTCTGGCCGGAAGAGGTGTCTACGCCAGAATCCACACCCGCAGAGGAAAGCGCAAGTGCATAGGTTACTGTCCACGCGCTGTCGGCTCCAGGAGCGGCTCCAGCGAAATTGAACGCGCCACTGCTTACGGCATAGCCGATTGGGCCCGTTCCTGCGACATCAAGGTCATCACCAACGTTGGTGACACCGCTGAATTGGGCCAGCGGACCGGCGACATCGTTGGTGCCAGCGTCTACACCTGCAGTTTCATCGTGCGTGATTGCAACAGTTCCGCGCGCGATAGCAGCAACCGGCGTATCGTCGTCCACGGTGACGGTCAGGTTGCCGGTTGCGGTAACGCTGTCGCCATCCTTGTCGGTGGCAATGATGAGGCCGCCGAACTGGAGGGCGATGTCATTCTCGTTGTTGCCAGCCGGATGATCGAGCTTGGCAAGTAGCGTGAACGTCCAGCCGCCAGTGTTGGCATCGAGCGACAGAGTGAACACTTGTGTCGCACCAGCCGACGCGGTCAGCAGATTGCCGACAACGGTATAGCTCAGCGCAACGCCGCCAGAGGTCAGCGCAGGCAGGCCTGCGGTGTTGTTCGACAGGCTGTAGGTCAGCGGGCTATCCGCGCCTGCCGAGAACAGGCCGGTGACCGAACCTGAAGCCGACACTGCTTCACCAGCAACATCTCCCGTGCCGCCAGCAATACCGCCAGTCAGACCATCTTCGTCAACGGTGCCCGAGGTCGTTGCAGTCAATGCAATCGGGCTGTCGTCTTCGATGTTGACGGTGATGTCGGTGTTGGTGGTGGCCGTGCCATCGCTGACGCTGACCGGAACGGTGAAGGTCTTCAGATCCTCCACATTGATACCGGCATGGTCAATCTGGTCGAGCAGGGTAACGGTATACGCACCGCTATTGTTGATGGTCACCGTAATCACATTGGCGAACACGCCCGGTGCGGTTTCGACGCGACCGGTCAGCGTGCCTGTACCAACGCCAGTCCAGGTCACGGCAAGGCCGCCCGAGGTCAACACCGCACCCGGATTGCCGAACGTGTAGGTCAGTGCCTCACCATCGGCATCGGTTGCAACAATGGTGCCGGTATTGACGGCAAGATTGGTGGTGTCCGGCGTGCCGGCGCCATCCGCATTCGCGCCAGCTAGGCCTTCTTCCGATACCGAAACGGTCGACGGAGTCACGACAGGAGCGTCGTTCGTACCGTTGATCGTGATCGTCAGGGTGGCCGTGGTGCTGTCGCCATCGCGATCGGTGATCGTGTAGGTGAACACATCGGTCAGCGTCTCGCCAGTGTCGAGGCCCTGGACCGACGGATTGCTGTTCGTCAGCGTATAGGTGTAGCTGCCATCGGCATTGAGCGTCAGCGAGCCATAGCTGCCAGCGCGCGCTGCGCCGATCGTGCCGCCAGCGATCGCTGTGACCGCACCGCCAACGGCCGGGCCGTCAGCACCGAGTGAGTCGGTGCCCGCCGCATTGCCATCGCTGCCAACGCCGGTCAGCACATTGCCATTGGCAACGGTCGTGCCGTCTTCGGTGACGGCGTCGGTGTCGTTGACCGCGATCGGGCTGTCGTCATCGATACGGATGAACAGGTTGCCAGTGCCAGTTGCAATATCTCCATCATTGTCGGTCGCGACAATCATTTCTCCAAAATCGAGAAGAATATCATTCTCGCTCGAGCCGTCTGGATGATCGAGCTTGGCAAGCAACGTGAACGTCCAATCGCCAGTGGTCGCATTGAGCTCCAAAGTGAATACAGGCGTGGCGCCAGCCGATGCGGTGAGCAGGTTGCCCACAACGGCATAAGTGAGTGCGACTCCACCCGACGACAAAGCTAACGGAGCAGAGAAGATGTTGCTCGTATCTGTCGACAGGCTGTAAGTCAGAGGGGTGTCAGCACCTGCGGTGAACAGGCTGGTAATCGAACCGGTTGCAATCAGATCGGCCCCTGGCGCATCACCAGCGACATCTGCGGTGTTGCCGCCCGTCAAACCGTCTTCGTCAACAGTTCCTTGGACCGACGCCGTCTGCGCGATCGGGCTGTCGTCATCGACGTCGATCGAGAGCGTGCCGCCTGCGGTATCGCCGTCCTGGTCGGTGATGGTGTAGCTCAGGCTAAACGCCTGGTTGTTCTCGTTACCGCCATTCGCATGGACGATCGGTGCAATCTGGGAGACCGCATAGGCCCCGGTTGCGGTGTTGAGTGTGATCGCCAACACCTTGGTTGCACCCTGGAACACGTCGATTCCAGTGCCGTTGGCCACATAGCTGAAGCCCGCCGGAGCGCCGGTTGTGTTGAGCGCCCATGCAAGCGGGCCGTCGCCGCCCGAGGCGGCGAGGGTGCCGCTGGTGTTGGCCGAGTTGGCATCGTCACCAGTGCCGCCAGCATTGCCGCCCGCGAGCGCATCGTCATCGAGCAGGACCGTTGCGTTGGCGCCGGTTAGCGGCAGCGCATCGGCGATGCTGATGGTCAGCGTCGCGGTCGAGGGATCGCCGTCACCATCGGTGATGTTGTAGGTGAACACGTCGGTGACGCCGCCGGGGGTGCCTGCGTTGCGGACGTAGCTGTACGAACCATCGGCATTGAGCGTGAGCACGCCATATTGGCCAGCGGTCGAACCGCCGACGGTGCCGGCAGCGGCGCCCGAAACGGCCGTAACGGTCGCGTCGTCCGCGCCCTTGACGTCTGCACCGCCATCGCCTTCGGCGTCGGTGATGACATTGCCGGTCGCCGGGCCATATTGGCCAGCTGCAATGCTATCCGCATCATTGGCAGCCGTCGGCACGTCGTCGACGATGTTGATGGTGAGGGTGCCGGGGGTGCTGTCGCCATCCTTGTCGGTCACGACAACGGCGAAGTCGTCGAACGTCGCATTGCCCGAGGTGTTGGTGGTCAGCAGATAGTCGTAACCGATC
>Ga0222713_10000236_pt1 | contig 61158 bp, 81 predicted proteins | sample C33_649DmetaG_FD_165061 | JGI IMG/M metagenome (GOLD analysis project Ga0222713, IMG submission 165061) | Estuarine water microbial communities from San Francisco Bay, California, United States - C33_649D | ecosystem: Environmental > Aquatic > Marine > Unclassified | place: USA: California...
GAACGCCAGCGAATCGTGAACCTGTTAATGATTCAACACGAGGCCGCCAAAGGCTCGCACAACTATTGGCACGTTGCGGCAAATTTAATTCAAGCAGAAGTAGCGAGTGACACATGAACAGTATGGATGAAGCACCATTTTTAAAGGAGGAAAACATGGATGAGCAACCGAAACGTAAAGGGCGAGGTCTGGGCAAACGCCCAGCCTTATTTCAAACAAGCATACGGCTACCTAGAGAAGTTATTGAGTACTTCAACAAAGAGTACCCGTACCGAAAGCAAGCAAAAATTAGAGACATTCTCATCGACTACGTTAGAAGCCAAACCCAAGGAGAAAGCAATGACAACTGAAACCGCAATCGAATTAAGCTACAAAGTACCCAAAGCACGGGATACTGCAAAGCGCATACGTGAGTACATGAAAGCGCATCCCAACACGCGACCATTGTTTGTGGCGAAAGCATTGGGTTGCAACCCAAATCAAGTGTACGCCGAGCGATACGCCTTGAAGAAGAAAAAGAAGGGCACGTGGAAGACAACTGCAATAGCTGTCAGCAAAAAGGCAATCACTACTAAGCTAGCCGCAGGCGCTAACGGTACGTCAGCATCCGATATGGTCAACCATCCACCACACTACAAAGTTGGTGGTATCGAGACAATTAGTTTTATCAAGGCTAAGTTGAGCAAGGATGAGTACATTGGCTACTTGCGCGGCAACGTGCTGAAGTATGCTAGCCGACTCGGTTCCAAAACCAATGCGGCAGAGGACGCAGGAAAGATGGCTTGGTATTCGAACGAACTAGCTAAGGCTATGAAAGGTTAATCATGAAAAAAGTTTTTGTTTTGCTCGCAGCCGCAACAATCGCTGTAACTACTCACGCAGGTACTACATGCCGTAAAGACTTTATGGGCAACACTGTCTGTACAGATGACTCGGGGTATTCAACTACTCAGCGTCAAGACTTTATGGGCAACACGCGCATTGAAGACAATCGAGGTAATTCGGTCACGTGCCGTAAAGACTTTATGGGCAACGTTCGTTGCGAATAATATGATAACCACACCCTAACATGTTAGGGTAATCACTAGCCACCTTCGGGTGGCTTTTTTTTCGTCCATGTGTTGACAAAGTATAAAGTTGTGTTAAAGTGTCTGAAAAATCGTTAGGAGTGATGATGCGTAGTCATGAAGTTAGAGTAGAAAGCGGTCAACTTGTATGCCCCAACTGTGGTGAGACATACCTACACAGCCAAGAAGTTTTTGTTTTTAATGACGCTAGAGGTACCAACAAGGTGGCGGTTACTGCGGTTAAAACAGATAACGAAACGGTTCAATCAATATCCCCCCCTGAACTTAGCGGCAACCCAAGTAGGGACCGTCAGGGCATAAAGATAGCATTTACGTGTGAGCACTGTCACGATTTTGATGACAGTAGCGGACCTGATAGTAGGTACTACCTGAACATGGCGCAACATAAGGGGGTTACTTTTATGTTTTGGGATAACCAGTATGGCTACGACACCTGAGAGCAAAGTTAAGGCGAAAATAAAAGACATGCTCAAGCGGCATGAAGTGTATTACGCCATGCCAATCGGTACAATGTACGGCAATAGTGGGGTTCCTGATTTTTTGTGTTGCATAAACGGGCGGTTCTTGGCGATCGAAGCCAAGGCCGGTAAGGGCAAGCCGACTGCGTTGCAACTGAAGAATATGCGAGACATTGAGACTGCTGGTGGAGTGACTGCGGTTATCAATGAAACTGGATTAGAGTCGTTGGAAACTTTGTTAGGGATGATGAAACGTGCAGATATTAACGATTGATTTTGAGACATTTTATTCACGCACATACAGCCTGAGTAAGATGACCACGGAAGAATACGTCCGTGGAGATGAGTTCCAAGTTGTAGGCGTATCGGTACAAGTTGATAACGGCGAACCTGAATGGTTTAGCGGCAGCGACGAAGAGACCTTGCGGTTCTTACAGAAGTTCGAGTTTGATAAGAACCTTGCGCTAGCGCACAACGCGATGTTCGATGCGGCAATCCTGACTTGGCACTACGGCATAAAACCCAAAGGTTGGTTGGACACCCTGAGCATGGGTCGTGCCCTGCACGGCACCGAGGTAGGCGGTAGCCTCAAGGTCTTAGCCGAGCACTACGAGTTAGGGGTCAAAGGCACCGAGGTGGAGAACGCACTTGGGTTTCGCCGAGAGGATTTCAGCGCCGACCATTTGGCGCGATATGGCGAGTACTGCCGCAACGACGTTGCCCTTACGTACAAATTGTTTAGCGCGATGTCGCACCAGTTCCCTAGCGCAGAGTTAAAGCTAATTGACTTGACCATTCGCATGTTTTCCGAGCCCGTGTTGCAGTTGGACGTTCAGTTGCTTGAGCGTCACTTGCGGGAGGTGAAGGCCGTAAAGGCAACGGCACTGGGTATGTACGACAAAGATACCCTGATGAGCAACCCGAAGTTTGCGGATGTGCTTAAAACCTTTGGTGTTGAACCCCCGATGAAAATAAGCCCCGCTACGGGTAGAGAAACTTACGCGTTCTCTAAGACTGACGAGGGATTCAAAGCACTACTAGATCACCCAATGCCACAGGTGGCGGCTTTAGTGTCTGCGCGGTTAGGTACAAAGTCCACGATCGAAGAGACGCGCACGGAGCGGTTTATCGGTATCTCACAGCGAGGTTCTTTGCCCGTACCGTTGAGATACTACGCGGCGCACACAGGTCGGTGGGGCGGTGACGACAAGCTGAACTTACAAAACCTGCCGCGCATCTCAAGCCTAAAACATGCAATCATCCCGCCTGATGGGTACGTCATTCTCGACTCCGACTCAAGCCAAATTGAAGCTAGGACGGTGGCTTGGCTGGCTGGGCAGGACGACCTTGTTGACGCATTTGAGGCCGGACAGGATGTCTACAAGATTATGGCTTCTGCGATATACGGTAAGTCTGTCGGCGACGTTACCAAAGACGAGCGGTTCGTGGGCAAGACCACGATTCTTGGGGCTGGCTACGGTATGGGGCCGGTGCGGTTCCGCGACCAGCTAAAAACATTTGGGGTTACGATTAGTGAGGATGAGTCTCGCCACATTATCCGTACGTACCGTGAAACGTACCCCAAAATACCCGAGTTTTGGCGGACTGCAGGGATAGCCCTCGAGGCTGTCATGAACAATCAATCGTTCGCTTTTGGGCGTGACGGTGTACTCTTGGTTGACGGCAGAGACGGTATTAAGCTACCCAACGGCCTGTATATCAAGTATCCAAATCTGCGGTACAAAGAAACCGATGGTAAGACCGAAATGGTCTACAACACAAAGCGGGGACGCGCTATCATCGACACTCGCATCTACGGCGGTAAAGTAACCGAGAATGTCTGCCAAGCACTTGCTCGGATTGTGATCGGTTACCAGATGCTATTTGTAGCCAAGAAGTACAAAGTAGTTATGACGGTGCACGATGCTATCGCTTGCGTAGCACCAGAAGATGAGGCCGACCGGGCCTTGGAATACGTCGAGATGTGTATGAAGCTACGCCCCGAATGGGCGTCCGATTTACCTTTAAATTGTGAAGCTGGCTATGGCAAAAGTTATGGCGATTGTTGAAGGAGAACTCATGGTTGACTACGCGTATCCCTGCATGATGGCAGAGAAGGCTTTGAAAGAACTGCACGATGCCATGTTGCATCGGGACTTTAAACGGGCTAAAGAAGCGGCGCTTCTTGCTATGGTCGAGACCAAACTAGCGTTAACAGCTATCAACGATATGGAAGAAAAGGTACGAACATGAGCGTCGCTTGGTCTTTCAGTAGCCTCAAGTCTTTTGAACAATGCCCGCGCAAGTACTACCACACACGGGTGGCTAAGGACGTTAAGGAATCCGAAACCGAAGCTATGCTTTACGGCACCTTGGTGCACGAAGCGGCGGAGAAGTTCATTCGAGACGGCGAGCCAGTCCCCGAGAAGTTTGCTTTCATGCGGGCACCACTTGAGCAACTGAAGGCCATCCCCGGTGAAAAGCATTGCGAAATGAAAATGGGGTTGACAGAAGACTTAGAACCCTGCGACTTCTTTGCCAAGAACGTTTGGTGGAGGGGCATCGCCGACTTGGTCATCGTGAACAAGGAAAAGGGGCTGGCTTACTCTGTGGACTACAAGACCGGAAAGAACGCTAGGTATGCGGATACGTCACAGTTAGACCTTGTGGCTACGGCGATATTTAAATACTTCCCTGAAGTACAACGTGTTAAGTCTGGGTTGTTATTCGTGGTCAGCAACGAGTTTCTCAAGGCGGAACACGAGGCTAACGGCATTGAAGAGTACTTAAAAAAGCCAAAACAAATGCTTGCACGGCTAGATATTGCGATGGAAAATAACGTTTGGAACGCCATCAACGGCCCACTTTGCCGATTCTGTGCGGTCAAGCAATGTGAATATAACAGGAGCTAGCATGCCCTACGTAAACAAACCACGCCCTTACAAGAAGGAATACCAACAGCAGAAGGCTAGGGACGAGTTCGGTAATCGTAACGCCCGTGCCCGTGCTAGATACGCTATGGACCAAACCGGTGCCGACGAGAACGGTAACGGGAAAGCCGACAAGCGTGAAGGTAAAGACATCGACCACAAGAAGCCGCTATCGAAAGGCGGCACGAACGGGAGAAAGAACCTGCGTGTGGTCAGTAGCAAAAACAACCGATCGTTCCCCCGTAATAAGGATGGTTCGGTCAAGAAGAACGTATGATTTTGGCGAAGTAAGGTGCGAGTGATAGCCTAGAGTGCGGGCGCGATGACATAGCCCAATAACCGCATCAGTCGAATACCCTGATCTTTCGGGAATCTCTTGGGGATGATTTGACAGACAGCCGGGAAAGACCGGCACATATTTTGGAGATAAGATGAAGTTAGAGGAATACGATTGGCCACGGCCACATGGGTTTACCCCATTTCAGCACCAAATAGAGACATGCAAATTCTTGGTGCCCCGACGCAAAGCGTTTTGTTTCAACGAGCAAGGTACAGGTAAGACGGCCTCAGTTATATGGGCGACCGACTACCTCATGAAGCGTGGTGCAATAAAGCGAGTCTTGATTGTGTGCCCGTTGTCTATCATGCAGTCAGCGTGGCAAGCAGACCTTTTCAAATTTGCACTACACCGCCGGGTATCAATAGCTTACGGCTCCGCTCGTAAACGCAAAGAAATTATCCAAGCCGGTGCCGAGTACGTCATCATTAACTTTGATGGGGTGCAGATTGTAAAAGACGAAATCATCAAAGGCGACTTTGACTTAGTAGTCATCGACGAGGCATCCGCCTACAAAAACGCCCAGACCGACCGGTGGAAAACTATGCGCGACATAGGCAAGCATGTTAAGGGTCTGTGGATGTTGACAGGTACACCAGCGGCGCAATCACCAACAGATGCCTACGGCTTGGCAAAGTTAGTCAACCCCGACAACGTACCCAAGTTTTTCAGTCTGTTTAGAGACCAAGTGATGATTATGGTCCGCGAACATCGTTGGATTCCCCGTAAGGAAGCAAAGGCTGTAGTACATAAAGTTCTGCAGCCAGCTATTCGGTTTGAGAAAGCCGACTGCCTTGATCTGCCCCCAGTTACGCATCTTGACAGGGAAGCGCCGATGAGCGCACAACAGATGAAGTACTACGAGAAGCTCCGTAAGGAAATGCTAATCGAGGCCGACGGCGAAGAAATAACAGCTATTAACGCGGCTGTACAAGTTAACAAGCTGCTCCAAATCGCAGGTGGGGCTGTGTACACAACCAACCGAGAGGTTGTGGAGTTCGATGTAAAGAACAGGCTTGCCGCAGTTCTGGAAGTCATCGAAGAAGCCAGTCACAAAGTGTTGGTGTTCGTACCGTTCTCGCACACCATCGAGATGCTCAAAGCATACCTAGACAAGAACAACATTGTGTCAGAGGTAATCAACGGTGCTGTACCCGTTAACAAACGCGGCGACATAGTGCAACGGTTCCAGACCAAAGAAGACACCAGAGTACTTATTATCCAACCTCAAGCGGCGTCACACGGGCTAACCCTAACTGCTGCCAACACAATTGTTTGGTATGCTCCCGTGACAAGTGTGGAGACGTACTTGCAAGCTAACGCCCGTATAGACAGGCCCGGTCAGAAGAACAATATGACCGTGGTGCACATTATGGGTAGCAACATTGAGCGTCGGTTGTACCAGATGCTTCGCGGTAACATGAAAAACCACGCCGAAATAATCAACTTGTACCGTCAAGAAATTTTATCGGAAAGTGTTGACAATGTCTAAAGTTATGTTATGATTCGTGTCCCTGAGTTTTTTGGAGGTTAGAAATGTCAGATGAAGTTAGTGAGCGGCCAACGATTGACAAGTTGGCGGCGGCATACATCAAGATTAGAGATAAGCGGTCTGAGTTAAAGCGTACGTTCGAAGCTGAAGATGCAGCGTTAGAGGAGCACATGCAAATGTTGCAAGTCGAGATGCTCGATATTTGCAAGGAGACAAACGCCGAAACCATCCGCACAAAGGCAGGCACAGTCATTCGGTCGATCAAGTCACGGTACACGACTAATGACTGGGATTCCATGTATCGTTTTATCAAAGAGAACGATGCGTACGGTCTGTTAGAGAGACGGCTTCACCAAACACACATGAAGCAATTTCTCGAAGAGAATCCCGAACTGCTCCCGGTCGGCTTGAACGTCGATCATGAGTACACCGTGGTTGTTAGGCGTCCAACTTCAAAGGATTAAAAAATGAGTGATATAACTGTATTCAATCAAGACCTGCCAGACTTTTTGCAGGATGCACCGGTCAGCGACCTGACCAAATCTATCGTCGGTACTCGCACTGGCGGCGTTAAGCGTATCGTGCACAAGAACGGCACGTTCCGTAAGATGGTCGGCGGCGAAGAGATGGGCAAGAGTAAAGGCCCCTTAGATGTGATTATCGTCAACGCTTCACCAGCAGTTGGTCGTATCTTCTACGCTAAGCAGTGGACACCCGATGCAGAGCCAACCGCACCCGATTGTTTCTCTAACGATGGACAGCGCCCAGACGAAGGGTCACAAAACCCCCAAGCCAAGCGGTGCGACGAGTGCTCCAACAACATCAAGGGTTCTGGTCAAGGTAACTCCAAGGCTTGCCGCTACTCACGTAAGTTGGCAGTCACATTGGTTGACGACTTTGGCACCTCACTTGAGGGTGACGTTTACCAAATTAACTTGGCATCCAAGTCTTTGTTTGGTGATTCAGTCGGCGAAAACACTGCTCCGTTTGAAGGCTATGCTAAATACGTGGCTAACAATGGCAAGAGCATTGATTGGGTTATCACCCGAATCACCAGCAACGACGAAAACGACAACCAGTCAATTTTGTTCACCCCTGTTGGGCATATCAACAAAGCACAGTACGCTGTAACCAGCAAGCTGACAGTTAGTGACGAGACTAAACGCCTCGTTATCATGACGCCGTATCAAGCCGATATGGCGGGTAAGAAAGCCTTGGCCGCTCCTACAAAGAGCGAAGAGGTTGAAGACGATGTACCAGCGCCCAAAAAGCGCGAGACCAAGAAAGCCTCCTCCCCGGAGCCAACCTCCAAAAAAGGTTTGGATGATGTCTTAGCCGCATGGGGCGAAGACTGATATGAGTTATGGCTACAGTCAACGGCTTATTGAGGCTAATAAAAAAGCCGACGGAAAATCGTTGGGTGTTGCCCTTGGTCGAGTGTGCATTAAGCAGGACATCTCGGTAACTGAACTCGCGGAGAAGCTGGGGGTAAGTCGGGCTACGATTTACAACTGGTTTTGGGGGCTAAAAACCCCTGACCGTAAGCGCAGTGCCGAGATCGAACGCTTACTAGCAAAACTCAAACGTACTTAACAAATCTTTTGGTTGCGAAACCAAGGGACAACTGTCTTCAAATTATGGCTGACTTTGACTTACTTGACGCGATACTTCCCGAAGAGGGTAGGTATTGCCTCGTAGGTATAGGCCGGTACGTAGATCAACGCTTCGCTTCAACCCGCGAAGAGGCCGAGGAACAAATCCAATCTTTGCTGGCTAAGCAGGATAACGTTTTCTTTGGGTGCGCCAAGTATGGCGAGCTAAACAACCGCAAGCACGAGAACGCCAAGTACTTCAAAGCACTATGGATGGACATCGACTGCGGCCCTAGCAAAGCCGAACCCGACGAGAACGGCGTCATCAAAGGTTACATTGACCAAACTACTGGTCTAGCAGAATTCCAAAAGTTTTGTAAAGCGGTCGGTTTGCGCCGACCCATAATCGTTAACTCAGGTAACGGCATCCATGTTTACTGGCTGCTGACTGAAACAACGGATCAAAGACATTGGAAGCCTCTAGCCAAAGCGCTCAAGGATTTGTGCCGACAGCATGGGTTTATTGTTGACCCAGCGGTTTTCGAAGCGTCACGTATTTTGCGGGTACCGGGCACGTTTAACTTTAAAGCGGAGCCCCTGCCTGTAAGCGTATTGTTCCACGACACCGAACCTTATACATACGAAGAAATAAAGAACCTTTTAGGGGCCAGTGAGCCTGAAGAGGAAGAAGAGTTTATACCGCGCCGACTGAGTCCTCTCATGGAGTCCATGATGGGCAACAAGGTTAAGCGGTTTAAAACAATCATGTTGCGGTCAGTCAAGGGCGACGGCTGTAACCAACTACTGCACTGCTACAACAACCAAGATTCGATTGAGGAACCGTTGTGGCGAGCCGCTTTGTCTATTGCCGAGCGGTGCATTGACCGAGAAGATGCCATCCACAAGATGTCATCCAAGTACGAAGGGTACGACCCCGAGCAGACAGAGAAAAAAGCCGCCGAAACAAAAGGCCCGTACCTGTGCAGTTCGTTTGAAAACTTGAACCCTAGCGGTTGTGAGGGGTGTCCACACAAAGGCAAACTTACAACCCCTATTTTGCTAGGCGTTGAGATAGCTGAAGCCGACCCAGACGATGACGAAGTTGAGGTCGAAGACGAAAACGGTGAAGTTGAAACGTTCAAGATACCGGCATACCCAGAGCCGTATTTCCGTGGACTAACTGGGGGTGTTTACCAGCGCCCACCACAAGATTCCGAATCAGCCCCCGCGCTTGTATACGAACGAGACATGTATGTAGTCAAGCGCATGAACGACGTTAACTACGGCGAGACAGCCCTACTGAGGGTACACATGCCCAGAGACGGGGTCAAAGAGTTCACCATACCGTTGTCGCACCTCATGGCTAAAGACAAACTGCGGGAAGCACTTGGGTACCACGGAATCATAGTCGGTACAAAACGGCAAGACGCTATTTTTATGTATCTGGCTACATGCGTAAACAACCTACAAGAGACACAAAGAGCAGAACAAATGAGAACACAATTTGGTTGGGTTGAAAAAGACAGTAAGTTTATTGTTGGCGACCGGGAAATAACTAAGGACGGTATCTTCTACAGCCCACCGTCAAGCGTTACCAAGGAAGAAGCCGAGATGTGCCAACCTGTAGGCACGTTGGAGAAGTGGAAAGAAGTCTTTGACCTGTACGGCAGAGAGGGCCTAGAGCCAAACGCTTTTGCCGCCATGACTGGGTTTGGGTCACCCCTGCTTAAGTTTACTGGTATGAGTGGTGCGATTATCAACGTTATCCACAAGTCATCAGGGTCAGGTAAATCGACTACGTTATACATGTGCAACAGCATTTGGGGCAACCCGAAGAAGCTGGCGTCCATCTGGAAAGACACACCCGCATCAAAAATCCACAGGCTTGGGGTGCTCAACAACCTGCCCAACACCGTAGACGAAATTACAAACACGTCGGCTGCGGAGTTCTCTGATTTAGCGTACAGTCTGTCTCAGGGTCGTGGCAAGAACCGCATGAAGGCGCAGTCCAATGAGATGCGTGTCAATAACACTACGTGGAACGCAATCACTTTAGCGTCGGCTAACGCCAGCTTCTACCAAAAACTAGGAGCGTTAAAGGACACCCCCGATGGCGAGTCAATGCGACTACTAGAGTACGAAATCAAGCCGAGCACGGTCATCGACTTGGTCACTGGCAAGAGTATGTTTGACCATCAGCTCTTTGAAAACTACGGGCATGCTGGTGACATATACGCAAAGTACTTGGTAGACAACCTCGAGTCCTGCATGGAGTTGGTTCGTAACGTCCAAGCTCGTATTGACAGGGAAGTGAAGTTTACGTCCCGTGAGCGGTTCTGGTCGGCGGTATGCGCTTGCAACATTGCAGGGGCGTTGATTGCTAAAAAGCTGGACTTAATAGACTGGGACATAGCTCGTATCTACAACTGGATGCTGACCATGTTGTCTGGCATGCGAGAAGAAATCAAGCCGCCAGAGGCGTCGCCATTAACAGTGCTGGGTGAGTTTATGGGCAACTACATCAACAACTCTTTGGTGGTCAACGACGAGGCTGATGCACGGAGTAACATGCCTGCAATGCCGACTATGGAGCCAAAGGGCGAACTTGTGGTGCGATACGAACCGGACACCAAGCACTTATACGTATCAGCGAAGCACTACAAAGAGTACTGCGTCAAGTTCCAGATCAACTACAAGGATTCACTCAGAGAGTTGGGTAAGCTGGGTGTGTTCAAGGAAGCGGTCAACAAACGTATGGCTAAGGGCTTGAAGGTTGTTCTACCCCCGGTACGTGCATTGCTGTTTGATGCGTCAGGCTCGGATTACTTGCAGATTGGGGCGCTGGAAGATGAAGATCGAGACGGTGACGTACAGGATTAATTGGGCTAAGTTCCATAAGGGCGCATCGTTTTTTATACCCTGCATAGACGACGGTGCCGCCCGAAAACAAATCGCTCGTGTTACAAAAAGACTGGGACTAAATGTGGTATCCAAAGTAGTTGTAAACGACGGCATCAAGGGGATACGCGTATGGCGTGAATAACGCTATAATTTAATCGCTAGCGACGCTGTTGCTGGCCTTTTGTCTCCTTGTTGCGACCTCCTCCCGCAACTTAGCCCCCGCATCGAGCGGGGGTTTTTTTATCTGTCCTCGCGGAGCAGAGGGATAATCAAACCCGCATTGTTTTTCTTCAGATTGAAGCCACCGGTATCTTGCTTAATCTCACGCTGCTCAAGTCGTTCTTCCAAAGAGCGATCGATGTCATCTTCTTCAATACTGAAGCCCTCATGCTTCTCGTTAAATTTCTCTACGTCTTCATCAAGGATACGATCAAACTCTTTCATGTCGTCGGCTACGTATGCTTTATACAGCCGTGTGTAAATACGGTTCTTCTCGTACTGGATAGCCTGCTCAAGCGCTCGCTGGGTAAAAGTTCTGTACCCCTGCTCCGTTAACTCCAAAGGACGGAAGCCAATTGCTTGTGCCAAAAGTTTCCCAAGCTCCACTTGATCGGCGGGGGTAAGAACAGTGCCTTCCCAATCAACAATACCCTGCCTAGAGTATTTCTCTGCGTACAGTGGCGCACGCAGGGCAGCAGGGGCTATTTTCTCTCCAAATTTCTGCACGTCGCCGACGCGCAAGGCATCGAGACCCTTAACAAAGCTAGTAATCATGTTGACTGCAGGGCCCATACGGTCTATCAAGGCATTTTGCCATTCAGCTTCTAGCGTAGCTTCAGACTTGTTCTCACGTATAAACATACCGTTCATACTTAAACGAGATGAGAAATCAACGCCGGTCATTGCAGACAAAGGGCCGTAGTCAATAATCATGTCCAAGGGCACGTCATTGATCTTTATGTGACCGACTTGCTGTGGTAGCCAAATTTTACGCACATAGAAGTCAAACTCCATATCTTTGTATTCCGGGGGGAAGTCGTCGTCATCCTTAGCTTCGTCGAACAGTTGACTTAAAACACCCAGCATCATGGTGCCGAGGCCGAATGGCAGACCTGCAGTACCTGCAACAACCCACAGCGACGCCATTGACGATGCCCAGAGTTTAAAGGCAAGCATCTTGCCTTCTTTATTAGTTTTGAGGAGCGGGATAGATCGAGCAAAGTTTTTGACGAACCAGCCAGTCATGTGCACTGGGAACATCATAAACTGGAACATCAAACCGCCCAACGGACCGCGCATGAAAGGTGGTCGGTTGTATGCAGCGTAGTTACCCATAGCGTCGGCAACGTGAAAGGCCGCTTCTTCGACAGCAGCTTCGTGGTTACCATGCTTTTTATACGCCAGTCGATAGGCAGTAAGCGCTAACATCTCACGAGCTAACTGCTCAGTTGCTTGCATTAACTTACCCGGTATTTGAACAATACCTTTAGCTGTTTGGGAGAACGAACCTTCCAAAGACTTGGATGGCAGTTTGCTGAGTTCGGTTATTTCTGCCGCCAACGTAACCCGAATAACGTCATGGCGAAGCAGTTTCTCCATTGCATTGCGCTCACGATCGTTCATCTGAACCGCTTTGCTACGCGCAAGGCTAGGCGCAGTCATAGTAACGGAGCCGTCGGCGTTCTTCTTGAACACACTGTACTGGTCCCAAACCTTAGTCAACTTAGATATTTCAGCCGTAGCTTTAGCAAACCCGTAGTTAGCGCCCAGCGTATTAAAGCCGGTAATGCCAAGCTGGAACATCTGCAGCATCGGGGATGCAATGGCGCTCAGGTAATAAATAAATGAGCTTTGGTTCAGGAACGAAACTGTCTGGCGTAAGAACTTCTGCTCTGGGCTTTCGTTAAAAGTGTTGAGGTTGTAGTCTGTACGGTTAGCAAACTCTTCAGCCAATACCTGCAGCCCAACGTCATTACCCGCAGCTTCTTTACCAGCCGAAGCAGCGCGGCGTAATTCTGGGCCGTACTTGATACGTGACAGTTGGAAGGCATTGTGCGTAGCCGCCTCCACAAAACTACGCAAGAAATCAGTAGAGTAGCCAGTAATGCCTTCACGGTGCAGGAACTGCCGACGGATACTTTGATCTGGCAATGTTGCCAAGTATGTCTGGTAAACATCATCCTTTAGCTTGGCTTTAGCATCAGGGTCGGCTGTATCCATCTTGTCTATGGCATCGAATAGCTCTCGCAGCGTTTTAGCTGCTTTGTCGCTAAACAATTCGCTAATTAGCTCGTCCGATTTTTTACCGATCTTTACGTACTGCTCGGTCCCCTCTTTCTGGTCAAGGAACTCATCTACGGTCATATTACGCTTTTTTGCAAACTTTCTAACGGCTTGGTCACGAGCGAATTCAGACTCAAACGTAAAAAACTTCCGGTTCGCACCTACACCAATACGAATCCAGTAATTGCCAAATCGCTTCAGCGGGAAGAACGGGTAGATTTTGTCGCCCGTCTCATACATCGCCTTTATTTTTTCCAAGACGTTGGCTTTGTCTTGATCTGAGACATCTACACCTAAATTTTTTACGCGGTCATCCAAAAAGCGTGTGTACATCTGAGTCATGCCTTGGAAATAATCCCGCATGCGGATGTATTCTTGTTTACCTTTTTCGTCCAGTGCAGCGTACAGCTTGTTTAGCATTGGGCTAGAGGTGTCTGTAGCTGGGTCTATGTTCAACAGGGTTGACTGTAGTGCTAACCGAGTAAACGCGGCCATAGATTTTGGCCTGCCTTGGAAAGTCCTAAACGTATTATCAATAGTCTCTTGTGCGCCCAACAAAATGTTGTCAGCCATAGAGTTCATTTTGCGAACTACACCCGCTCCTTCATTGACAGACTTGAGACCCAAACGTCCAGCTATCTCAGCCAACAAATCTAAAGTGAGAACTCTAGCTAAATTACGTTTAGCTTTGGTTGTACCAGTAGCATATACAGTTTGTACAGCCTCAACAGCCTCTTTACCGCTACGCAGGTTTATAGATTTTTCAATGCTGCCGTTGACTTTGATAGGGTCGTCGCTTTCTTCGTACCCCTTAGCTACACGATCCTGCTCCTTAGCGAGCTTGAGCATGTCAGACTTAGACTTCATCCCCCGTTTAGCAGCAGATGGGGACATTAGAGACAGTTGCAGAGCTTCTACAACACCCCTAGAAGACTTGGTGCTAATACCAGCATCTACGGCGGAAACCAACTCTGTTAGAGCAGTGATCTGGTTGGGCGCAAAACCAAACAATTTACGAACTAAGTCAACAAACTTACCGTAGGCACTACGAATTGAGTTAGCTGGTTTGTAGCCGTTTAAAAAGTTTTCAAACACCGGCTCGCTTAACGCATAAGCTATAAACTCTTGGGGGTCGTTAAACATCGCCCCGTTAGCGCCCTCTACTACTTCTGCTAGTGCTTTGTATAAGAGTTTATTACCAGTCTGGATTGGGTCTAGGCTATCACTACGCAGGTCGGCAATATACATTTCAACAAACTTGCGCTTGGCTTCGTTCATCAACGCCGTTATGTCACTGTAAAAATCACGCTCTGCTTTAGTTATGGTAAGGCCGAGATCGGCAGCTTGTTTTATACCCCAAACTTTTTTGTCTAACGCTGCGTGTAAAGCCTCGTGCAATACGATTATGTTGTTGATACCTTGCGAGCGGTCTCCCCAACTAGCACCGCGTACGTACACTGTGACTTTTAGCTTGCCAGCGGCATCTTTCTCTATAGCCGTTATACCGACAGCGCTTGAGTCTTTTTCAAGGGCCTCGGGTAACTTATCGCCACGCTCAACAACAATAAACTTAGCATCGCCGACAGCACTAGAGAGACGCTTTGCGAGCAGCTTCATAAACGGAGTGCCCGTCTTCGCAACGATACTGAGAGCACCTTTAACCGTAGTGGCGTTATTAAACTCGCCGTTAATAGTAGCTACCTGTCGGTTTTTACCTTCCGCTTCTTTTTTACCAAGGCTTCTAGCTTTACTAAGGAGAGTATGTGTTCGCCTCTCTGCCGCTGCTTGACGAGCCTCTTCCCTTGTTTCTTTAAAAACACGCTCAGCTCTGCTGAACGCATCAGGGCTAATCAACGGGTTAGGTTTATCTCTACGACCAGTATTCTCATCAATGGAGTACAGAAGCTGTCCTAAGCGTCGGCGGTGGGCGCTATCAGGCATTGAGTTGTACGCAAAATACATTTGAGTTATTAACGCGGCTTCTTTTTCCTTTAGCGCGTTTATGCGTGCAGCTACTTTGGATCGGGCTTCTCTACCGAACACTTCTACCATAGTAGCAAACGTATCTCTTAGCCCGCCGTCGTCATCTCTATACAGTTTTTTAAACCGCTCTGTAAACCTCTTAACGATAGCTGTGTCTCGAGTGTTATCGGCGATGGCCCGCTTACGTGCTTTCTCTTGTGCGGCACGCTCTGCTGTACCTTCTGCGGTAAGTGCGGGTCTACCACGACCTCTACGCTCAGCGCGTTGCCTTTCTGCTTCGGCAGCCGCCGCTTCGTATCTAGCTTGTACTTCAGGGCCAAGAGACTTAAGGATGTTTTCAATTGTCTGTGACGGTTTTGCGGCAGGTTCCCCGCCTACGTCGCCTTCACCTTCGTCTTCAAACAGATCACGCTGAGCCTTACTGGTTTTCTCTGTTACTGGGCGTGCAGCTTCACGCCGACGCTGTTCTGCTTGCAGTGCGCTAATTTCGTCTTGGATAATCGCAGCTTCTGGCGTACCTTCACCAGCCGCATCCAGTTCGTCCATCCGACGTTCGATAGTGCGTGTAAGTTCCGTGTTGCTTAAATCGGTAGTAAGAGGTACTACCTTGCCAGCGGGCTTGCCACCGCTTGTTTCAATTGCTTGTAAAAGTTCAGTAGGTCTTTTGTTTGGGAATACAAACTCATCTGCACCGCCAGCCCCTTGTGCGGAGTTTGCACCAATTACTTCAGCGGGCAACGTTACTTGAGTTACTGCACCATATTTAGCAGCTTTAGCTGGATCAGAAGTCCACCATTGACCGTTTGCGTCATTTTCTGTGCTCTCACCACGGTACAAAGTTACTTGCTGTCCGGGTTTAATAGTTGCTAGTGTAGCTGGCTCCCCTGCTGTTTCAGGTTCCCCTGCTAGTTCACGTCCCGCAGTCTCTGTGTCTGTTTCGTAGTACAAATCTTCTACAGCTAACCGTGTGGCTTCTTCTTCGGAATAGCCTTCTGCTATGTACGCATCGTAAATAGTGCCGAACTGTTTACGCTTTTGGACACGATCTGTTTCTTCTTTGCGGACCTCTTCGTCTTCAGCAATTTGGAAAGAGACATTAGCTTCGGCCTGTGCCCGAGCGTCCGCTTCCTCGTACCCTAGCTTTAAGAGCCTGTCGGTTTCGGCTTCAACAGCAGCGGCCTGCTCTTCTGGCGTTGTCGGCACCGAAGTTGTCGGTATCAATTTATTTTTTAGTGCGTCGTACTCTGTTTGCTCTTCTTCCGTCAACTCTCTACCACGAGCCCGCTCAGAAACCATTGGTTTACCGGCTTCGTCATAGAGCTGTTCACCTTGTTCGTCTGTAAGGATTACTGGGTTACCAGTAATAATGTTTTCCAATTCAGCTAGTCTAGTACGCTCTTTGAACTCAGCTTCTGCACGGGCCATGTCGGCCCCAAGGATGTCAGCGTCTTCCATTGCGCGGGCAGTTTGCCGTGCTTGTCTAACCTCAAGGGCACCAGCACCAGCACCGAGAGGAGCACCTGCTCCAGCTTCCAAAACGCCAGAACTTACTACGCCTCGCATAGTAGGTACATCAAACCCTTCCCGCTGCAGCGCAATGTTTTGGGCTAGTTGTTCGAAACCACCTTGTGCGCCTTCACCGAGAGATTCAACAGCGGCAGTCCTAGCCGCTTGTCCCGGCATTGTCCGCGCAGCCATCGTTGTGATTTCTTCTCGCGCAGCTTCGGTCGCGGTTCTTTTTGCTGCTTCTTCGCCTACGGTTTTCTTTATCTGTGCAGCTACTCTGCCGCGAATAAACGATCTACCAAGACCCGTAATTTCTGCAAGTGCGTTAATACCACCACCGGCGGCAATTAAGTCTAAGTTTTCACCGGCGTATTCTTGGGCGGTTTGTGCTTTCGCCTCAATTTCTTTTGCCGACAGACCGCCTTTTTCCTCTAGAGCGCCCTTGACCGCATCGTATATTTCGCCTTTGATGAGGCCCACACCGGTACCAAGACCTACTGTACCAGCCGTAAGTCCAGCAGCTAGAGCGCCGCCACCTGTTGCAATAGTAAGCGCAGATGCAGCCAAAGCTGGCACGGCAGTACCAAGGGCTTGAGATACCAGATCTACAGGAGCTACGGTAAGAGCCTCAAGACCTGCAATAAGTTGATCGCCTATGCCTTTGTCTTTCGCGTCTTCCATGATACGACTGACTTCAGCCGCATCGCGTTTAGCTTGAGCACTTAAAAGACCAGCTAAATGAGTATCCGCAGCTTGGAGAGCCTTTGCTGCATCACTACCAGCGCCGAACATATCGACACCAGCCTTACCAATAAGTAATGCACCACGCTGAAACTGCAGCGGCACGTCGAGCGCGGAACGCCAGAAGCTCTCATTGTCGGCTTGCTCCTGTGAAGGTAGCGGTTCAGCACCCGGTTGTGTTACTTGGGTAGGCTGGCTAGCAGGCTGTAAGTATTTATTGCGTATAGCTTCCTGCGTAGCCTCATTTGCATTGGCAAAGTCAGGGTCTTGTGGAGCCCACCTCTCAAATATCGCTGCTTTGGTAGCCTCGTTTGCATTTAAGAAGTCGGGGTCTCTTAGGATTGAGGCTAAATCCGCCATTTGTACCCTCGATTACTTCAGGAATTTGTTGTTAGGGTCTACTTTACCACCAGCACCGCTAGTACTAGCACCGCTATCCCCTCTAGCTATACCCATTTGAGCCTCGAACAACCTAACTTGCTCTTCGTACAGCCTTCTGGTTTCCCTCTCAGCCCACTTTGCTTTTTCCTCTTTAGACATACCCCTTGTTTCTTTATTACGCGGAGAATCTGCTTTATCCTGCATAGCTTTAGATATGTCACCAATAGACTTAAAAGTAACCGCTGGAGTAACTTGGCCCGGGGCTGTTCTGTAAGTAGCCGCTTTGGTTACTTCTTCGAGACTATCTCGCAGTCTACGTCCTTGGGCACGAACAGCCGGATCAGAGCTAGCCAACATGGTAGTAACACGAGCCTGCAGTGCTTCACGGCTTTCTGGTTTTGCAGCGTCTCGCGCAGCGGCTTGCTCTTGCTCGTACTGTGATAGCTTAGTCGCATGTTGACGCTCGGCGGTTTTCATAGAGATAGATGTAGCTGTGTTAACTGCATCCTTGGCATCTCCTATGCTCATCTCACCAAACTTGGTCTTCTTATTGGCAAGTAGCTTAGCCAAATCGTTTTGAGCTTTAGCCAGAGCAGCATCAGCATTACGTTTATCTTTGGCGTTGGCAATTGTCTCGCCACGGCGCTGCTCCATGATGGTATCAATGGAGTCTTGCAGCTTCTCTTTAGCAGCATCAATACGCTCAACAGTAGCGTCGTATGCTTTACCGCCCTTACCAACAGCTAAACCCAAATCACTCAGGAAGTTGCTAGTCGGCGAAGTAAGAAGCGTAGTGCTAACGTCACGGATAAAGGACAGTTTCGCATCTTCCTTACGGCCCTTGATGCCCTCCAAACGCTCTTTAGCACGTTTTTCTTGGGCTGCGCCGTACTCACCAGCCGCTTTTATGTCTGCTTGGCGTTGCGTTTCTGCATCTCGGATTGACTTTACAAGCGCCTGATTAGCAGCTTGTTCTTCCGCGAATCCTTGCTCTATCTGAGCTATGCCGGGAGCCATAGCCTCTTCCCGCATACGCATGTAGTCTTCAGCGGTGTACGGGCTAGTAAATGTAGGCGCAGTGCCTGCTGTATATTGTGGACGACCGTAGTCTACCCCCGGTGCTTTACCGTCTATTTCCGCTCTTTTCAAAGCGGCTTCATCCATTTCTTCTTGGGTAAGCGGTTTGTTATCCGACGGGTATCTTTTCTTTAATTTTGCGCGTTGTTCTTCAGTCAGCACAGTGCCGCTTTCTGGGACACCATCTTCATCAGTACCCTCTGCAAAACGCATAATCCCACCACCTGCAGCGGAGACCATATCTTCTGGCACGTCTAAGCCACCGAGACCCATCTCCATAAGAGCTTCTTGTGCTACGGTAGTTTGGGGTTGGGGCTGTTGACCGGCTTGCGCCATTTCAGCGGCTTTACGCAGTTGTGCGTTTTGTTGCAGCTTCTCTGCTACTTGGAGTTTGGCGAGCTGAGAAATATCAGCAAGGCCCATCAAGCCCTGCAGTTGTGGACTATCCATGCCGGGCTTGCTGAGTGCAGCGTCGCGCTCGACAGGGTTTAAGCCAGAGATACCACCACCTGCGGCATAACCGGGAACAGGGCCGCCTTCTGCAGCGCCAAAAAGTCTAGAACCGTAATACGCCGTACCGGCAAGACCAGCCATTTGAGACAACGGACTTGGGCCGGGTTGAGAATAAATAGATGTAGCAGTCTGACCAACTGGGATACCACGAATCATGTCAGCCATGAAGCCGAGCTGCTGATACGGATACTGTTGTTGACGCAGGAAGTCTTGGTAACCAAGATCGAGCTTAGATTGCTCCATAGCACGACGCTGCTCGCCAACACCCATCTGAGCTTGAAGAATATCTTTCTCTTGGCCAAACTGCGTAGCCCCGAGTTGACCCAACACTTGACCGGCTTGGGTTGCTTGACCGGCACCACGAAGACCCAGATCAGCTTGAAATTGTTGAGCTTGACGCGCCTGCTCAAACGCAGACTGTAGACCACGGCCTTGAATGTCGCCCAACTGTTGTTGCAGGTTACGGCCAGCTTCGGCCTCCATAATAGCTTGACGAGAGCCACCAAAAGCACCGGACTTAACTGCCTGCGATCCACGTTGAGTTCCGGCAATACCAGCCTGACGCATTGCTTCGCGCTGCTGAATATCAACAACGTTTTGCATATATGGAGACATATACGCCTGCATAGAGCCGGGGTCTGTAGCCATCTGCCCGTACTGAGCGCCAGCGCCAAGAGAAGCTAAGCCTGCCGCACCAGTTACCCCAGTAGCCATCCCCATTTGAGGCGCTACGTCCATACCCATTATTTTTTCTTGGGTCTGTGTTTGGACAGGATCAAACCCAGAGATGCGTTCGCCCTCATACGGTTTATAGTCTTCCCCCGTAAGAGCAGCCGTTTTAGCTAACGTGTCTTTAGCGTACGATCTCGCCCATTCCGGTAACTCTACTGTTTGTGTTTGGCTCGTTTGAGAAGGTTGTCCACCACCGCTACTCATAGCTGTTCCCCTAAAAATTTCTGGTACGTAACTTCTTGTACCTCAAAACCATGTTTTTTAGCAGTCGTTCGCCAACCCGGGCGTCCAACGAATTCGATACCAGAACAACCTGCATCCTTAGCAAAGCGCTCTAGCATCTCAAACATTTCATCTTCCACATGCTCCATGTGGTTAGGCTCCCCAGCGCAGTACTGAACTGTCAGCATTTTGCACTGCGGATATTGTTTTACTTCTGTTATAACGTGCCCATATATTGTATTGCCTTCGTGTGCAACAAACAAATACATCTGCCCGTTTAATATAAACCGAAGTATGTCGTCTACTTTCGCCCTGCCTCGAGTCCACTCTTCTGACTTCTGTAGATATGGCAAAAGGGCAGGAAGCACGTAGCTGACCTGCCCCGGGTAAACGAGAGACATTTGCATTACGCACTTACCATCCGATCTGGATTAACAGTGCGCTGCTGTTTAGTCGTACCATGAGCAGCCTTACGAACTCGGGCCATTAGGTTGTACAACTTCTTAGCGCCTTTTCTAACGTCTCCGCCACCCAGTCGGCGAACTGCTTCAGTAGGTACATAAGCCTCATCTTTGGCTATACGTGCTGGCTGTTTACCCTCAATAGAGGTGCGGATAGAGTCACTCTTACCATCACCCGGGCCGTCAATTTTCTCAGCACGTGGGGCACCAACTTTAGAAAGCATCTTGTTTAGCGCCATCAATCCAGCGTCGTTACTGCCATTACCCAAAGCTGCAAGCACGTCGGCGGGGACAATAAACGAATCTTCCTTCAGACCACCTTGCTTGTAACTCATGGAGGCAATACCGCCAGCAGCCATAGAAGCGCCGCCGTCAAACGTACCGTACCCACCACCAGACGCCACATCGTTTTGGTTAGAAGGCGCAAAACCGCCAGTAGAAGAATCACTTGTAACTACAGGAGCCTGCCCGGGACCGCCGGGAGAAACTACACGCATGTCATTCATATTAACTACCGGTGCGGGATTTTGATACCCACCCATCATTGCAGGAACAATGCCGCCGGTCATACTTTGAGCTAACGCTGGGTTATTACGCTCCACAGCCAATGTACTCGCAACTCCAGCAATCGTAGCAGCTAAAGGATTCATACCAGCCAAACCTAATGCAGTCGGCATCATCCTTGCTATGCTGCGCTGACCTTCAGTAGCCTGCGGTCCTTGTGGTTCTTGTGGTCCTTCAACCCCGCGAGGTACCATTTCGGGGATACCACCGTATTGATAGGCGGGAATACGCCCACCTTGGGCAGCGGTAACTTCACGGCTCTGCCGTGGGCCATAGCTAACTTGGCGATACAAACGTTCTGCCGTGGTACCGGGTCTATCAGCATATTGGGCTTCAATCTCAGCACGTGAACGCTGCCCAGAACTAAACTCGGGGTAATAGTATTGGGTGGTATCCCCTTTAGTTTCTTCTGGTTCGCCTTCTGCCATAAGGGCAGGGCCTGCAGCCATAGATATATTACTGATATTCCCCTTAAGGAAATTCTCAGCAGCCCCACCAGACGCGGTTACGTTCTTCAAACCACTGCCCATCTGACTAAAAACATCGCCACCAGAAACGGTACCGGAACCACTACGGATAGCTTCCATCATACTGGGGGGTGGTTGGACAGCGGTACCAAAACCACCCTGCATAGCGGCTGTAGTACCATCAATGCCAAGACCAGAAACCGCAGCGGCGGGTTGAGCAGCGGGAACGGCGGCACGAACGGCACTAGCAGCAGGGCCACTGCCAACAACGGCAGGAGCCTGCCCGGGCGCAAAAATGTTGGGTAGGGGAGTAGCAACAGGAGCGCGAACGGGGCCGGAAATGGCTTGAGTAACACCCGGAGTAGTACCCCCAATACCCGGAGCAACAGGAGCAGCAGTGCCAGCGGCAGTAACAGCAGGAGTAGTGGCAGCGGCAGTAGTGCCCGCCCCCATTAAAGATTCACCAAGACCAAAGCCGCCGTAAGCGCCAAGGCCAGCCATCAGACCCTGTCTCATATCTCCAGTAACAGCGCCGGTCAAGCCACCTATCAGCAAACTAGCAGTAAGAGGGTTAGCCAAAGCCGCAATACCAGTACTAGCAGCAATAGCGGGCATAGCCGCGCCAGCCAAAGCAGGCAGTAAAGCAGCCAAGAAAAATGCTTCGGGTTGCCCAGTCTCAGGGTTAATAGAGAGCGAACCGCCGTTTGCTTCGGCCATGCGTTGGAGCGCAGCGACCTCGCCGGGGGTCATGTGAACGAGCATGGAATCACCGTTCCGGCCTTGGGACCGGACGGCTTCGGCGACTGGGTGTAAGCTCAAGTTCATAGTGCTCATAGTGCTTTTATTTTAATGTGTCAAAGTACAAATGGGAAGTTATTGCTGTATCTGCTCAACTACCAAGTTGACTGCAGGGGAACCCGGTGCAAAGGCTGTTGCGGGGGCCGCGACCAAAGACACGGCTGTATCTGTTGAAGCCATCACAATTTCGATATAGTCGTTTGCGGCCAGCGACACCGATTCTGAAATCAGCACGGGGTTATACACGCCGCTTCCGCTAAGGCTCAAAATACGAGATGATTGCGCTACGTCCACACCGTTCCTGCGAATCCAACTGTAGACGTTCTTTGATGATGCGTTTGCGCTGGTGTACTGAAGCGTTGCTGATATGTTGTAAAACCCTGACTCGCTCACAACGACCCTAGAAGCAGGAGTACCCAACGCTATGCCGTTAGCGGACTGAGTATTGTTAAACACAACGGGGTAGGCCGTATCAGCAAGGGGTGGGCTGTAGGTGGTAGTCAGATTAAACGTGCCATAATACGTCTGCTGGAGAATAGTAGGACGGACAAAAATGACCCCCTCTGTAGCGCTAACAGTCGTAACAGCCGCCATGATGATGACGTTGTCCGGGGCAGTGGGCTTGACCTTAGTAAAACCGCCAGCAATGGAGGGTGAGGCATAGAGAATATCCCCCTGTACCCAAGTCTCGCCGTACGGGGTGCCGGTAGTGTCTAACTCTCTCACAAACCCAAATACCGTGCAGTATCCTTTTAGCCCAGAGTCAGGTAGGTCGTGGGTCATCACCCCCAAGATGTATACCGTAGGCTGCGAGCCATCTGCAATGTAGGGGGAAACCCTAAGAGAGTCTGACGTAGCCCCGGCAAAACCCACCGCAGCGCCGTTAGGTATGGTAACCCCAGTGTTGTTGCTTACACGGGCGTAGATCTCTTGTCCAATTTGTTGTACAACTCCGTACTCTAAATCTATCTCAAGACAGGCGTCAGGGGCGTCCCAGTTTACTCGGCCTGTCTGGTGAGGGAACTCTGGAGGGGTTGTATTGAAGTCAAGGTAGTCAACCGGCTTGTTCCACTGCAACTGCCCTAAGATGTTATCGAGCTGATTGAAGTAGAGGCGCAGGACGTTGCTGTACTGATCCTGATATTGGCGTTCATACTGCTGAGTAGCCGCAGGCAAGCGCGGCGCAACCGTCCGGTTTAGTTGATACTCAGACGTTAGGACATTAGCCATTACCGACGTCCATCTTGTTTCAGGTCAATACGTGGCACGCCTAGCTGCCACTGGGTTCCAAGCGTGTTTGACTCAATCTTGAACGCCATTTGACGACCACGTACTCGAATTGGCAGTTGGTTTGTAAACTGTTGCACCGTATATTGACGGGTAGTCGAATAGTTATTGGCGCTCACCACATCGCCGGTCTCAGGCGTCCCATAAGCACTGCCGGGGTACTGTCGTGGGGTTAAACTCACTGTTACTTCAGGAGCTGTAGAAGTAGAACCGTCAAATTTAATATCAGGCAACATGCGCCAGCCATACTGGAAGCTATAGCCGTCTTGAAGGTCAAAGTCGGCAGAAGTAATGTAGGCCGTCATAGCACTACCGTCGGCATCAACACCACTTTCGTGGTTGTATAAATTACCATTTGTGCCAGCGTACCCAGTTGCAACTGGATTATTACGTAAGGGGGTATCTAACCACGCTGTGCGGTCTAGAGTGCCGTAGTACCAAACCTTTTCGGAGTAGTTAAATACAACATACCGGTCAACAGTGTCTGAACTTTCAGAGCAGTAAAACCACCAAATTTCATCAAAGCCTTCATTTGTAGTGGCAAAAATTTGATAGTGTTGGTTCTTGTTAATGTTATAGAACACCCACTGCCACAGCGGGCACGGAAGCGTCTGAACGCGACCATCGTACACATAAAACTTATCCTCACCCATCCAGAAGGTAAGGTTAGAAGCGGTTGTTACTGCGTTAGGGCCAGTAATAGATATGTTAGCGCCTACTTGCTGGAAGCCCCACACATAGGGAGCACCGAGGTACTGCATAGAGTAGACGGCAGCATCGGTGAACACCAAAATCTCTTGACGCTGCGGTTTTATTGCCACGATTTCAGAGCCTGCAGACAGCGTAAAACTACCTGCCTGATTGGTAATTGCAGGCGTCCAAGTACCGTAATCTTCTTGGTCTGACCAACGCACAAGCAATGGGTTCATATCGGATGAACCATAGTCGTTACATCCAAAGGCAATTACGAAACGTGATGAGTCGGATACATGGACGATGTTGCATTTGCTTGGGCAGTTGGCGTCTGTCTGCCAAAACGCTGCTGTAGTACCTTGACTGTTAGTGGCCGTATTCGTATTAGTAGACGAAAGAATTTGAGCGCGGTTGTACACGCCAGCAGATTGACACAACCATAAATATATGGGGCCGCCACGGGGATTAATTAGTAAATTTTCACCGTAGTTAGTCTGACTCCACAGACGCATGTCAACGCCTACACCAGTAGCAGCGGACTCGCCCCAACCAGTCCAAGTGCTTGTAACTTGAGTAACCGTAGCGCCAGAACTATGTGAATCCGCCGATGTTCCAAGTGCGCCGCGAGTGCACCCAGTGAATGTGGTGCCAGTTGTGCCGGTGTAAGTAATTAACTCAGCGTCAATGATTATGGTGCCGGTAGCGCTAAACCCCGTGGTACTGTTTACTGTAATAGTGGTGTCTGAGTTGTTTAAAGCACCATTTAGCGTGTTGGTAGCCGTGCCAGTAAATGTGCCACTCCATCCACCAGCACCAAAACCAGTAGCCGTAGCATACGTTGCGTTACCTACACTAATTTGAAACGCCGCAGTAATTGCAGTACCACCGCCGGGAGAGCCAGAGGCATCAGTTGCGTTTGCCGTAGCAGAAACTGTTATGGAGAAAGTGTTTGCCGTGAGGTATGTTATTTGGTGTTCAGCGTTAAGGATACCGGCAGTAATATTGCCACCAAGCCCAGCAGCGCCACTAAAAGTAACAAAGTCCCCAGTTTGAGCCCCATGCCCAACAATAGTTACCGTAATAACTGCTGACCCGTTAGTGGCAGTAAAGCAATTATCTGTAGCAGTTGTGGTGAAAGTTTTGCGTACAGGGGTGATGTCGTAGAACGTACCGTCTGTTGACTCTTGCACGTAGAACTTTAAGTGCGTGCCAAGACCCAAAAGATTAGCGCCAGCAAGCGTAATCCAGTTCCACAAAGAACGACACACACCCCAGAAACTACCTGTAGGGGGAGCTAACGCGGCTTCAAGTGGTCCACTATCCTTTGACCAACCACCTATTTTTTCAGGTAAGCCGCTACGAAATCGCACTTTATCGCACTCAAACCAAGTACCCTCATTAGAGAGAGTAGTTGAGTTTCGGCTTACACCCGGCTGAAATTTAAGTGCTTGTAATGGCATAGTTAGGCTACGAGTCCGGGCAAGTACACCGTTTTACCATCTTTTTTGGTAGCAGTAAGCACTTGCTTTTTGTTGTCCGCAGGATTAAAGCTCACATGCACCCAACCTGAGTCGGGGATACCGGGGGTGTAAAACTCCAGAATAACTTGTCGGAATTGCATGTTGTCAACAATCCATTTCGCTAAGTCTGCGTTGGGGATACCGGGGATTTCGATGTCCGCCGCCATACCCTTGCAGTGGTCTGATGTTTTTGAGCCGCCCACCTTAGCGTTTACATCTGGATGGCGGAAGCCTGAATTGACTTTAACGCCCATACCGTAATGCTCACGCACAGGTTGGAGCACATTTTCGCACAGGGCTACCATGTTGGCAATCTCTTCTTCACCGGGCGTGTTGTCCATATCCAGACGCAGTGCCGTGTCGCTTTTGGTCATCTCCGCTAGGCTGAAGTTCCTCGTTAGTCGCATTTCCAGTTTCCTTTAGTAGCACCTGAATACAGGTCACATCGTATGCTCGAACATCGGGGTCGTCCCGCATTTTGCTCGCGGCTATTTTGTTGACCGCTTCGCACTCTTGTAGGTATCGCTCAACATACGTGTGGTGGAAAGTACATTCACCGTTTACCAAACACACAAAAGCGACCGGTATCCATAGCATCTGTATTTCCGGTTACTTCACAACAGCTCGTAACTGATCGTCCTTGTCTTTACTTCCAATGCTACTACCAAAGTAATAAGACAAGATTTGTGTTACCGCCGCCGATAAGACGCCAAGAATGTAGATAAGGATGTCTTTAGCTTCCGGCTTGACTTCCACAAAGATGAGCACAGCGAACAGGACAAACGATAGCCCTGTGACCCCAAGAGCGAGAGCAGGCGTAACAATTTTGTTAATAAGAGGTGCGTTTGCGCTTTCAACCACACGAGCTTCCCGGTCACGAGCGTTAGCTTTATCTGCAAGGATTGCTTTAAATTTGTCATGTTCGAGTTGTTTAATTTTGGCTTCGGCTTCTGGATCGTTTGTGATGGCTTTCATCACCGCGTTCACTTCATCCTTGACACCAAGTTGTTTAGAAAGCGCACTAACTGCCACACCAGCCAGAGGGCCACCAAGCGCAGTAGCGATACCGGGCGCAAAGCCCTTAACCATTGAGATAAGGTCATCCATCAATTTACTCCGTTTAGTTTCCACTCAATCGCCGTAGCAATCATGCCCCATAACGCCCATACTGCAAGAGCGATAACAATTGCAGCTAGGGTATACCCTACCGCATCTCGACGGCGCTGTTGTTGAAAGATAATTTCGCGTTCGCGCTTGAGCTTAATCTGACGCTGCATGTGCATCAAGTCTTCAAACGCCTGCGGGCCGTATGCCAGCTTCACCATAGACATCAGCTCAAGGTGCTGTTTACGCATAGCCTCACGGCGCTGGAGCTGCTCCATTGCCTCTTGCTCGACAGACTTACCATTTTTAAGGCTGGTAAATAGCCCGGGCTTTTTACTGTCTAGCGCGTTCAGCTCGGATGCCTTACCCACCCAAACGCCGATTTGACCTAGTACGTCTTCAACTTCCCGACCAGCCTCCACGAGTTTTTTGACCGTATTAAAGGCAGCAGTTGCCGCCATGAAGAGGCTGATTGGGTCCATCTAGCTAATGCCTCATAGAGAGATTTATGTAGGGGTTTGAGCTTGCGCGGCCTCTGCTTCAGCCAGCGCCGCCGCAATAGCCGCCTCTTCAGCCACTTTTGCCGCATTCCAAGCATCAACAGCCCACTGATATGGCGTTACATCAGTAATGACTTGGTTGTGTGGTTTTGTAATTTGCCCATCCTGAAAGACCGTCTTATATTCAATCTCGCCGTATTCTCCATACCACTGAATGGCATCAATTGACGGGTCAAGTTGCGACATATCTAGTTCATCAAAACAAAAACTATCTACGCAAACGCGCTTATCGTCGGCTGTAATTACAAGTCTCATTTTTGTACCTCAATAAAGTTAGTTGTTGGGACAACTTGTTGGATGGTAGCCCGCAAAACTTGCTGGCTGACATCATTTGCTTTTACCATTTCATTTCTAAAAGATTCAACTGCCGCGCCTGTTTGACGTTGTTGCTGGCTGTTCTCGATCATCAACACGGGCATCCAAGCCATCGCACAGCCGTAGTCGTCGATCTCTTCGCCTGTGTTTGGGTTTGTTCCGCGAACTTTCATAAACCATGCACACTCAAGTTCGCGGCATGGATTAAACCCATCCAGCGGGCAGTTTGCTTTTGCTTCAAGTTTCATCAGTCTTTTGTTGCAATAATCACGTCAACATAAGCAACGTCGATGGCGGCAGACGCAGAACTCAATGAACCAGAGCCAGAGAAGCTGTGGGTGTGTGATGAGTTTGAGCCAGTGCTGGATGTGGCGGGGGTATATGCGGCTGTTTCTTGATAGTTACCAAGCGCCAAGCCGCTGCCGCCGCCCCCTGATTGCTTTAGACTTAATGTGTGGTTGTGGCTTGCTAACGTAGCCGTTGTAAGCGTTGTCGCTCCAACAGAGCCGCTTAAACTCACAGAACCTGAAACAGCAGGAGTGCCGAAAGCAGTCGTAAATGCCGCAGAACCACCAGACGAAGCCGTGCCGCTGACAACACGTAAGGCTTTGTCATCGTGCGTAGTTGATTTCGTCCAACCGGTGGGTGCTGCTGTTTGAACAAACATCATTACAGTACCAGAACCAAAAGCTGATGTAGCCGCAGTGGTTTGGGTTGACGCATCCGGGAACGTTATCCCGGTGTCAGTTAGTGTGGTTGCCATTTATACCTCCTAATTAGGGTGTTCCGTTTGATACGACGTTCGACAGCGCAGTGATTACGCCCGTACTTGATATTGAAAAAACTGTAGTGCCGTTGTATATAAAATCCAAATCCGTACCAACTTGCCGCACAGACCAATTTGTAGTAACAAGCGTATTAAATATTGGGACTACATTTGTTCCATCCGTGTAGAGGTACACACTAGCCCCGTTGAGTACCGTTACCCCCGAACCGCCGGATGTTTTTACTATGATGCTCTGGCCACCCGTGGTGTTGTTTTGCACTACGTATGGCTTCTCAATTGTTGGCACAACCAAGTTACGTGTAGCTGTAAGGCTACCACTGGATGTAACGTTTAACACCAAATTGCGAGCCACCTGTGTAGCGTTTGAATTTGTAAGTGTCAAAGTTAAGTCAGCATCCGACGTAAAGTTTGGATTGCCATAACCTACGACAGCTTCTTCTAGCGCCGTGCCTAGGTTTGTATTGGTAGTTCCACCCCAAGTACCAGCCTGCTCACCCGTAGCAATTAGCTCAATCTTTAGGTTAGTAGAGTAATTCGATGCCATTTTTTGTCCTTATGTTGGAATTTGGGTCCAACTAGGGGTCTGACTCGTATCAACCAGTCCCCATACGTTAGTGTATCCAATAACACCTAAGCCGTACACCCCCGTCGGATAGACATTAGCTGTACCAAATGCCGATGCCGTACCAAGAGCGGTTGTACCTACAAGCCCCGTCACTGCTATTAAACTAGAGCCGGTAGCCGTTGCATTTCCAAGAGCTGTTGTGCCAACAAGTCCGGTAACAGAAATAATTTGATCCGTAACAAGCGAAACCTGACCAAGCGCACTGGTAGCCGCAAGCCCAGCAGTGGGCACATTAGCATCGGCTGTAACTGTCGTGCTACCTACAGCACCTGTAGCGGCGAGGCCTGTTACAGAAAGAATCTGCTGCGTACTCAGGGATACTGTGCCTACTGCGCCCGTAGCGGCGAGGCCGGTTACGGATAGGATTTGGTCAGTTATGAGGGATACTGTGCCTACTTCGCCAGTGGCTTCAACCCCGGTCTGAGCTAGTACTTGATCGGTACTAAGTGCAACAGTGCCTAATGTAGCGGTGGCTTCTTCGCCGGTTACGCTTAGATTATTGTTTGTTACAAGGCTAACGTCTCCCAACGTAGACGTACCGCTGACTCCGGTAACACCTGTATTTGCCGCTGCGTAAATAGAGACGGTGCCTACTTGCCCTGTACCTTCAACCCCGGTCTGGGCCAGAATTTGATCCGTGACGACCGAAACAGTACCAACTTCGCCAGTGGCTTCGACCCCAGTAACAGCAACGAGCGCATTAGGCGACTCGATTATGGACGCTGCGAACGGGGCTGCGGCAAACGGGTACTGGGCGTAGGCCATTACTCGCCTTTCAGGGCTTTAATCTCTGCGCGAAGTTCCTTAATACCTTGTATCAATAACGGCACCAACCGCTCATATCGCACGGTCAAATACTTCTCATCAATAGGCGCGGGAGCAACTACTTCTGGCATGACCGCTTGTACCTCTTGAGCTGATACACCGACTTCGCGTTTGGCTTCGTAACCCAGTTCTTGGGCCGTCTCGTTGGCTTCGTAGTAGAAACCTGACAGCGCCTCAATCTTATCCAGCGCGTTTTCGATGGAACCCAGCTTGGTTTTTAGCCTGTCGTCAGAGTAGTACGCCGTAATCTGATTGGTAGCACGTATTTCACCAGCCGTGCCAGAAGCAGCGGTGCCGACACCAAGAGAGTTAACTTGGTAGTCGTTGCCAGTATTTAGGGCGTTTGCTGTAGTCGCAGTTGTAGCAGTTGTAGCAGTGTCAGCGTTACCCGTTAAGTTGCCGGTAAACGAGGTTGCCGCTAAATTGCCTGTAGCTTTGGTAAACGTAAAGCGTGTAGTGCCGTTGTCGGTAATGATGAAACTATTAGCATCTGCTTCAAGCTCCAACTCCATAGTGTTGTTGACACCATCGTAGAACATACGGGCGTCACCAGCGCCGGGGCCCCAAAGAACGTAGTCATTGTCACCAAATAAATGAACAAACGAAGTAGCATAAAAACCAGTGGCACTTACATAACCTAATAATAGCTGGTTAGTGCTTGGAACGTAATAAAGCCCTGAATCCACGCCTAACGCATAATTACCCGTTGTGTTTCCGTTGGCAAAAGGAATATAAAAACTACCAGAGGTTGTGTTTTGGTTTGTCAGAGCAACATTAGTTGCGTTTGTTGCCGTGGTGGCCGTAGTAGCGCTGGTAGCGGTATCAGCATTACCAGTCACATTACCAGTCAAATTAGCGGTAATAGTGCCAGCGCTGAAGTTACCAGAAGCATCACGAGCAACAATAGTAGAAGCTGTGTTTGCGTTGGTAGCGTTACTGGTTACCGTAAAGGTCGAGTTACCTGCCTGATCTGCTGTAAATGAAGCTGATCCAGACAGTCCCGTGCCTGACACCGCCATTGTCAGCGTGCCGTTATTTGGTGCTGGTACAGCCGCCCAAGAGGTTGTGGCCCCGTTTGTGGTCAGGTATTTGCCTGAGTTACCGGTCTGCGCTGGGGCCAAATTGTCGAAAGCGCCCGTAGCAGTGGTCGAGTTTGTGCCGCCGTTTGCAATAGGGAGGACGCCGGATACATGGGTCGTCAAGCCAACTTTGCCGTACGACGGAGCTGTTGTAACCCCACCAGAAAGCAAAACGTTTCCAGTCGCAACCCCAGCTAACTTGCTTAGAGTCGTCGAACCAGACGCATAAACAATGTCACCAACAGCGTAGCTAGTGAGTCCAGTGCCACCATAAGCAGCGCCAACAGTGCTAGCGTTCCAAGTACCGGCAGTAAGAGTACCAACGCCAGTAATTCCAGTATAAGCACCGGAAATGCGAGCAGAGGCAAGGGTGCCTGAAGAAATATTGGACGCATTTGTAGTATCGGTAGTTGCGGAAGCCGCCAACGCAGTCCAAGTCGGCGCAGCCGAAACTGAACCCGTACCCGTTTGAGTTAGGTATTTAGCCGTTGTTGTCGTGTTACCTGCCAACTTTGCCAGCGAATTTGCTGAGTTGGAATACAGGATGTCGCCAGTGGTGTAGGTGTTGTTGCCTGTACCCCCATTGGTAGCCGCAACGGTGCCGGTTAAAGAAATGGTTTGACCGGTAACATCAATGTTCGTGCCGCCGGTATAAGCTGGAGTGGCGGAGAACTGAGAGAACGTGATATTGGTCGTACCGAAGGTAATTGTGCCTTGGGTAGTCAGAACATACGACTCGCCTGCCCCGGTCGCGCCCTCTTGCACATAAAACGCATCTCCTTGACCAAAAGCGTCAGGATCGCTGGGGGCGTAAGAATCAGCGTCGGTGGCCCGTGTCAGCACCCAATTTGTGGAACCTGAACCGACATCCGTAACCGTGTAAACGCCGTTCTGTGTAGCATCGGCCTGCGTATATATCAAAACACGGTCGGCTACATTTAACGTAATCCCATCAATCGCCAGCGCAGCTTGGGTGCCTGAGTTGGTCAGGGTGGCCCCAACACCAGACGATCCGTTATTGTAGGCAGCTGTTAGGGCTACAGGCGACTCAACCCTAACCGGGTCGTGATAGTGCAGCGCAGCGGCTACAGAGTTATCAACATACTGTTTAGTAGCGACATCCAGATCAGCCGTGGGGGCAGCGCCAACCGTAATCTTACCGCCAACCGTTACGTTGTTAGAGCCATCTTCAAAGACCGCTTTCTCCGCTGGTTGGGCGATAAACACCTCTTTCGTACCAGCGTTAAAGTCAACTGCAGAGCCAGCATTACTAGAGGACAGGATAGTATCCCGGCTCAGAGTTGTACCGCTAAGAGTAAACGTGCCTAATCCAACTTCCCACTCCGTCTCATACCCCGGTGCTGTGTTATGGATGGTGTAGTACACCGTATCCCCATCACTGATGGCAGAAGAGAAAGTTTGAAAGCCTACATAGGCTCCAGCGAGCGTAATAGTGCCCGTCCCCGTCGTGGACGAGGATTCACGGACGCGGTCTTTGAGTGACAGGGCCATTTGCCCCTCCTATTAAGCGATACGGATAATAGCGTTGGAAGCGTCGGCAGTCGGGAACTGGATTGTAAAATCACCAGCCGTAGACGTTTTATCGCTTCCAAAGTCGAGTACTGCCACTGCTTTGTCGGCGTTGGTGCTGTTATAAATCAGCGCACCGCGAGCAGTAATCGACGCGGTAGACCACGTAGTATTAGAGAAAGAGATGTAAGCTGTCGTACCAGACGAAGTCGGCGTAGTTGACACCGTTAGTGTGTTACCACCAGCAGTGTAGCCCGTACCAGAAGTTTCGTTAGTCGCAGAGTATGCGGTAGTCGTTGCGTCCAACGTCGCTGAAGATGTGTACAGCGCGATCTTAAATGTGTCTGCGCCAAAGTCGTGTTCGCCGTCGAGCAAATCAACTTTAAAGCTGGTGCACATTGCTTGAGTAATAGCCATTTTAAGCTCCTGTCAAAAAATCAAGTTACTGGGACTCGCACCTGACCAGAACGGTACGAGTCTTGCCTTTCAAGCCCATCTCCAAGCCGTTTAGCTAGTTGAAGTGCCTCGTTGTACTTAGCATTGTATAGCTGCAGTAAGTCGGTTTCACCTTTCATGAAGGTGTAAGCCTCGACCAAAGAGCCATACAACAGTACGGAATCAAAGTTATCACCAAGCCACGATGTACCAGCGGTAACAATCGAGTTTGGATAGTAATAGTAGTGCATCTCGACCGTGTAGTTAGCATCGGGCGTTGGGCCGAGAATAAAAGTCAATTCGTCTGGGTCACCAGACTGCGGACCAAAAATGGCGTAGTACTTGGGTAAACCTGTATCTGTTGGGGTCGGGTACGCTTGACGAATAAAGTTGGTATCCTTGTTCAACAAATACTCATACGCACCGCTGCCATCTACAATCGCCAAAGAATGACTTGATAGAAAATCATTCGGGCAATTTAAATATTTGTTCCCGATGGTCGCTGTACCGGTTACGTTTTTACGTAGAGACGGGAACTGAATTGAGTTGTAAATACGCTGCTCGGCTTGCTTAACAAACGTAGCAAGTTCTGTCGCACTGAAAGTATTTTCAGTGTAATCCTGTATAGCAGTCGTCAACTCAGAGTAGTTCATTACATCACTCCGCCGCTAGCCCACGGCACGGAAGTAGCCCAAATCTTGACGCTCTGCTTTGATTGCCAAGGCTCGCCGCAATTGGTACAAACGCCAGTAGATTCTTCAGCAGCACTAACAGGGTCTTGGCAATGAGCGCACACAACTTCAATCTCGTGTGTCGGCTCAATAACGCCGTTGTCTAGCTGTCTAGATTCAATGAGCTTCCTCATGCCATTGGTCCTCGGGCCATCGTGCCCTTGGTAGCAGCACCGTTACCACGAGTCTTGACACCAGAAGTTTTAACCCCGGTTTCAGGATACCCGGCAGTCTTAGGAACTGGAACGGGCTTGGGTTGTTGATATTTATTTAAGCAAGCGGTTTTATTCATACTAACTCCTTACGATGTGGTCACCGTAACAGTGCCAACTGTACCTGAAGATTGCACTCCATACAAGGGGCCCCAGCCCCATTCTATGTCTCTAGACGCCGTCGGCGCTCCTGTATATTCAAGCGAGCGATCTGGGCGTGGATTCATAATAGCCTGCGGATCGACCACAGGGTATTTACCTACTTTGTACTGTGGATGATCGGCTTCCCAACACTCATTACAAACTTGGAGGTTGGTTGGAGCCTCGTTAATCACTAACTCTTTAAGTGTCTTACGCTTATAGCGGAACCCACACCGGTCGCACTCGGCGATGGTGTGTTTACCTTGGGCGTATTTAGAAGACATCAGAGTTTACCCTATGGTCATGTACCGTGGTACAAGTTGGAACGTGGCTTTTTCTCTATCTTCAGTAGCAGCAAGCTCCCATGCTTCGTCATACTGTTGTTTGAGTAAGCTAATACGCTCAAGTCCGTTTGGTAACTTCAACGCCAAGTAATACGCCAGACCTGCTGTCAAGCAGTTCAAGAAACGGAATGGTACATCCATCGTATTCACGCCGTTACCAGCGTCTTGGATGCGGCGCAAACGCCAATAAACCAGCGTATAAGTCTGAGCGGTATCGGGGATAGGCCACAAGTTAATTGACGGGGCGCTCGTCTGACGGTCGATGTATATCTGCACCGGACGACCAGTAGTCAGTTTGTTTGGGATGCTAGCGTAGGTAGAAACACTAACACGTGAAACACTCAAATCAGCTTGATTTGCCGAAGACCCGGCATCCGTGCGAATAACATGCTCCAAAAGATCAACCGTATCAGCCGGTAAGGTGTACGTGCCAGTACCGGCAGTAAGTACTTGAGAACCTTGCTCAACTGTCCAAAGGTTAATACCCCGGTTAGACCAGTCGGTAAACATCAAATTAAGAGACCTACGAGCAGTACGCAAATCGTACCCAGAACGCATCTCGGAACCAGCACGCTCGAACGCCTCCTCGACCAACTCGGTCAAGTCCATGTTAAATGCTGAGGTGCCTGATGTAGCCATTATTTGCCCCTATTCCTGTATGGTGCCACCTTTTTGGCTATTGTTCTGGGTTGTTTGACGAATTGTTGCCCAGTAGCTTTGCCTTTGCGTTTTGCACGTGTTGTAGCAGCGTACTCCGCAGGGCTAAGAGCTTTGATAGCAGACTCTGGCAAGTATCTTTCGCCTGTTTCAGAAGATTTTTTACCACTCTTGGTTCTCCATTTCTGGGCCGTCCAAGCCTTTAAAGACTGCTGCGGTTTTTTCACTTCTTCATCTTCCGCAGTGTCTGGGCTAGACGGGCACGTTGACCCATCTTACCCGGAGCTTTAGCTGCCTTGGCGAGTTTTTTAGCTGGAATAGTCTCACCAGCCTTAACACCCATAGACTTACGCAAAGCACCGGGCTTCTTAATTGCGCTTTGAATCCACTTACCACTCTTGGCAGTGACTTCTTTTTTAGAAGACATTTTTTCAAACATAGACAGCGCATCCGCAAGGTCAGAGCTTCTACTCTTCGGGGCCTTCATACCACCGGGTAGGCTTAACTTAGCTCCAGAAGACTTCCTAGTCGGTATAACTTCGCTAGGATCAATATCTTTTCGGACTTTACTGCGGTAATCGTATTTTTCAGCCACGATAGCCACCGCCTTTCTCTTTGTACTTCTTAGCAAGCAACTGCGCCTTGCGAGCTGACCATTGACCAGCAGCGGTGCCTTGAACAGCTTGCGCCTTAATAGACTCGAACAGTTGCTTACGCATACTGGGTTTGGTGTAATTGCCAGCGGCGTTTACTTTTGACTTGACCTTACCACCCTTTTTAGCTTCTACGACTTTGTCGTTCTTGTCTTTAGGGGGGTAATAGGGCATCTTTTGCTGCCCTTTGGGTGGGACATAACGCCATTCATCATCGCGGTGGCCTTCGGGGCCATTTTTTTCGGTAGTCTTTACCCGGCCTTTATTGCTAAAGGCAACAGGCTTCATAGCCCGACCCATACCGCGACAATTCATCATATCAGCACATCCTTCCTTTGGTCTTACCACGCTGAGCAATACCATCACGGCCTTTCTTGACCATGCCGCCAGCTTTCATGCCAGAACCGTACTTCTCTTCCAGCGCCTTGGCGGTCATGGCTTTGGCGCGCTTTATGTCATCGTCACTCGGGGTTCGCATGGTAACGTTTGGTGGGGCTGATGCCGCTTTTGCTTTTGCTGTTTCTGACCGCGCACGGCTAATGTCAGCGTCACTCGGGGTTCGCATGCGAACGTTTGACGGGGCTGATTTCTTACGAGGTGTCAACCCACGCTCTTTGTTCAAGAACTCATTCAAAGACATACCCGAGGCTTCTAATTCCTCTTTGGTGACGATTGGGTTGCCGCGCTTGTCGAGCTTACGACCTTTAGGGTTTATCTTTTTCATGCGGGCGGCAGCCATCGGATTGGCTGTAACCGCAGGAGCCTCAATCTCTGTATCAGGCATATCCATAACATAACTCCTTAGACCATTTTGCAGGCGCGGCCACCACGGGCCATACCATAACCTTTGACTGAACCGCCGCCCTTCTTAGCAAGACTATTTGCGTCACGCCTAGCTTCTTCTTTTGCTTTTGCTTGGATTTCTTTGTCTTTTTTTGGCATCATTTCATCTGAACGCCTACGCATTTCTTTATTGAGTTCTGTTTCCATCTTGTTCCGTGCAGCGTATGCTTTATTATCCATAACATAACTCCTTAGACCATTTTGCAGGCGCGGCCACCGCGAGCCAAGCCATAACCACGGACAGAGCCACCGCCCTTCATCTTTTTGGGCATACCGCCTTTTTTGTAGCCAACCATGCCGCCTTTGTTATTTAACTTACCAGCTTTGCGGTCGGCTTCGTAAGCGCCAGATTCCATATCGTTTGCGTCGTCACGAAGTTTGTTGGCGCGTTCTAGCGCCATAGGGCCACCTGCGGCTTCAATTTCATCCGCTTTCTTACGCATTTGGTTGGGGGTCATGTCACTCATGGTTTTTCCTTAGTTTGTAGCGTTTTTTTGCTCGCGGATAAACGTATCCAGCTTTGTGTCTAACCTATCAAGCCTGTCGATAACGCGGTTGATGTCTGTGTGGAGTTCGGAGCGGGTTACATACTTCTCAGCGCCCTCTTCACGAGTCTTGCTAAGTAAGATAGCAACGCGTTTAACTTCATCTTGGGATGTTTTAACCCACAGAAGAATTAAAGCAACGGCGAGGGATAACCCTCCGTTCCACAACATCATGTCCATTTTTAGCAGTTCCACGCTCTAAGGCTCTTGTTTATACGGCTGTTCGGGTCTTTGGCTGTCTTTGAACTCGTCAACTTGGACTTCATCCCAGACATTCTGGCGCAGAAGGACTTTCGCCGTGCTGCGTCTTTCTCTGTTTTTGGGCTGGGAGCGGGGGCCTTCAAACCCGGTTTCCCGGGGTTCGCCTTGTTGTAGGAGGCTCGCCCTTTGGCGTTTAGACCGCCTTTGGGGTTCTTGCCCTCTTTCCTCGTCCATGCTGCTGACTTAGCCATGATTAGGCCGCTCTACCGCCAACGAACATCACCATGCAGCTGGTAACATCTGTGTTGCTACTAATAGTAACGTGGATGTCGGTAGAACACAGGATACCGTTATCAGCAATCATCAAGTCGTTAGCACCAACTACACCGGGTGTAGGCAGCGTCAAAACAACCGTGCCGCTTGCTCCGCCATCACGGAAAGTTAAAGTAGCAGGAGTGGTCGTAGCTTGGATGTAATAAATACCAGCAATGCGTGACCGTCCATTTACCGCTGTTCCCGTGGCAGTCAGAGTCTTTGTCTGAATGTCACTTGCAAAACTCATAATTTAGCTCCTTAAAAGAAATTAAACCCCGTTGCCGGGGGAGCTAAATTAACCGGCAGAAACAGCCAGAGTGCCGCTGTTGTTCCAAATAGCGCCAGCAACGCCGGGGTCAGAAGTAGGGATGATGATTACGTTAGCAGTTCCAGACAAAGTAGCGTTGCCAGAAGCAGTAACAGTAGTTGCGGTAACAGCGCCCTGAAAGCCGTTTGTGGATACGACGGGGCCAGAGAATGTGGTAGTTGCCATGATATTTCCTCACATGCGAGTTAACGTTTGGGCATATCTGTCTGCATGTCGTCAGCCGGGACTGTCAGATACACCGGAAACCCCGGAATGATGTCAATATACCGTAAAAAGAAAAGGGGCGCAAGGCCCCTTTTCTACGGTTTTATCAGGTTGAACCTGAAGTACCCCACATACCAAGCGGATCGCTCCAGCCGAAGCTGTAACGCTCACGCGCCTTGTAGCGCACGTTGCCGGTATCGAAGTCGCCGTCCATACCTGTAGACATAGGGCTACGGGTAAAGTGCTTCATGCCGTTAGGAACGTCGGTCTTAATGAACCATGCGTTCGTGTCGGTCAAGAAGTGGTTGACGGTGTAACCCTCGGGTACAGCACCCATTGACTTGATAGCGTTCAAGTCGTTGTCGGCGGTAGCCACGCGCAAGTCGGTGTCAAGAATACGCTTGGCAACGAACATCAACGCTGGGGGAACGATCAACTTACGAGGCTTAGCAGCGATCAACAGACCACGCTCGTCCGTCCAAGCAGCGATTTGAATGATTGCGGCTTCCAAAGAAGTCTCGTTCAAATCCACTTGAGCAGCGGGAGTGTTAGAGTTAACGCCACCACCAACCAATGGGTGAGAAGTGCTGAACAAAGCAACGTTGTCGCCACCCTTATAAGAGGCAGAGAAACCGTTGTTCAAAACAGCAGCAGCTTTAACCTGCTTGGTGTAAGCCATAGCACGAGCCAGAGCCTTGGTGTAACGAGCAGACAAGCTGTCGTACAAGTTATCTTCAACCGCTTCTTCAGTGATTGAGAAACCCATAGCAATGGTTTCGTGGTTGTAACGAGTAGTCCAAGCCTCTTGTGCATTGTCATAAGCAATGGCGGAGCCTTCAGCTTTCACTGGGGCAGCACCGAAGCCAGACAGCTTGGTTTCCTCTTCAAATGAGCGCTCAGAAGTCTCGCTTTCGTAGATTTCTTTGTGCTCTTCGCCGTACTTTTGATACTCCAGACCGAACAGTGCGTTCAAGCCGGGGAGCAGCTCTTTAAGTAGTTGACTGCGTGAAATAGCCATTTTTATTTACTCCTTACAGACCAACGTTATTCAAATATGAATGAGCGCTGGGGTTGAACTTAACCAACACGTCTGTGTAAGAGTCGCCGGGTGTAGAGGCGAAACCGACAATACGGAAGGCCGCAGCAGTCGTTTGAACGGTCGCATCCAAAGCTGAAGTAGAGTTACCTGTAGCGGTAGAACCAGTAGAGGTAGACTGCACAGCAGCAAAGAATGTGTTGGTGCCCAAAACTGTTTGAGCGCCTGAACCATCCAACTGAGCTTGGAATGTAACATTGGGGTCAGTCACGACATAAGCCTTAACCACGCCAGTCGTACCGCTTGGGTAGTATTGGCTGTGAATTACTTGACCTTGTGCGTTGATGTACTCGCAACCAACAAACACACCAATAGCACCGACGCCAGAGCCGCCGAGGTTATTAGTAGTGATGTCAGCGCCAGTAGCGGTAGAGATAGCAATATAGCCATCAGCACCGATAATCACGACTTGACCATTGAAAATGTTGGTGGCTTCGCCTGCGGGATCAATCAGAAATTCTTCCGTTGCGCCAGCATAAGGCATGCCATCAACACGCTTGACGGGTTTTAGACCGTAAGGTGATGCGGTATTAGCCATTTAAGGACTCCTAAAATTAAGAACCAGAACCAAAAGTGACCTTCGATTTTTTATCCGCAAAAAGCGGCATGCGAGGGTCATTCTCACGAAGAAAATTGTTATCGACCGAATCCACTTGAGCTTGGTTTTGCTTATCGTAATAAGCAGCACGTTGCTGGAGGAACTCCTCCGGGATACGACACAACAACAGACCACCGATCTCAATATTCCCTTTAAAGCGGGAGTCTTGAGAAGCTAGGTGCATCATTTCGGGATATTCGTCGGTTTTACACGCTTCGTATCCCTCTCGGAACTTGGCAGAGACGTTCTGTGGGTCGGGTTGACCCATCATGCTGACACGCACCCAACGGTGCTTCCAGCCGGGACGATCGTCTGGCGTGGGCAAAGTCTCCGGTGGACGCCATGCCTCAGGGCGGGCGTATTGTTTACGTGAATCAAGTTCACGATCCAGTCGGTTTTGTTGTCCAGCCATTTTTAAGCTCCATTCCTTAAGTTAGCAACCTGTTTAGCGTAAAGTTCTAGCGGCACCCCAATGCGCTTAGCGATAGCGATCTGAGAAGCCGTTAACCGTACCTTATTAGGTGAGGTGCTGCGGGTAGCCGGGGCTACAACCGTAGCGGGTTTTGATGCACGGCGCGGAGGTTCATCCTCTTGAGCCGGTTCGGATGCTTGATTTTGAGGAGCACCACTATCCTCATCGCTCCCGAAATAATCGGGGAAGGTTCTACGCATAGTCCTATCAATTTCTTGGTAGTACCGATCCGTAGACGGATCAATTCCGCGATCTTCAACCAACTCTGAGTGCAACCCTAGGGCGAAGGCAGTCATGCGGCGATTTTGTCCAAACCAACCATTTTGACTGCGCCAATTATCAGCGCGTCGGTCAACAGTTTGCGGCTGTTGGCGTATTTGTAACTCTTTTTCCTCAACTTGTAAAGGCTTTAGCTCTGCTACCTTATCAAATTTTAGTGTAGCACGAGCTATTTGTTCTTGTGCTGCAACAATTGCATCAGTATCTCCGTCGTCATAAGCCTCTCGGTAAGCCCGTTTAGCTGCTGCTAACTCACTTTCAGCAACCTGTTTGGCTTGACTTATATACTCTTGACTACCAGAAGCCAGCTTTTCTTGGAGCTTTCTGTTCTCCTCAAATAGCTGTTTAGCGTATTCTTCCGCAGCCTGACGCTCGCGTAAGGCAGATTCTTTGGCTCGACGCTCGTCATGGTACCCACGAGTAAACTTTTTAATTCGTTTCTGTACCTTTTCGTCGTAAGAAGCTAATTCTTCTTCAGTAACTTCTTCGGGAGGTTCGGCAGCCTTACGGTTCCGATCTTGTTCAGGCGTATCGTCTTCAACCTCAAAAGAAAACTCACCCTCTTCCGATTCTTTCTCTTCGGCTTTGGGTTCGTCTACTTCGTCGGGGAACTTGTAATCGTCGCCTTCGTAATCATTTTGTGCCATAAATTACTCCTTACGCACGTGAGATGCCACGGGGGTCTTCCACAACCGCCTCAACTGAATCGTCGTTAATGATTCGGAATTCACGGCCATGAATCTTCAGGCGGGTGCCTGAATTGGGTCGCACGACGATGAAATCGCCTTGCTTGCAGGACGGCCCACTTGGGAACCGAGTTGCGTCTTTATAAGCATCAGGGCCAACTTTTACGACAAACAATACGGGGGTCAAAACCTCTTCGTAATGCAGCGTAGAGCCAGCTTTAATAATGCCACTTTCACTTCCTGCGAACTGCTCCATTGCTTCTGGAACAACACATAAGATGTGATAGGTTTTAGGGTCAGGCAACTGCTTAGCTTTATCCTCGGCGGAGGTATTTAGTACCTTCGACAAATCAATAGCCGCAGCGTCAAACTCAGTCGTCGTCATTAGAACGCTCCATTCTATGCACAAGGTCTTTGACAATAGACTCTGCATGCGTAAGACCCCGGATTACGCCACAGAGATACCGGTACTCAGCGTGGTCCGCTGCTCTACCGGTGCTTAAGAAATCGCTCTGCTCTTGACGGAGCTTGTCAAACTCCGATAGCAGGTAATGAATTAATTTGTCGTCCATCTACCCCCCGATTATTTTCTCGGTTGCTGACGAGGCTGAGACATCTGAGCACGCTCTTTCGCAATCTGAGCGCCCATCTTCAACCCCTCGATTTGATCTCTAGACTTCAAGTTAGCTCGGTCCGAAGCCGCTTTAGCACCAACCTGCATCGCAGCAATACGCTCTTGTGTCTGCAGACGTTGCTTCTCGATAAGAAGCTGGTCAGCTTTAGCTGCTGCGTCGGTCGCAAGTTTCTTCTCTTCGAGCTCCATCTTCTTCATCTTGAGCTGCAACTCTTGCATCTGCATCTGGAGTATTGGGTCTTGCATCTGTTGTTGAGCCTGTTGTTGTTGAGCTTCTGCTTGATCGCGTTGGAGAAGTCTTGCTGATGCCTTGGCTGCGAGCTGAGCGACTTGCGCTGCCACCTCTGAGTCCATCGCCTTGTTCTGATCTTCAGACGGCATGGGAAGCCCAAGCTGTTCTTCGATCTGTTTGCGATACTCGAACGCCACGTGCTCGTTGACGTGCGCCATCATAGAGGCTTGAATCTGCTGAGCCATCGGGTTCTGACCAACGATCTGCATAATCTTCGGGTCTTGCATCGCTGCCATGTGTACGGCAATGTGGGCCTGATGGTCTTGCTCAATAAACGCCTTGACAGGTTTGCCAGTAAGGATGTTCTGGTTCTCCTGCACGGGATCGACCGGGGTCTGATCGTCCTCAATCGGCACCAACTTATCAGCGTTCTTAACGCCAAGCACCTCTATCATCTGACGGTGTAATAAGGGCAAGTTATACAACTGTGGTGCTGCTTGAGCCAACTGCATCACGGCCTGATACTGAACAACTTTCTGCGCCATCGTTGACGCATTGGGGTCGCTCACAGGGATGACATCAGTCACATCGTAGTCAACGCCTTTGGCTTTACGCCCGCCAGTCTCAGGCTTGTAGTCGTAGTCATCGTCGGTGTAATCACGAATGACACCCTTTAACAACTTAAACTCTTGACGCATAGCGTAGTGCAAGCGAGCCTGCACAGCGCCCATCACTTTCAACATACGCTCAAGGATGGCAAGCGTTGTACCCACAGGAGCGTTAGCGCTCATATCAGAGACGTTCAAATCTCCAGCAGAGGCAAACGCACGACCTTCTTGAACAATGTTTTGGAACAGAGCAAACAAAACTTGGCTCGGCTCTTTGTATGGCAGGTTAAGGATGTTGTCACGGATACTGCCGCTAGGCACATCCACATCACGCCACTCACCGGGAGCAATGGGTGTGTCATCACCCTTGATACGCAAGCCTCGAGACTTCAACCCACCGGGCAAGTTAGACAACGTGCCAGCGTCCACCAACTGACGCATAATCATCGTTGAAGACTTGGCGTACCCACCGATCAAGTGGATGAGGCCATAGCCATAGAACCCAAACCCGGGGATGTATTGGTAGTGCACAAAGTGTTGACGCTTGACCTTGAAGTCATCGTCCTCACGCCAATTGCGACGGATAGATAGGATGACCCCAGTGCCCTTCTCAATAGTCACCACATAGGGCAGCGCAATGCCCGTAGGTTTACCCTTATCATCCTTATCCTCGTGGCCCACCAAGTCCAACTCAACGTGCATCTCAAGCATACGGAAGCGGCTGTCGCTTGTTGCAGAAAACCCTTGCTCTTTAGCTTTCTGCTTCTCTACATCATCAAGGTCACTGCTAGGCTCGCCTAAGTCAACGTCGCTATAAAAGCCTGCGGCCTGCAACTTAAGAACTTCGTTCTTGGTCTTACGCATCACGTGCGTGACGCGCTCGGCGTTATCTAAACTAGACGCCCCATAAGGCGCTACGATGTCCTCGGCGGGAACAAACATAGCAACCTGACGACCCTTGTTTGGATCGTAGTAAATCTTCTTGAAAGCGGAACCAGAAATAGGTAGACTCCACAACATGCGTTCATGTTCTGGGCGATATTCGGGCATGCCTTCTGTCAGCTCGTAGTTCATATCATCACGAACACGTTCTGCGGCGTCTTCTTTTTCAGGGGTTATTGCGCCCAAAATTTGGGTCTTAACCGGGCCGGAGGCGGGGAACGTCTCCATGATCGCTTCACTTTGGAAGCGCACAACTGATTCAGTGAGCATAGGATGGAATACACCACAAGCACCTTCCCACGGCTCCGTACGATCCTCGTACTTAAGGCCCAAGAGCTTCAAGCCTTCGACGTATGTCTCCATCCACTCTTTGCGGTCGTTTACGTCCTTTTCGAACTCCGCTACTAAATCACCCCCCAACGACTCCAAATCTTCATCAGACATAAAGTCGGCAAGGTTGGCATCAAAGTCTTCTGCGGTGGGCTCTTCTTTTTTGAGTTCGATCTCTAACCCACCCATTTCAATACTTACGCTTTCGGGGTCTTCAATCTCAATCTCGACCTCTGGCTCAGCCATCATGGCCTCTTCGATGCCAACAGGCGCTGCATATAAACCCTTGTCGATTCCACTTGTGGCCATGCTAAATCCTTACACTGTGTAATAACGCTCTTTACTAGAGCTTCTGAAATACCGAATATCCTCTGGCTCATCAAGCGGCAACCGGAGGAATCCACCTTGACGGAAACGCATTAAAGCAAGCGTCGTCGCGTCAACTAAGTCGTCGTGCTCTCCAGAGGGGAAAGCTGCAATCTCGTCTACTAACTCTTCTGCCCAACGGGTGCGGGGCACCCAGACCTTGCCAGAGGCAATGATGTCAGATACAGAGTTTAGTCGTGCTATCTTGTCCTGTCCACGGCTAGGCGTGTATTCCTGCACAGGCACGCCCATTGAACGCAGTTCATATATAAGAGGTGCGCCACTTGCCTTTTTCTCAACAATCATTGAGTCAGGCTCCCATTGGTTGTACCAATTAAGCACGTCACGCTTGAGTTCTACCCACTCAACCCGCTTTTTATAACTATCTAGGAGAATAATGTTTGGGGTATTGTTATCTTCTTCGTTGTACCAAATACCCCAAGTCGTGCCTGCGGAATAGTCAGCCCGTTGGTTCTTCTCAAACGCCGTATCCCAGCTCTGAAGGATGTAATCGCACGCTGGCGGCTCATCATGCTCCCACCACTGCCACCAATCGCGCTTCACAATAGCCGATTCGTTACCCACAGGGTTTTGCTGGTACTGTGCCTGCCACTTGGAGTTGGGGAGTTCCTCTTGCAGCGCACTTAATTCCTCTAATGACCAAAACTCAGGCCATAAGGGTTTACCCGAAGGTAGGATCGCGGGAAACTCAATCACTTCCCAGTCTTCGCCGCCCCTTTGAGCCGCTGCCTTGACCACTTGACCCGTCAAATCACGCTGCGCCCAGCGCGTCATCACAATAACAATAGAGCCACCCGGCTGCAAACGCTGACGAGGACCAGACGTGTACCACTCATACACCTTATCGTAGACTTCTGGGTTGCTAGCTGCCATAGCAGCTTCTTGTTCTGAGTGTGGATCGTCAATAATCAGTAGATCAGCGCCTTTACCGGTCACTGCACCACCCACACCGATAGCGAAATAGTCACCACCCTTGGATGTGTTCCACCGACCAGCCGCTTTTGAGTCCGATTGCAGCGAAAGATCAGGAAAAATCTCTCGATAGGTCTCTGTATCGACCAAATTTCGCACTTTTCGGCCAAAACCCACCGCTAATTCGGCTGTGTGGGACGTTTGAATGACCTTTTTGCCCGGGAAATTGCCTAAAAACCAAGCTGGAAGTAGATAAGACGCGAATTCTGACTTGGTATGGCGGGGTGGCATGTTAATAATCACCCGTTTTGACTCTCCTCGAGCTACTCGCTCGAAGGCTGCGGCCATTCTAGAGTGGTGTTTACCCCCAATAAAGCTGGGCCACACCCTCTCCACAAACTTCATGAACCTTTGTTGGGAGAGTTCTCTTCGTTTTAGCTCTTCTAGTTTGGCAAGCTGGGTATCTAGCACCCGCATCTCTGCTTCAGACAAGCGCCCTGACTTAATAAGAGCGTTGATTTCTTGAGCTGAGAGACCGCTCATTTAGCTTCTTCCTCATCGGCTTCAGTATCAGCTCCGATATTAGCTTCAATATCTTCACCTTCGACTTCAACCACACTATCCTTAACCTCAGTGCCAAGTAACGTGTCCAAATCATCGGCCTGCGGAATATCAGTGACATCGGCATTGAGCAACCTCTTTACACGTTCTTTAATAGATTCCTCCAGCGCTTTACTGGAAGTATGGTGCACTGTGATTTCGCTACGCTCAGTAAACAAACCAATGTCGCTGTGCTTGCCTAGTAACTCTAGAGCCTTAATCTCTAGTCTTGGGTCTCCGCACGAAGCAATATCAATTAATCGGTTTGTTATGAAATACCGTGCCTGCTGTATATCAGCGAAGGCTTGGAAGTCGTTCTCTTGGATTACTGTACGTAATGCAGCAGCCGTACGTGAGTCACGCACATGCTTGGGTTTGTCTTTGGGTTTCGCTACTAGGTCTACGGCTTTCTTGCCGTCTTCAGGGCTGAAGTCTATTGAACCGCCTAATGTATTGATTAGGTCTACTGTGTTCGCAGCAATGGCTAGCGCATCCGACTGAGTCTTTGGTTGCTCGTCGGATAAGTCAAAAGGTACAGGTACCTCGTGGGTAGGTTCAATATTAATCATGCAGCACCGTGTAGCCGGGATGACCGAACTGTAACAGAAATATTACCGGGTGTGCAAGTGGTATTTAAATAAGGTGGGGGCGTCAGGCCAACTTTGGAGATTAAAAAGGAGAAGAAAAACACCCTAGCCCCCAAGCACCACTGTAGTTATGGCTACTAAAAAATATATTGGGGTTTTCCCGAGGAGGTTGGGACTCCTACCCGGGGGGTGTTTCTATATAGAGGGGGTGGGGTCTCGTGGCACAAAAAGAGCAAGGGGGTGGGGGGTATAAGTCAGACTTAATACACCCTGTGGAAAAACACAGTGGGCGCAGAATGTACCTAGACGTTTTTGAAATTGCAACATCGTTTGTGTGAAACACTATGTATAGGAGTGTTAGTACTTACTTGGTGTACTTGGGTGGTGGGGGTACGGTAGGGTCTATCCCCCGTGTCTGTTTCGAACCCCCTACCCCTAGTCGGAGTCCAGTCGCGCGGTATTCATGCCGAGCGAAGCGAGGCGCGTTTGATTTTCTGACGTTGTCGGCGTTGCCTGCGTTGCCCCTAACTTGTTAGGCCTTGCGTTCGGCCTGATTTATTGTATATTTTTTCGTGGTACGTTTTGATATAATAGATACATCCAACAAAGAGTTGTTGGTGTCAACCCCGCCCTAACATGTTAGGGCTACTCTCGAGAGGTCAGTTATGAAAAACGTAAACGTTACCCCAGTCGCCGAAGCTACCGCTATCGTGTCCAATGCCCCGTCTGCTGTCGTCAAGGCTCGCGGCGAAGCTGTCGCCGTGTCAGTCCAAGCGGATCAGATAAACCGAGTCGGTCACGCGGCTAATCGTGTCTACGGCGAACAATTCGCTACTTGGGCATTTCAGTTGGCGCCGTCCGTCAAGTGGCATGAGTTGACGGTCGATCAGTTGAAGGCGGCGAACAAAGAATTGTTTGCTGAGGCTAAGGCGTTTCGCTCCGAATACGTCACGTCTAATATCTCCAAGGTCTGGTCTGACATTAAAGGCTACGCGGCGGAGTTCATCAAAAAAGACCCCACTATGTGCGAAGTCTACTATGGCGTGGCTGAGTTGGTCGAGTTGGATGCTGAGTCTGACGGCGGCGAAGGCGAAGGCAATGCGCCTCGGTCGGCTGACGAAGTGATACGCTCCTCCAAGAAAAACGGCGGCGTGTGGTTGTACCGAAACCTTGCAAAGCGTGACAGTCTGACTGGTCAGCAAGCCCACTTCTTGAATGACTTGCGCGAATCGCTCAAATACTACGGTATCAGCGAAGCTGAGTTAGACGGTAACGCCTAACATGTTAGGGGGGCTCTGCCCCCCTTTTTCGTACTTCAATTAAAGGACAATATCATGATACAGTTAGAATTGGACTTCACCCCTGACGTGTTCGACCATGAAGACCTTATTGATTCGGTCGAATCTGCAAACCTAGAGGAAACCCAGGACAGTACCTACGGCTACCATTACAACCCTGACGCCTCGGTCTATTCATATACAAGCTGGTTCTACGATAATGACGAATCGGCGTTCTCTGTAATCTAGTCGGCGAAACCCTCGCCTCCACCACCCGCCACTCGGCGGGTTTTTTATTGTATATTTTTTCGTAGTGCGTTTTGGTACAATAGATATATCAAAACTTCCAAGGGGCAAAAAATGGCATACGCACACTCTTCTACCGATTTCTGTTTCGCTGATATGCGTCTAGATTTCATACTAGATTCCCTTCGGTTCGAGGATACGTCTTTCTACGGGTACGCGATCTAGTCGGCGAAACCCCCATCACACCACCCGCCACTCGGCGGGTTTTTTTTCGCCTATCCCTAACTTGTTAGGGTAAACCCTTTATTGATTAACAGATGCCCACTACGTGGGCATGACAAACAGACGGCGTAACCCCTGCCTGTCGCACCAGTTATTAGCGCAGAGATAGCACTCGAGCTTCGGGTTCGTGGTTCTCTCGTAATCCTTCGCACCAGTTATTAGCGCAGAGATAGCACTCGATGGTCGCGGTTTGCTTTGTTACGTTTTCGCACCAGTTATTAGCGCAGAGATAGGACTTGACACTACGCAAGCCCTAACAAGTTAGGTTTGTTACGTTTTTGGGGGTGAAAATGGGGGTAATGTTACAAAAAAAGTGTATTTGTTACGCAACATAGTCACGCAACTCGTTGATTTTAAAGCAATGTTATAAGTTACGTTTTTTTTGGACTTTATACGCGGGGAAAATCAAATCGTTCGAGGCTCTCGGCAAGTGCAAAAGGGTCGGGGCAAATCTCGGGGGGGCTATATAAAAAAGCCCGTTTTCGTTAACTTTCTAACTTTATATTATTTTATTATTATTATTAGGACTCTTTTACTTTCTGCAACACCGATTTTCGAGAACTTCTGTCTTCAAACTAATGTTACGTTTTCACCTCTACTTTTGTAACTTTAGGCCCTTTTTTGTAACTTTACCCGATTTCTGTAACAAAACCCCCAAAACGCGCACTACCCTAACATGTTAGGGCGAAAAAAAGCCCACCGTTTGGTGGGCTCTGCAAGTAGGGCGGCTAGCGCCCAAAAACGTAACTTTATCCGCGAATCTGCTCTTCGCTCAATCCGAACTCAACGAGCAAGTCAAACAAGCCCGCTTTGAACTCGGCCTCGGACATGGTGAGCGACTCGCGGCGGTCGAGATTGCGGAACAGCCAAATGCCGCCATTTTTCTCATCGGACTCAATCACCTCACGCGCAGAGCGGAAAATGCCACCTGCGGAACCTGTGCCGACTACCTCACCTGCGGCACCATCGGTGTCATCTGCATCCCCTAACATGTTAGGGGTCAAGCCATACAAGCCGTTCACCTCGGCGTACTTGCGAGCGGTCTCGCGGATGCGCTTCCAAATCACGGAGATATTGGAGCTAACGTAGGAGTCACGAAACGCTTTGGCTTCGGCATGGACGGCGGGAGCGGCCTTACGCAACTCGTCCATCGTCAACTCGAAAAAGCGCACGTTGGGCTCGATGTCGTGCGCCCAAGCGCACAGGAACTTTCCAAATTCCACGTTAGCGGCATGCGCTACGCGGTTCATGGTGTCGGCTTCTTTGCTCACCTTAACGGCGACCTCGCGGCGGTGTTGGACATCTTCGAGCAGAGAGTCAACGCGGGCAAAAACGTTCAAAGCGGCATTAGTAGTGTTTGACATAACAGACCTTTCGGGGTTGCCCTAACATGTTAGGGCGGGGTTGAGGAACTCACCATCGCTGGTGAATCTCTATTATATCAAAATGTAACACAAAAAAATATACAATAAATCGCAAGGGGCATAGGTACGTTCTGCGCCCACCCCTAACATGTTAGGACTGTGCTTCTGTACAGGGTTTTGCGGTTCCGTGTTTGCGCTCACCGCCGCTGTCGCACCAGTTCCTAGCGCAGAGATAGCCCTTGCGGTTTGTGCAGTTTTTTGGCTATTTTTGGGTGATTTCGAATGACAAGGTCTGTATTTTTAAATCGGTGATTTCGAATGACACGGTCTGTATTTTTAAATCGGTGGTTTCGAATGACAAGGTACGTTCTGCGCCCACCCCCGCGCTTTCAGATTTATTGTATATTTAATCGCACCACAAAATAGTATAATAGGGTATAACAAAAATTTTTTTAACCCGCGCCAAACCTAACATGTTAGGCCCCGCGCATAACCCCCGAGAGGTAACTATGTCTGATTGGATTGAGTGCCGCGTCTGCGGCGATGACTTCCCCTACGAGCGATGGGCTCTAGGTTACAAAACGTGTATGGCCTGCGGCGACAAGCTAGCCGCTGAAGACCGACGGCATTGGACGGTGGCTTGTTTAAATAAGAGCAACTACATGCTTTTTACAGACCACCAAATGCTCAAGCAACTGAACCCAAAACGTACAACCTAACATGTTAGGCAACAAGGAGAAAGCAAATGCCAATGAAGAACTATGAAGTCGAACTCAAACGTGTCAGCTACGTTACTTATACGGTGCAAGCACTAGACGAGAACCATGCCGAGGATGAGGCTTGGAAGTTGTTAGAGCGGGATGGGCGTGACAACAATGACGCCCACTGGGAAGTTGAATATGTTGCGGAGTATGAAGAATGAAAACAAGTGAACTAACAGGAGCCGCGCTCGACTGGGCGGTGGCGAAGTGTGAGGGTATTGACTACATGAAGGACGACGTGCGGTTTAGGGGTGCGTATGCCAGAAAGTACTCAACCGACTGGGCGCGAGGTGGGCCGATTATTGAGCGGGAGCGCATGGGCGGTTGGTACTGCGATGCGGTGGTTGAAGCAGACGGCACCGTCGATCGGGAGAATTGTTACTACGCCGAAGACAAGAACGGCGACCATGTACAAACAGGCCCAACACCCTTAATCACCTATATGCGGTGCTACGTTGCGTCCAAGTTGGGCGACGAAGTTGAACTACCAGAGGAGTTGAAATGAAACAGAAGATTACGCCCTACAACACGGGCAAAGTGTTGATTGGTGTTAATTACGTACCACCAAAAGATAAGACCCTCACCGAGCCGAGCGTGGACATGGCGCGGTTACAGAACGCAATGCTAAAGAACCCTCAACCGACTACGGCTGAGACGTGGATGATGCGCGTGGTGTTGGCGTTTTGTTCGGCGATTGTTTTATTAGACCTATTTGTATGGAGACCATGATGGGACGGATGAAAGACAAGTACACAGACTGGGACGGGGACGACGAGCCTAACATGTTAGGTAAGAAGGGTAAGAAGTCCAGAGGCAAGAAGGACAAGAACTACGACGATTGGAAGCGCGAGGTGCCGTCATTGCTTCGCCGACTACGTCACAACCAGAAGTTGGCTGAACTTATTTCGCAGGGGTATTGATATGAAACTATGGATGTACGCAGTTACGGGTTGGTCACCACGGTTCGGGCACTGGGTGACTGAGCCGATTGAAGCGCAAACGATGGAGGCGGCGCTTCGTAGGTTTAAGACCTACTACCCTACGTTAAAACAAGTTAAAGCATACGTGCTGAAGGAGAAGTTATGAGCGAGCGCAGATTCTATTGGATGCTTAGGCACAAGAAAGGTCAGCAGGGTTGGGGTGGGAATTGGAGCGGGACATACGCAACTGTCTACCGTATTCCCCAATTGACTTCCTACGCCGAGTGGGTAGATAAATACGCCAAAACCAAACCTGTTCGTGGGAGGGACGAGCTTTGGCGTCCGCTTGCTAGTAGACGCGCGATAGACACGTTGGCGTTTTCGACTGGGCGTTGCCATCAGAGGGGCAAGAACTACGTTGCGTTCCGTATGCACAACGTGGTGCTCATGCGTTGGTACGAGGACGACTCCGTTGGTGTGATGAATCGTCGCGGTTGGTTGGCAGGTATGGGGTGCGAGGTGCTTAACTGGATTATCCCTAACATGTTAGGTGCTTATACCCGCAAGGGGTGCGTGATGGCTAAGTACGCTACGGAGAAACGCCACTTTGAGAGTGAGCTTGGGGTAGAGGAGGCGCCTGTGGTGGCTATACCTTCGGTGACAACCGACGAGGATTGGTTCATGTTTACCAAGAACGGAGACTATTTTGTACCGCAAGCAAATGTAAACAAGCGGTGGGGTATCAACCGACAGAAGGCTAAAGACGTAGAGAAGATATACAAGAAGTTCACTACCTACGTGCGTATGTGTATGAATCTAGCCAAAGCTGAAGAGCGAGAGGAGATAGCGATTATTAAAAGTGAGTTAGTAGACAAGTACGCAACGTTGCCAACTAGCTATCTGTATAGATGCGCCGATCTCGAAAACAACGAGAAGTTTAGGAACTACCTGCGGCATTGGCAATCGCTCGCGTTGAGTGGGGATGCCGAAAAGATGCAAGATGCGATGGGTATGTTTCTTTATACGCAGTCGCCGAACAGATGGGGGAGTTACGCAAGGGCTCGGTTGGCTGGAATTGATGGGGTTTTCTTCAACATCCAACACGCCATGAACGAACTTAGGGAGGTGATACTACGAGCGCATGCAGAAGATGTGCTTGAGCTGAAGGACGTAAAGGTTGGGGTCACGCCGAGTACGAAGTATGACGACTGGGCGCTTGGACCTGCGAGTAAGCATGGTGCGTAGCTGTGTTTATTGTATATTTTTACGTACCACAAATTGGTATAATGTAATGTGCGTTAGATTTTTTGTTAGAACCGCTCAAGCCTAACATGTTAGGGCAAGAGCATAAATCAGGAGTGTTAGAAATGTCAGAGATCAAATTCGGTAAGCAAGTCACATTGGCACAAGCCGCCAAACTTATCACTAGCAACCCCAAGTTGCGATTCATGTTACGTGGTGAGCCCGGCATCGGCAAGTCATCATTGCTCAAGGCAATCGGTCAGCAGACTGGTTACGAGGTTGCATATATTGACGTACCCAACATGGACTTAGGCGACATCGCCATGCCTGTGATTGACCACGAGACACGTACTACCAAGTATTACCCCAACGCACGATTCAAGATGCACGAGGGTAAGCCTGTGGCAATTATGCTAGACGAGTTCACCAAGGGTGCCGACCCTGTTAAGAACATGTTGCACCCACTACTTGAGAAGGCAAATCCCCGACTCGGTGACATCAGCGCAACCGACAACACGATTGTGTTCCTGACTGGTAACTTAGGTTCGGACGGAGTGGGTGACCATTTGAAATCACACAGCCTTAATCGTATTGTGCAAGTAGAGGTAGCGAAGCCAACGGCGGACGAGTGGATTGAGTGGGGTATGAATAACGACATATCACCCGAGGTGTTGGCGTTTGTGAAGCAGTACCCGCATGTCATGGCGTCATACATGGATGCAGGGCAGGCAGACAACCCGTACATCTTCAACCCCAAGAAACCCCAAGCGGCGTTTGCATCCCCGCGTTCACTTGAAACGGCAAGCGACATCATTAAGACGAGAGAGCTAAATGATGCCGACTCTATCATTGCGGCGCTTAGTGGTGCGATTGGAGAATCAACCGCGCGAGACCTGTACGCCTACGTTCAGTATGTGGACGAGTTGCCAACGCGTGAGCAGATTGTCAAGAACCCTAAGACTGCTCCAGTACCTACAAGTCCGGGCGCATGTGCAGTGGTGGTGTTTGGTAGTGTGATGACGGTGGAGAAGGATACTCTCGCGCCTGTGATGGAGTACATCGAGCGACTCGAAGCCGAGTGGCAAGCGGTGTTTGCTATCAACTTGGCGAAGAGCCCCAAGCAGTCATTGGCGTTTGGCAACCAGAAGTTCGCCGACTGGCTGGCTAAGAACCAAGACTTGCTGTGAGCCTAACATGTTAGGGCATGGTTATCTCTACTTCATTACACAGAAGAGCTTTGGCTACTACCGACTCATGCGTGGATGGGAGCAGATATTCAAGCACGAGGACAGAGCTGTGTGTGAGAAGTTACTACGTATATTAGAGGAGCAAAAAGATGAGTGAAGAACGTAAATTGCAGAAGGTCAAGATCAACCTGATGCGTAGCCCCAAGTTCGCTTTGATGTCAGGCATATTGATGGTGGGTAAGACTGGCATCAAGGATGACATTCCAACTGCGGCAACCAATGGGCGGGACGAATGGTATGGGCGTCAGTTCGTTGACAAGTTGACCGAGAAGGAGTTGGGGTTTGTGGTTGCCCACGAGGCGATGCACAAGATGTATCGGCACTTAACTACATGGCGCAAGCTACACGATGAGAACCACCAGCTAGCCAACGCCGCTTGTGACTACGTTATTAACTTGCAACTGAAAGATTTGGACAAAGCCGAGAGCGTCATCACGATGCCGACGTACAAGTCTGGGCCTATGAAAGGTAAGGTCATGGGTCTGGTTGACGAGCGGTTCCGTGGCATGAACGCCAAGCAAGTCTTTGACATTCTGAAAGATGAGCAGGAGGAGGAACCACAAGACGGCAACGGTGGCGGTGATGGTGACGGCGGTAGCGCCGACCCTAACAAGTTAGGCGAAGGCGGGTTCGATGAACACGACTGGGAAGGTGCCAAGGGTCTGACCGAGCAGGAGAAGAAAGACTTGGAGCGTCAAGTCGATCAAGCTATCCGACAAGGACTCATTGCACAGAAGAAGTTTGGTAGCGGTAGCAGTAACCTCGAACTAGAGCTTGGTGAGTTGCTTACACCTACTGTCGATTGGCGTGATGTGTTACGTGAGTTCGTCAAGTCTACGTGTGCGGGCAAGGACAAGTCATCATGGCGTCGTCCTAACCGTAGGTTTCTGGGTAGCGGAACTTATATGCCTACGCTAGTAAGCGAGACAGTTGGCAACATCGTGATTGGTGTGGACACATCGGGTTCGGTTGGCGCACACGAGTTCCGTGAGTTCATGTCCGAGGTTAAGAGTATTGCCGAAGACGTAAAGCCTAGTCGAGTGGACATGCTCTATTGGGATGGGAATGTAGACAAACACGAGGAGTATCAGCAACATGAAGTTTCTAACCTTATTAACGCTACTCGCCCTGTGGGCGGGGGTGGGACTGACCCCGACTGCGTACCAAAGTACATGGCAGGCAAGAACATGCGCCCCGAGTGCGTGGTGATGTTTACCGATGGATACGTACCAAACTGGGGGAACGATTGGGTCGCGCCTGTGCTATGGGTTGTGGTGGATAACAAATCAGCTAGCGCCGAGACTGGCAAGACAGTTCATATCGACACTAGAAACTAGGAGGAAAAAAATGGTTGCAATCAAAATTGGCTACAACAGCTACGTCATGGAGAACGAGAAAGCTGTGCAACTTCTGGCTTTGCTCGAAGGTGCAGAGGTGTACGAGAACAAGTACCACCATGACAGTGGGCGTGACTCTTTCTATACACACCATGTGTATGCCAACGAGGACAACTTTCACATGGAGTTGATACCGACTGCGAAGTATCAGTTAGCCAAGCTGGCTGGTAAACCATCCAAAGACTAACAAGTTAGGGGGGAGCCATGAAACTAGGAAGTCTGCAATATAGTCTGTCTGCGGAAGAAGGTAGGATAAAAATAAATTGGAACAAGATGCCCGAGGGTATTGTTCTGTTAGACGTACTTCAAGATTGGATATGCGACCTTGAAGGCATATACGAAACCAAGAAAGAAGAAGTTTTTAAACAAGGAGAATCAAAATGAGTATTACATCTAGCGCCGTACTGGCAGAGTTGAACATCAGTGTGTGGCCAGCCAAGAAGTTGGATAGGGCTACGTCAGCAACCATTACATCTAGCGCCAACGCCCACGGGGATGCGGCACAGGTCAAGAAGAATCTATTTGCGGGCACCACGCTACGCAAAGACATAGAGAACTACGCGGCTCGGATTCGTCTGTTCCACAATCAGCATACGTTGCCTTGGTCAGATAAGGGTCAGCGTTTACTTACGACCAAACTGTTCTTAGAGTACAAGCAGTACATGAACTCGGCCCAAGCCATGTTCGATCAGTTGTGCGATACGTTCTTTCAGGCGTACCCACAATTAGTAATCGACGCACAGAAGTCATTAGGCTCACTCTATGACCCTGACGATTACCCTGCGATAGAAGAGGTAAAGGAGAAGTTCGCGTTCAAGCTGGCAATCGACCCACTACCCGAATCAGGCGACTTCCGACTGGATGCGTCAGCGGCTGAGTTGGACGACATCAAAGCCGACTACGAAAAGCGGTACGAGGAACGGTTGAGCGAAGCCATGCGTAGTGCTTGGGAAAGACTGCACAAGGAGTTGACCCACATCTCGCAGAAGTTAGCCGACTGCGTTGGCGAGGACGATGCGCCCAAGAAGCGTTACCACGAGACTCTACTTACTAACGCACAGGGATTGTGTGGACTGCTGACCAAGCTGAACGTGACCAACGACCCCAAGTTGGAGGAGGCTCGACGCGACTTGCAGAGCGCCCTGCTCGGTGCCGACATCGAAGAGTTGCGTGATAGCAGTAATGCGCGTGGTGAGGTCAAGGCCAAGGTGGACGACATCCTCAAGAAGTTTGAATGGTAACAACAACCCTAACATGTTAGGACAAGGAGCAAATATGGATTTATTGAAACTACCAAACGTTAGCACGAACGCGAGTGCTAATGACATCGCCAACTGGTACAGCGAAGCGCAAGAGTATCTCGGCGTGGCTACGCTAGCGGAAGCAAAGGCGCAGGTGCAGGTGCTTGGCGACAATGACACTTTGACGGAACTGGTGCGACAGGCGGTGGTCAAGTGGCCTGAGTGGCAATTCAAACTACGTTTCAATTCGTCGTTGAACTGCAGAGAGCGGACGTATGGGGAAACCACATTCAAGAATGTAAGCATGGTCTTCAGGAAGGTTGAAATCAGTAGCGCAGAAGGTATACCCATAGGCGCTATTTATTCCGAGGACCGTTGGAGACGATACGGCGAGAGCGAAAAAATTGTGAAACTCCACAACGCACGTATTGCAAAAGCGCGTGACAGAAAAAGTACGTTCGACACCAAAGACGTTAAGGCGGCCTTGCGTGAGATGAAGAAAACTTTCTATGCGCCTACTGCCGCAGAGGTAATGTCAGAAGCCAGCGGTAAAGCGTATGAAGTACTCCGAAACGCGCTTAACTTGCGAAGTCATAACGTTGGTCAACTTAGAAATAGGTTTTCACTTAGCGCAGTTGATTACCTTAGCTCTACTGACGAACTCAAAAATGCTTTCGACCGTTGGTGTCGCGCTAACAACCGCGCGTCTGGTTCCGACGTTGTTCAGATGCTTAACAACTATCGAGACGAGCAGAGGCATTACAGTACTATCGAAGAGGTGCAAAAAGCGTTCAACGCGCACAAAACTGTTTTGGTTGTCAAAAGCCAGAACGGATACATTTTGCAACTTGACAGTGAACTTAAACTGTGTGACGATTTAACGCTCCCCGATAACCTAAGATCAAAACTCGGCATGCTAAAACTTGTTGACAAATCGCAAGTAATAGAAAACGTCGGGTGTCGGGTGAACGACGAGACATTCGTCATTGTTCTAGATGCTGAACAGCCACAGCCCTAACAAGTTAGGACAAGGAGATAAAAATGATTGACGCAAAGAAACTTCAATATTACACAATGGCGCACCGACTGCGTGGTTACGCCGAGGGGATTGTTGATAAAGACCGCCACGATGCCCTTATCTACATGCTCACAAAAGCTGCGGCTATGTTAGAAGAAGCATGGGATGAATATCAGTTGACGCTACCCAAAGACCAAAGGATAGGGTCATGAAATCTCTATCCAAACTACACCAAGAGGCAATCATTAAAGCCAAGACCGATGCCGACAAAAACAAGGCGGCGGCAATGGCAATGATTGAGACGCCCATTGAGATGATTAAAGCCATCATGCTCAAGCATGAGTTGGCAGTCATTGAGGTGATGCGTGAATTGCATGAGTCAAGGGAAGCCGCAGTCAGGGCAGAGCGACAGCGCATCGTCAACCTGCTGATGATTCAGCATGAAGCGGCTAAGGGTAGTCACAACTACTGGCAGGTTGCGGCAAATTTAATTCAAGCAGAAGTGGGGAGTGATTCATGAATGAGAACGTTATAAGTCAGCAAATAAAAGAGATTCTTGAGATTAACAAGATGATTGTCAAACAAAACGCCCTTCTAATTCAAACTCTAACGATACCTAAGTTGGTGGTTAGTGGAGAAAGACCGGGGAGTTGGACTGAATACCCGAAGGAGAAGAACACATGAGCAAAGAAGCAATGAAGCCGTACTTAGACAAGGGCGCAGACTACGAACACGGGTTTATAGACGGCATGCAACATCAGATGCAGTCCAGCGTGGACAAGGCGGTCAGTGCCATGTCGCGCACATGGGTTGGACTGACGGATGAGGAGATCGCACAAGGAAACAAAGAGTCTTGGGTAACTGAACAAGCGTGGCAGTCTGCTGTGTGGTGGGCAGAAGCCAAGCTAAAGGAGAAGAACACATGATCGAAGACTACGTAACGAAGTACGACGTTAACAGTATCTATGTCAGAGCCGCTATCGTTGGTGGGCTTGGGTGGATGCTAAAAGACAAGGTGCATTACGCGGCCCTGATGAAGATGGTGGAGTATGTACGCGAGCAAGAGCGTCTTGCTATTTCTGGAGAAGACGAAGACGGGAGGTGCTGATGAAACAGCGACAGATAAAGATGGGTGCAATCAGTTACGCGAAGATGATTCGACTGATGCTTGAGGGCGAGTATTCATGTGAGGAGTTGGCTAACTTGACTGGGTTGCACTACGTGACAGTACTTCAGTACACGCGAGAGCTGCATCGTGCGAGAGCTGCCCATATTAGCGAATGGCGTAAAGACCGACTAGACCGTGACAACGTTAGGATTTACAAAATTGGATACAGTTTTGACATGCCACGAGTTCGTATGTCTGGTGCAGAAAGACAAAGGCGTTACAAAGCACGAAAGAAAGTTGAAGTAGCATGATAAGCCGTATGCCCGATAAGAGAGAGGTTGAGTCGATTCAACGTAAGGTCAACCTTGTGTTGGGCGTATCAGGGCAGAAGGATGAACAGATAAACGTGCTAATACACTCGCTATCTAAACTTAGTGCTATGCACGGATTGGAAATGGCAAGCGTTGTAGCCGCGTTGTGTGAGTCTTATTTGATGTATGCAGAACTAATGGTTCGTGAACAAGAAGGAGATAGTGATGACGAATAAACCGAAAATAATTTTGAAACCCAAAACCGAATGGGACAGTTGGAGAGAAGAGTTGGTTGTTGCGGCGAAGCGTACATATACGCCAATGGAGGGTAGCTACCACCCAGAAGAGTTAAGCGCTCCCGCAGTACGACTCGGCGCAGATGACCACATGCAGTATCCAAGCCGACGGGGTAGCACTTTGTGTTACAGAGACGGTAGAGAGGAGAAGGTGCAGGAATGAAAGACGACTTACCCGAGCCACTTGGTCGAGGCATAAGCGACATAGACATGTTCGAAGAGTTATGGAACTACGCTAAAAAGGGTATTGTCTTAGCCGTATTGTTGGGCGGTGCTAGTTTTATCGCTGGCGTTTGTTGGATTTTTATTGGAGCGTAATCTTGAGAGCTTTTTTCCCATGCCCTGACTGCGGAAGACCATCAAAGTTGGCCGAGAGCATCAAACGTGTAAGCGAAGACATAGGGGATTGGAAGTATCGACGTTATACATGCGCTAGCGGGCACAAGTTTTCTACCGCAGAGCAAGTGTATAAAGCTGTACAAAACCGCAAACCAAAATTTACCCAAATGGAGATAGAAGATGACTAAAGTTTGTACAAAATGTAACGAGACAAAACCGTTGACTGCGTTTAGCAAGAAGCGATGGGTGAATAAAGACGGCACAATACGAGAACGCCCACGTGCTCTATGTAATACGTGCCGATACATCGCAGAAAAACCATCAACCCCTGAGCAACGTGAAGAGCGCAACGCAAGGGCCGCGCAACGAAGACAAGACCGTTTGTCAAATATGACCCCTGCGGAAAGAGCTGAGTACAACCAAAAACAATACGTATGGGGTAAAGAGTGGAAGCGCAATAACCCCGACAAAGTGTTTTTGTTAAAACAACGATACCGCAAGCGCCATAAAGACGCTGTTGCGGCCAAGAAAGCCGCCGATGCGGCCACACCACACGGGAAAGCCTTAGACCACGCTCGCCATAGGAAGTACTATGCAAATCGGTCGGAAGAAATTAAAGCTCGCGCAAAATTGCGACGCGATAACTTAGATGATGCGTACGTCAAATCGTTGGTATTTAGGTGCAAGATACCCGCGCATTTGATACCTGCATCGCTTGTAGAGGCACGCCGCTTGCACGTGCAAATTAAACGTGAACTGAAGGAGAAACTGTCATGAAAAACGTAACTGAACTAACCGCACAACTGACTCAACTGTTTACTGCTCTTAAGGATGGGACAGTAGATGTAAAAGTTGCATCGGAAATGAACAACACGGCGGGGAAAATTATTAACGCCCAAAAAGTTTTGATTGAGTACGCCGTGTTGACCAAGACAACACCCAACATCCCATTTTTAAAGTAAGCGTATGACTGAAGAAGAACGTGAACTAGACCTACAACTTGGAGACATGATTCGTGAAAACCACATACTCAAAAGACGACTCGAAGCCGCAGTCACGGAAGCGTTACGACTACGACATAAACTCGAGCACATTTACGCCCTCAGCCAACTGGCCATTTCCGAAGACATTGCCGACGGAGAAGGAAGTACAACGCCGATTACGCACGCAGACAAAGCGGCGTATTGAGGACATGGACGAAGCACCATTTTGAAAGGAGAAGAACACATGACCACTCAACTTGTTCGTGACTCTATGAAGCTGATGGCTGATGCTGGCGTGGACAT
>Ga0222713_10000240_pt1 | contig 61013 bp, 80 predicted proteins | sample C33_649DmetaG_FD_165061 | JGI IMG/M metagenome (GOLD analysis project Ga0222713, IMG submission 165061) | Estuarine water microbial communities from San Francisco Bay, California, United States - C33_649D | ecosystem: Environmental > Aquatic > Marine > Unclassified | place: USA: California...
AATGCTTATTGGCAACCCAAGACCTCTGGTATCATTCCTTCCGTGAGTGGTGCTTATGGTTGGAACACTGTGAGTGGTCCTACAACTCCTAATGCTGCTACCAATAACCAAACTTGGTTTGCTGGTCTTCAGTGGAGCGATGTGTTTGCTAAGGGTAACAGTGCTGGTGTTGCTTATGGTCAACCTGGTAATGCTTCTGGTCTCTCTGAGAAGGCACAAATGCTTGAGATCTTCTACAAGTATCGCGTGAGTGACAACATCAGCATCACTCCTGCTCTGCTGTATGTCACTAACAATCAGGCATTCCAAAATGCATCTGACAACTGGGGTGGTGTAATCCAGACCAAGTTCACATTCTGATCGATTTAGTAAGTATTAATACTTATTATTGTCATCATTCTCTAACAAGGGTGGGTTTCCCCCCTTGTTTTTTCTTTAAGTTTGCTATATACTGTTGTAACAGTTCTTTACAAAACTACAATGACTGTAACTACTAATGATCGTGGACAGCAAAATATGTGGGCAAAAGAACCCACTATGTACTACGAAAACTATGGAATGCTAACTCCAAATGAAGTAAAGGAGAGGACTAATGGACGCTGGGCTATGGTCGGTGTTGTTGCTGGGTTCATTTCTTATGCTCTCACTGGTAACCTCTACTTCGGTATCTTCTGATGACTGAAGCACTTTGGACAATCACCACGGTTGCATTTTTTGTGATCTTGGGTTATGCTGTTGATCAACTTTCAGAAACTTATTGAAATGACATTTAACGTTACTCTTCGCTCCCCTGATGGATCCGAACAAACTATCGAATGTGCTTCGGATCAATATATTCTCGACGCTGCTGAAGAAGCTGGTGTTGACCTTCCTTATTCCTGTCGTGCTGGTGCTTGTAGTTCTTGTGCTGGTAAACTAATCGAAGGAACTGTGGATAATGAGGACCAAACTTTCTTAGATGATGATCAAGTTGCAGATGGATTTATCTTGACCTGCACTGCATATCCTACTAGTGATTGTGTAATCCTTACTGAACAGGAAGAGAACCTGTGATTGGAAATCTTGAACCAGAAGAAACTGTTATGAGTAATAGTGCTGGTATGCTAGGGCAGTTTGCAATTGCCCTTGAAAAACTTGGATGGGATCGTGATGATGAACTATCTGTTGAGATTGGTGGAGTAGCAGTCACAGGAACTGCTACTCACCCAGATGCAAATCCTAAATGGGCAAAACCTTTTGGAACTGTATCGTATCAGAACGATGCATTTATTGTAATCAAAAACAAATCAAGGAATCCTGTTATTCCTTCACAACCAAACCCTGAACTTAAACAACATCACCCTTATCAAGGAGAAAAACAATGAACGAAAAAGCAGAACGTATTAATGGTTGGGCAGCAATGATCGGTATTGTTGCTGCCATGGGCAGTTATGCCTTTACTGGACAAATTATTCCTGGTATTTGGTGAGGTAAAAAATGATTAGAGTTCCTGCTATTGATTTTATTTTTCGTGAGAACGGAGAGTTTGTAACTCGTTCTTCTGCAGAACTTTTTGGTGGTAAAAGAGTTGTATTATTCTCTCTTCCTGGTGCTTTTACTCCCACCTGCTCTACTTATCAACTTCCTGGTTACGATGAAAAATATCAGGAGTTCAAAGATTTAGGTATTGATGAAGTTTATTGTATCTCTGTTAATGATGCATTTGTCATGAATGCTTGGTCTAAAGAACTTAACATTGAAAATGTAAAACTTATTCCAGATGGAAATGCCAAGTTCACTAGTTCTATTAATCAACTTGTGGAAAAATCTAATCTTGGTTTCGGTTGGCGCTCTTGGCGCTATTCTGCTGTTGTTAATGATGGTGTTATTGAGATAATGTTTGAAGAGCCAGGAAAAGTTGGAAACTGTCCAACTGATCCATATGAAGTCAGTGATCCTGATACCGTACTTAAATATCTTAGAAATAATTTTGTGAAGTAAGTCTTATTATCCTAACAAACAAAAAAATCAAACTCCACTCATGAGTAAATATCTTTGAGTGGAGTTTTTTTATGCCCAGGGGTTCTTTACATAAGATTGACATTCAAGCAAAGGTTTTAAGATTAAAGCATCAACTTATTGTAGAAAAATCATTTCATCCAGAATGGAATGATTTTGAAAGAAATTCTGCTAATGTAACATTAAACAGAATATTAGATATTATTGATGAGTATTCTAACTAAGGAAAACAAAATGGTTAGTATTGTTGAAACCCTACTAAACAATAAAATATTTCTAGGATTTCTTTGTTATGCTCTAGTGATGTTTCCGATTATTGGAATAGCATATATACACAGAGAAAAATGACAGGATCACCAGTTTGGAGTGTAATATTACTTCTTGTATTAGGATTAATCGGTGTAGGGTACATTATTTTCTACATATTAAGACAAGCATACTTGGAGACACTAGAAGATGCTGAAGAAACTTCTAACGTTGAGCAGTGTATTATTTCTCACGATGACTTCAGTGAAAGCAGAATCAGTGATGAAGAAACAACCGACAGTTTCTCCATATAGTTTAGCAGCAATGGGATGTATGATCCTGTTAGAATGCACAGAAGGAGTAGAACAACTTACACCACAATCAAAACTACTTGAAGATGCTAGTTTTGATCCTTTCCGAGAAGAGATCAAAGCAATCTTAACTGCTCTTGAAAAACTAAATGTACCAGTTTATGTTGGACCAGCACGTTACTTTACTCCAAGAACTGTAGGTTTATACAAACCAGAGTATAATAGGTTCTTTGTGAATGAAGAACTTGTTAAAGATCCAAGAGAGTTCCTAGGAACGATGAGACATGAAGGATGGCACGTTGTTCAAGATTGTATGGGTGGTGGATTAAAAACATCTTTCATGGCACAGGTTCATCAAGATCATGAGATTCCTGCTTGGGTAATGAAAACTACTAGACTTGCTTATGAATCTATGGGGCAATCTCGTGCGATTCCATGGGAAGCAGATGCTAACTGGGCAGAAGAACAATCAAATGTGACTGCTGAAAAGTTGGAGATGTGTGCCAAAGGACCACTCTGGGAACAGATGAGACCAACACCAATGACTATGGATTGGTTGATTGGTTGTGGGTGGATGAAACCTCAAGAGGGTAAGTATCCATATCACCCAAACAAAAAATCAGAATATTGTGTGGAAGGAAAGTATTAATGCTATTGGGTAAACTTTTATTGATTGTAGTAGTTCCCTTTGTTCTAGCAACTTTATACTTTGGAACAAAGGGAGGTTACTATGATTCAGATAAATACGACGGAAATGGTACTGCACATTAATGAAAAATCTAGCAATCATTCTGTCAGCAACAAGTCTGGCGATTAGTGGAGCACTTTGTTATGGTGCTTATGTAACTTATAAAAAAGCAGAAGCAATACTCAACAATCCAGAAGAGTTTGTTGGTAAGGTTGTTGAGAATCAAGTTAATAAAGCGTTTGAAAAACTACCTATTCCTAAACTAAATACTGGGAGTTTTAAACTTCCATTCTAATGCAAGAAAAAGATCCTTACGTTTATCGAATTCGTGCTGTTCATAAGGTAGTTGACGGAGATACTATCGATGCTGACATTGATTTGGGTTTTGATATTTCTCTCACTAAGCGAATTCGCCTTGCTGGGGTTGATACTCCTGAGTCACGCACTTCAGATGCGAATGAAAAGAAATATGGACTCGAATCAAAAGAATGGTTGAAGCATCATTTAGAAGGTGCCAAAGATATTATCATCCGTACAGAACTTCCAGATAGTACAGAAAAGTATGGTCGTATCATTGGTCACTTGTTTATTAATGGGGAAGAAACCTCTTTAAACAATCAAATGATCGCTGAAGGATATGCATGGGAATATGATGGTGGAACGAAGAAAAAAGATTTCAATGCTTTAAGCGCAAAGAGAAATGCGTAAAATATTTTTGATAGTTAGATTATCTGCCCTTGCTTGGTCTGCTGCTATGTTGACTGCGATTGACTCAGTTGGTATTATCAGTCAGGGTGACGTTGAGTTAGATAATAGTGCTAAACAAGTTTACAGTAATATTCTATGGGCAGCATTCTCTTCATTCTTAACTGAAGCAGTGATTAAAAAGAAAGACGAAAAAGATGATTCTGAGTCTTTCAAAAACTAAATAAAGTGGACATCATCACTAGGACTGATGGAAGAAAAAAAAGGTAAATGTATGAGTACTGTTATTCGTGTTGCTATTCTGAGTTGGTCTGCTGCTCTCTTGACTGCTAGTTATGCTGGTCTTCTTGCCAAGATGGACCCAACTTTTATTGCCACCGTATTTACAGCATCTGCTGCAACCTTTGGTATTAACACAATGAAGAAAGGCGGTGATGAAGATGAAAAAAAAGATGAACCAAAAAGAGAAGAGTTTGTAGTTACTCCTCCAGAACCACCAGCACCTGAAGTTGTTGCATCTGTCGAACCAACTCTTGAAGAAAGAGTAGAAGTTCTGGAAGGTCAAGTACAACCACGTACAGGTGGTGCATAATGGGCAAACCTAAAAATAAAAAAGGTAAGTCTGCAAACGCAAAGCAGAACTCTGGAAACGCAACTGCTAAGAAAGCAAAGAATGGAGGAAAGAAAAAGTGAAAAAGTACATCGCAAAAAAGATGGGTTATAACTCTGAATGGGATTACTTTCAAGACAACTATAACGACAGTCCTAAGTGGACCAGAGATAAGTCTAGAGCATTCTTATTCACAGACCCTCAAGTTGCGATGACTCAATCGAATCTGACAGGATTATATGATATTGTTTTAGAAGAAATCTGACTTCATAATACAATGACTCAAATACCAGCAAAGAAAAAACGCAAGGAAGAAAGGGATAATATTTTTCTTGATATTCTCTATAATATGTTTGTTCAACTTCCTGTTATTGTTATTGCATGGATTATTTCTAAGTTTGATTGGGATTAAATAGAAAACTTTGCTGATAATTTTTTAGCAATCTTTTTAGCAGGGGCAAAGAGAGATTTAAATCTCTGTTGCCCCTCTTTTGTAAACTTATCTGCTATAACATCATCAATAATAATCTTGTTATCAATTTCATAAAGTGCATTGATTTCAACTTGGTCACGAATATATTGCTCTACGTTATCAACTTGATCAACGAGTCTTGTTCCATCTGCAGAATATTCAAACACATCTATGTGTCCTTTTTCTGCTAAGACATAGTGTAAAACTGGTTTAACTTGTTTGATTTTGATTTTAAATTTGTTCTTCGTTGCTTCTTTGATTAGTGGTTCCGCAGCATTTTTTAATGCATTAAGAACAGTTGTGGATGCAATAGTTGCAGCAGTTGTGACTACTGCGACAGCACCAGCCGTAGCAACAAGAGAAGGGTCAGGTAAATTAATATCGATTCCACCGACAGTAAAGGTTGGTTGAGGTTTATTTTCTGCTGGTATTTCAGCAATGGGCGTTTGAGAGGGGGGGGTTTGAGAGACTTGAGGCAGTTGAGGAGGGGGGGTAGTATCTGGTAGTCCCCTAGTTTTACCTTCTTGCTCTTGTTGTTTTTGTTTTTCTGCTCTTACAGCAGCATCAAACTCTTCTTGAGTTGGAACATTAATGATTGGGTATTTAATAGAGGGATCTGGTGCTTGAAATACTGGTAGTGCCAGACCCCTCACGACTGGTACTTCTGTAGATCTAACTACAGGAGGATCTATTGTTGGGATTACACTAGGACCATTAATGCCAATGTTTGGTATTCCATTGGCATTTATTTGTACATTGGTAATTCCCTTGGCATTGATAGTTGGTATTTCATTCATTGTGCCGCTGCTTGCTTGACCGATGGATACTTCACAACAACATCAGCACAAATCTTATGATAAGGACTATCAGGATGAAAACTGATGCCAGACTTTATTGCTTCACCACACTTGAGTAGTCTAACTAACTCAAAGTCAAGTCTTGCCTTATCTGCCTCAGCTTGCTGTCTTTGTATTTCGACTTTTGCTCTTGTTTTACAGATCTCTTGTAGTGATCCGTCAAGAGGAAAGTTAAATCCTAAACTTACACCGAAGTTTCCATTTTGAGTTTGGTATGTTGCAGGATCTTGACTACTATTAAAGTTCCCTAACGCAAAGGGAGAAAGGCTCATTGTTGGTCCTTGACAACTAACTCCTCCCCCATATGTGTTGAGGGCAAACGGTCCCTGTAAGACTTGGACAGCTTGGTTAGTAACATTACCTGTAGCGGAAGCAGAAGGGCCAGCAATATTAGTATTGCTAGGAGCAGATTGAGCGTAAGCCGTGCCACTGAAGATAACTCCTATTGAGTAAAGACAGACACCGAGTTTGTGGTAGACTGAGTTTCTGTGGTGCGATCGATCCATGTTTCTTTTGCTACTCCAGGTCCGAGATAGGTTTCACTGAACTGGAATGGAGCACCCTGTGTCATGATACTATAATTTGAATCCTGAGTTGGTCTTCCAGGAATGTTAATATTAGTTCCAGTCACAGTGTATGATGTGCCAGTTGTATACTCAACTTGACGAATCGTTTCTATGATTTTGGTTGTTGATTCTGTTGTTGCTGTAATCGTGCCTCTGGTAAAATTAGGCACAACACTTTCAGCATATGCGGGAGTACAGATGACTCCCGCTGCTAAAAGCAAAGCGGGAGTTAAATGTCTCATTTGAATACGCTTAACTCAATCGATCTTTGAGCAGTTGCACTTGTACCTGCACCACCAGCAGTAACAGTTGGGACACCAGTTGGGGAAAGAGTACCTGCAAGAGTTCCTTTTTCACCACCAACTTGGGTTACGCTATCTCCATAAAGATTTGGAGTTCCGATAACGCCATTCGTAACGGTTTGATCAGTTACAACAGCATCTGCAGCATTGATACTTTCTGAGAAAGAGAATGCTTGGCCTGGAGTATTGATATCGTAGGTTCCAGCACCACCTACACCACCAAACGATGTGGATTGGATATTAGTTCCTGAAGCGGAATATGAAGCACCGATTCGGGTTGATTGAACAGCAGCACCATCAACTTTCAATTGTACGGAGTCAGTGATTCTTGATGTGATTTCAGCAGCATTAACTGGGATTGCGAAGAATAACGAAAAGGCTAATAGAAGTCTTTTCATTTTTCTTATGTGATAAACACTATTCTTATTTAGTAGGACATCCTTGTTTAGGGGGCTTGACGGGGGCGGCAAACCGTAGTATGATAAATAGGTAAACAAATGTGACGGATCTCTAAGATTTGTAACATTGTTAAACACCCATCAACCGAGACCTATGGGGTGTATAAAAACGTCTCTCATACCCACAGTGGAGGGTGCTGTGGGGAATAATCGTAACGGTTCGTCCCCCCGAACTTTTATCTAACTCTCTTAAACAAATGACTGCTACACTTTCACGTCAAAAATCACAATCGAATACTTGGGAACAGTTCTGCCAGTGGGTAACTTCAACCGATAACCGTCTTTATGTCGGTTGGTTCGGAACTCTGATGATTCCCTGCTTGCTTGCTGCTACCATTTGCTTCATTGTCGCATTCATCGCTGCTCCCCCTGTGGACATTGATGGAATCCGTGAACCCGTTGCTGGTTCTCTGATGTACGGAAACAACATCATCTCTGGTGCTGTTATCCCTTCGTCCAATGCTATTGGACTGCACTTTTACCCAATCTGGGAAGCTGCTTCCCTAGATGAGTGGCTCTACAACGGTGGACCTTTCCAACTGGTTGTATTCCACTTCCTGATCGGTATCTATGCTTACATGGGTCGTGAGTGGGAACTTTCCTACCGCCTGGGTATGCGTCCTTGGATCTGTGTTGCCTACTCGGCACCTGTTGCTGCTGCGAGTGCAGTGTTCCTGGTCTATCCTTTCGGTCAAGGTTCTTTCTCTGATGCAATGCCTCTGGGTATCTCTGGTACGTTCAACTACATGCTTGTGTTCCAGGCAGAGCACAACATCCTGATGCACCCCTTCCACATGCTTGGAGTTGCTGGTGTGTTCGGTGGTTCTCTGTTCAGTGCAATGCACGGTTCTCTGGTTACTTCCTCGCTGGTTCGTGAAACCACTGAGTCTGAATCACAGAACTATGGTTACAAGTTCGGTCAAGAAGAAGAGACTTATAACATTGTTGCTGCTCACGGTTATTTCGGACGCCTGATCTTCCAATATGCTTCCTTCAACAACTCTCGTTCGCTACACTTCTTCCTTGCTGCTTGGCCTGTTGTCGGTATCTGGTTTACTGCCCTGGGCGTATCAACAATGGCGTTCAACCTCAACGGGTTCAACTTCAACCAGTCCATCGTTGATTCACAAGGTCGTGTCCTGAATACTTGGGCAGATGTACTTAACCGTGCTGGACTGGGGATGGAAGTTATGCATGAACGTAACGCCCACAATTTTCCTTTGGATCTCGCTGCTGCTGAAGCAACTCCTGTTGCTCTGACTGCACCTACCATTGGTTGATAAATAAATCATTGTCGTGCAAAGGATCCTTCGGGATCCTTTTTTTTTATAAATAATAATGCACGACAATGCATGAATACCATGGCAAAAACAACTCAAACCACTGGCACTAAAACTTGTAGTAAATGTGGTATAACTAAAGATATTAATGATTTCTACAAGAGGGGTGGTAAAACTTCTCCTAATACCAGACACAATCATTGTAAAGAATGCACTAAAAGTAGAGTTGCTAAAACTTATTGGAATGATCCAAGTGTTTATCAAAACAATCATCTAAAAAGAAATTACGGCATAACTCTCAATGAATATTCTCAGATGCTTGCAGAGCAAAACAACCAGTGTGCTGTGTGTCACACTACTGATCCTGGTGGTAAGCATGGAAAGTTTGTGGTAGATCACTGCCACACCACTGGTAAAGTTAGAGGGATACTTTGTAAACGATGTAACATTGCATTAGGGGAGGTTGGTGACAACATCAGCACCCTGGAAAAGATGATTGGTTACTTGAGCACAAACACTCATTGACTTCTCTGTTAAGCAATGTTAAGATAAATATGAGAAATAACAAAGGAGGCTATGACTTCTTCTACTCTTTCACAACCAATTTCACAAAGGGGGTGGTTTGATGTCCTTGATGACTGGGTTAAACGCGATCGCTTCATATTTGTGGGTTGGTCTGGACTACTACTTTTTCCCACTGCTTATCTTGCCCTTGGTGGCTGGCTTACTGGCACAACGTTTGTTACAAGCTGGTACACCCACGGGTTGGCGTCTAGTTATCTTGAAGGGGCTAATTTCCTTACGGCAGCTGTGTCAACGCCTGCAGATTCTATGGGTCATTCTCTTCTTCTACTTTGGGGTCCTGAAGCTCAGGGAGATTTCGTCCGCTGGATCCAACTTGGGGGACTCTGGCCTTTTGTGGCACTTCACGGATCTTTCGCTCTGATCGGATTCATGCTTCGTCAGTTTGAGATTGCTCGATTGGTTGGTATTCGTCCTTATAATGCCATCGCATTCTCTGGTCCTATTGCAGTATTTGTTTCTGTGTTCTTGATGTACCCTCTGGGCCAATCTAGTTGGTTCTTTGCACCCTCGTTTGGTGTAGCAGCAATCTTCCGTTTTCTTCTTTTCCTGCAAGGATTCCATAACTGGACTCTCAACCCATTCCACATGATGGGTGTTGCAGGTATTCTTGGCGGTGCTCTGCTCTGTGCCATTCACGGTGCTACAGTAGAAAATACGCTGTATGAAGATGGAGAAAAAGCAAATACTTTTAAGGCTTTTGAACCTACGCAAGAGGAGGAAACTTACTCGATGGTTACTGCGAACCGTTACTGGTCACAGATCTTCGGTATTGCTTTTAGTAACAAGCGTTGGTTGCATTTCTTTATGCTCTTTGTTCCCGTCATGGGTCTCTGGACAAGTTCTATCGGTATTATTGGACTCGCTCTTAATCTTCGTGCTTACGACTTTGTATCTCAAGAGATTCGTGCGGCAGAAGATCCAGAGTTCGAGACTTTCTACACCAAGAACATTCTCCTGAATGAAGGTCTACGTGCTTGGATGGCACCTGTTGATCAACCTCACGAGAACTTTGTGTTCCCAGAGGAAGTCTTGCCAAGAGGAAACGCACTCTAAAAATAAATAAAAGGAGTTCTCTGAACTCCTTTTTTTATGACTACTATTCTAGTGTCATTTATAATATTTGGAATTTTTATGTTCCTGATATCACTTACAGACCACTATCACTACTAATGATTACTTCTGAAACACCTTACAAACTCGCAGATATTATCAGAGATACCTGGCCAAATCTTTACTTTCCTAAAAGGGAGAGTAAAGAAACTAAACAAGAAGAAAAAAATAAATAAGTACAGTTGCATAAGTTTATGGAACTCTACAATTCTCCTCAAGCATATTTGTTTAACTTACACGTTACGAAATCGTCAGAAGCTAAACGAATATGGAGGAGAAACATTAGAGAAAAATGGGACCATAAATGTGCATACTGCGAATCTGATGTAGATATAACGATTGATCACATTGTTCCACTTTCAAAGGGTGGACTAGATTTTACAAACAATGTGGTTGCTTGTTGCAAATCTTGTAACCAATCAAAGGGACACACTCCTATGATGGAGTGGTATGAGAATCAAGAGTTCTTTACTGAAGCAAGAAAGAATGCTATTATCAACTGGATGGAAGCAAATACTGAAAAACCAGAGAGGTATAGATATCCAGCAAGACGTAACAATGCTTCTTAAAAATACTATATAAACAAGTAACTAAAATACGATGACATTTGTAATCTATTCAAAAAATGGTTGTCCTTACTGTGACAAAATCAAACAAGTAATGCGACTTGCTGAGTTGAAACATGTTATTTACACCCTTGATGCAGATTTCTCAAGAGAACAGTTTTATTCTGAGTTTGGGCAAGGATCTACATTTCCACAAGTTCAACTTGATGGACAAAATCTGGGTGGATGTACTGACACTGTTAAGTATCTGAAGGAGCAGAATATCGTGTAATGGAACAAACCTCTGTAAACCAAATCTGTCAAGACGTAAAAAAAGCAATAGACTATGCGTTTAATGGAAAGTTTACTTTGAACCTTTACGACTACTTCAGAACTATAGAAATCAAAAGAGATAAAGTTGAACAGTTTTTAGAAAGTGCAACCGCAAACGAAATAACTTTTTTGATTCAAGATCTAGATGAATACTTGATAGGAGGATCTGACGACATTCATAAACAACTTAGAGAAGGTTACGGTCACATTCCTAAACCAGAGGCAAGGAAAATTAAAAACTATTTGAAACAAATGCTTGACGATGCGGAAAGATACCATTATGATAAGAGACCAGGACGCAGACCAAAGCAATCTAAATAAAAACAAACCCGAAATTAATCGGGGAGTTGAACTACTACTTAGAAATAGGAGGAGAAAAAAAGAGGGACCAAAAACTTTTTCGATGAAGTTTGGTAAACTTATTTCTCTTCTTAACCGAGAGATTCGCATAGAGTTTGGATTCTTCATCGACATTAAGAAAAAACAAGCATCTATCTCGGGAGAATAAAAATGTTAGCAGTAACTCTCACCATCGGCACTTTAGTTTCTATAATGTTCTTTTTTGTTGGTGGAGTAATAGGATGGATGGCAAAACAACATGTTTATGAAACAAATGTTGTTGCATATACACACCCTGAGATGTTTGATTCAAATGGGAATGTAATACCTGACGAAATTTTAGCAGTACGATTTGAGAATGACTATGACAGCTACGACGACGAGGAAGAAGAAGGTTGAAAAACCCGTTGATTCTCTTCCAACTAATCCTTTTATTTTTGAGATTTTAGAACTTGCATCTAAGCAACGTTCTAATCAAAAGAAAGTAGAAGTTCTTAAGATGTATGAGCATGACTCTTTAAAAACAATCTTTATTTGGAACTTTGATACTTCAGTAATCTCCCTCCTTCCTGAGGGAGAAGTTCCTTATTCTGATCTCAACGATCAAACAGTTTACTCTGGCACTCTTTCAGACAATCTTATACGGGAAGCATCTGGTGGTGAATCTGCCACTGGACAGGACCTAGATGGGCGAGGGAAGACCTCTTTACGCAGAGAGTACGCAAACCTCTATCACTACGTTAAAGGGGGCAACGACAGTCTCTCAGGCATCCGTAGAGAGATGATGTTTATCAACTTACTTCAAGGTCTTCATCCAAAAGAAGCAGAGGTTGTTGTTCTCACCAAAGACAAACGCTTAACCGATAAGTATAAACTTACTTTGGATATTGTTAAAGAAGCATATCCAGATATTACTTGGGGAAATAGAAGCTGATGTACATCTTACATCAAAATTGTGATCCAGAACTTGCCAACGATAGGACTTTACCTTACACTGCATACATTGTTGAATACAAGGATAATGACTCTACATGTTGGGATATAGTAATCACAAATAAGAGAACCGATATTTTTGATTACTATTGGGATCGATATAGAGAAGATTTAGTTGGGTTCAAACAAACAGAGGGAAGGGTGAATCCTAAACTCTGGGATGGAAACAAAAAACAATCAAACAAAAAAAGATGAGTGCTGGATTTGGTGGAGCGGGAGATGACCGCACAGGAAAAGACGCAAAGATCACAATCGATCTTGATAATGTTGCTAAACTTACAAAGCAATATAAAAAACTGAAGAAGTATATGAGATCAAACTATTACGATCTTCTTGTCATGAATGGCACAGAAAAAGTGATAACCAACTTACTAAAAGAAACTGAGGAAGAACAGGAGGATCTATGAGAAATGGGAAAGCATTATTTACTAAACCTTTATGGTTGTTCCTTTGTCCTTTTGGATGATGAGCGTAGTCTCATAGATTTATTAGAAAATGCTGCTGTTGCTAGTGGAGCAACAGTTATTCAAACCATTTCAAAAAAGTTTGATCCTCAAGGAGTTACTGTCATTTGTCTATTGTCAGAAAGTCATATTAGCATTCATACATGGCCAGAAGAAGGTAAAGCAGCAGTTGACGTTTATACTTGCGGCGATTGCAACCCAAAAATTGGGTGTGATATAATCATTCAACAACTTTATGCTACGAATCATACCTTGAGTTATATCGAAAGGTAATGCTAAATAACCCTATATGGAGACTGCATATGCTCTCTACACAATATCGCCTTCGCCTTGAAGCAATCTGTGATAAGATTGCAAAACATCAAGAGGTGACTTTGGAAGATATGATCTGGGCAGAAAAACTTGCAAAAGCAAATAGAACTGCTGGTACTATGTTACGTCAAGCAAGAAGAACTGCTGAAAATCCCGACATGCAAGAGGGGGATATGGATGATTTTTTAAACCAACTTGACATCGGCGGTCTAGGTCACGAGCGTTTTGGTAAGCGTGGTTTTGATAGTGTCGATGATATGGTAGATTGGTGGACTGAAGGTAGAGATAAACCTGATGATTGGAGACAACGTGATTGAGTGTTGACAAATCCAGAGATCCCGACTAGATTCATATTATAATACTATTAGATTATGGAATACAAACCTTACTCTCCAGAATGGCATAGAAAAAGGATCTTGAAAGAAGCACTTGATCAGTATTTTAATGCGTATGTAGATAATGATGTTATCTATGAGGATCTAATGAGTATATTGCATGAAAGATCTGAGGCAGCATATAAAATATTTCAGAAAACTGTAGAACTAGAATCAAAGATATATTCTTAAATTAATATAAAACTGTAACATTTACAACAGTTTCGTCTTGCTATATAGGATGAATAGGAGTATACTAATCTCCTAACGTTCATCCTATGACTAAGGCACTTTTGCTCTTGGCATGGGTTCCACTTTTTACCGTTTCAACGCCACAACCAGAATCATTTCCAGTGAGTATAAGTTGTGACGCAGCGTGGGAACTAATGGACATCGTTAAAAACAACGATGTAACAAATCAAAAAATGGAAGACCGATTGCTACTAGAACTCCGAAAGGATGTAGTTCAGAGGTGCTAACTTAATAGGACGGAAGTAAGCCGACTCGGAACGGGACGTTCATCTATGGAACTACTTTTTTTAACTTGTGTTCAAGCAAACTTTCTTATTAGTCGAGTGTTGGTTCATAAAGATTTAAACCCACAACAGCGTAATGAGATTGTTTGGGAGATTAAACAAGTTACAAAAAAAGGTTGTTTTATAGACGCAAAAGCCGACTGAAGGAACGCTCTTTAACCTAACACTTAAGGAGAACCCTAATGTCTAAAGTCGTTTATCGCGGTGTTGAATACGATACGCAAAAGCGTTTAGAGTATCAACAGCAGATGATGCAGCAACCCCAACAATACAACGAAACCTATCGTGGTGTTAAGTATGTAAAGGAGGGGCATAAATGAATACTTACTTCGTTCGATATCTTAAAAGAAAAGCAAAGAAGGAACAACTTCTTCACATTGCACAAGTAAATATGGCGAAGCAACCACAAGTTGCTTGATACAAAGGAGGTTGATCCCCTCCTTTTTTTATGGTATAATGACTAGAGATAATAATATCTCATGGATAAAAATAAACTTAAAGTTTTAGTTGAAAAACTAAAAAAACTTGTCAGTGAGTTAGAATCTGAGATATACTCAGATGTAAGTGCTTACACAAATAATCAAAGTATTCCTATTATGGATTACGATGAAGTTTTCTATGGCGACGACGACGGTTACCCTGATTAATCTATGAACTCAATTGTTAAACTTATTTCTGTAACTCAAGGTGCAGGAGATCTTGCAGGTAAATCTGCACAAGAAGTGATTACATACACGGCTCGTGTAAGTAATCCAAACAATCAACTTAACTTTGATACTGCTGCTGGATTACTCCGCTACTGTATCAAACAAAATCACTGGTCGATTTTTGAGCAGGCAGATATGACTCTGGAGATTAATACTACTAGAGGTATCGCAGCTCAAGTGCTTCGTCATCGTTCATTTACATTTCAAGAATTTTCGCAAAGGTATGCAGATACAAAACTTCTGACTGAACTACCTGAAGTTCCTGAACTTCGTAAACAAGATGAAAAGAATCGTCAAAACTCAACGAATGATCTTGATGATCATACGAGAGAAAAGTTTGAGGGTATGATTGAGCAGCACTTTGAAGAGGCACAACGTCTTTACGATAAGATGCTTGAGAAGGGCGTGGCAAAGGAATGTGCAAGGTTTGTGCTCCCCCTGGCAACCCCTACAAGGATCTACATGAAGGGCTCTGTAAGGTCATGGATCCACTACATCGATCTTCGATCTGCCCATGGTACTCAGAAGGAGCATATGGACATTGCAGAGGCAGCACGATGCGTCTTCATCTGTCAATTCCCCGACATTGCCAAAGCACTTGAATGGACTAAATCTGAAGATTGTCCAGAATGTTCTGATGCTCCATCACTCATAATCCCCTAAATATTTTACACAAAATGGAGGTGAAAGTTGCCAACGTATCCCGTTATTAATAAGACTACTGGTGAACAAAAAGAAGTAAAAATGAGTATTCATGACTGGGACCAGTGGAAAAATGATAATCCAGATTGGGACAGAGATTGGTCAGATCCATCAACCTGTCCTGCATCTGGAGAGATTGGTGAGGTTTACGACAAACTTAAAAAATCCCATCCAGGTTGGAACGATGTTCTCTACAAGGCATCAAAAGCACCAGGATCAAAAGTAAAACCAGTTTAATCCATGACAAGAAAGAGAAAGACAGATCATCCTATTGGTGTAGGTATGACGGCAAAACAAATGAAACGCAGAAAACCACTTAACAGTGAGTTGTTGGTTGACGTTCAACCGTTAACAGTCAATCAGAAGAACTTCTTCGAACAATATGAAGACGAAAAGCAAGTCATTGCTTATGGTGCTGCTGGAACAGGCAAAACATTCGTTGCACTTTACTTAGCACTTAGAGATGTTCTTAATGAAAACACTCCTTACGAAAAAGTTTATATCGTTAGGTCTCTTGTTTCTACTCGTGAAATTGGGTTTCTTCCTGGTGATCATGAAGACAAGTCCTCACTTTATCAGATTCCTTACAAGAACATGGTAAAGTATATGTTTGAGATGCCATCAGACGCAGACTTTGAAATGCTCTATGGAAATCTTAAAACTCAGGAGACGATTAAGTTTTGGTCCACGTCTTTTCTACGTGGAACAACTCTTGATAATGCAGTGATTATTGTTGATGAGTTCCAAAACTTGAACTTTCATGAACTTGATAGTATAATCACTCGTGTTGGTGAAAATAGTAGAATCATTTTCTGTGGTGATGCTACTCAAACTGATTTAATCAAAACAAATGAAAGAAATGGAATCATTGATTTCATGAATATTTTACGCAAAATGGAATCGTTTAGTCTGATTGAGTTCGGCATCGATGACATTGTTCGTTCTGGACTCGTAAAAGAATATCTCATTGCAAAACAGGAATCTGGAATGTGAATTTTAACTTTATTAATACTGAGTTACCTCAACTTGAACGTGAAACAATCGATGGAGTCAGGTACTACAAAGTGCCTGACAATGGTGAACTTTTAAAACTTGTATCAATCACTTCTATTACTAGTCACTTTAATAAAGATATATTTGTTAAGTGGAGAAAAAAGGTTGGTAATGAGGAAGCAGAACGTATCACAAAAGCGGCAACGAGTCGTGGAACTGATATGCATACTTTGGTAGAAAACTATCTCTCTAACCAAAATCTTCCACCAGTTCAACCTTTATCAGATTTCTTATTTAAGATTGCAAAACCAGAACTCAATAAGATAAATAACATACGTGCTCTTGAAGGTTCTCTCTATAGTAAACAGTTAGGTATCGCAGGTACAGTGGACTGTATTGCTGATTATGATGGAGAACTTTCAATCATAGACTTCAAAACATCTAAGAAACCCAAACCACGAGAGTGGATTGAACACTACTTTGTTCAATGTATGGCATATGGATGTATGTTATATGAACTGACTGGCATCCCAGTCAAAAAACTTGTAATCATCATGGCTTGTGAAAATGGAGAATGTGTCGTCTATGAAGAACGAAACAAATCAAAGTACATCAAACTACTCACCCAATACATTAGAAAGTTTGTTGGGGATAAACTGGAACAATATGGAAAATGAACTAGAAAAAGCCCTAGAGAGTAAGTTCTTTTGTCCTACTAAGTTTGCTCAAGAGATTGAGTTGATCGTCAAAACAAATACAGAAATGAATTATATTGATGCAATCATCTTCTTTTGCGAAAAGAACAATATTGAGTTAGAATCTGTGCCGAAGTTAATCTCTAAACCACTGAAAGAAAAGATCAAATCAAATGCGATTGATCTTAACTTTCTAAAGAGAACTTCTCGTGCAAAACTTGTATTCTAAATCATGTTCAAAGTGGGACCATTTGATACCTATAAAACATACCTCTCACTAAAAAACCATTTCACTCGCAAGAACTACGATTACCACAAGTATTGTGGAAAGAGTCGTGCGACTGTACAATCCTTCTATAAAAGGAAGGATCGTTTTTGGTTTGAAAAACTTTCTAGGCAAAAGAGTGATAAGGAAATTCTAGATTTTTTCATTGCTAACTTTGTGTGTTGCACTGATCCTCAGTCCTTGTGGATTGGGGATATCATTCGCAACGGAGAAACAAACTACAAAGAGTGGCAAAGAAAAGTTCAATCTCTTTCATATTTGTTTAAAGAAGAATCTACAAACTTGTTTTCTGAAAACAAGGTAGATGATATTTTTGATTGTTCTAAAGGACATCCTCCAGTTCTAAAGAAGTTCCTGAGCGGGAACATTAGCCTGGAAACCCTAGTCATATATGATAGAATATTCCTGTTCGGGAACGATTTTGATAAGAAACTTTCCGATCCAGTGTGGGAAACCGTCAGTTTAAAAATGAAAAAATATTCACCTTTCCTACATATAGATGTATTCCGTTTTAAAAAAACACTAAAAGAGATTGTTGTAGGAGAATAATGGGATTCTTTAACTCCGAAATCGTAAGATCAGAAATGGCAAGAATTTCTGAACTTCAAGAAGACATTTATAAAAGTGTCTTTTCTTTCTATCAAATGGATAAGGAGCAGAAACTTAAGCATATTGAAATGCTTCAAGAACTTCTGGGAGTACAAAAGATCTTGTATACTCGCCTATCTCTTTCTGATGATCCAGAAGCTATTCAGATGAAGGATCAGATTCTCTTAAGTGCTGAAATGATGGGTCTTCAAAAAGGTGCTGACATGAACACCTTGTTCAAAAACATGGAGTCCATGATCGACCTGATGAAAAACCAGATTGACAAAGCAGGGTCCGACCTGTAGAATAAATGGGTACACAAAAGCCAAATACGTACAAATCCGAGGTAATCCTATGTCTTCTTTTTCCGATCTTAAAAAGCAATCTTCTCTGGGTTCTTTGACTTCTAAACTTGTCAAAGAAGTTGAGAAAATGAATAACGTATCATCCTCTGTGGATGATCGCCTTTGGAAACCTGAACTGGATAAAACTGGTAACGGTTTCGCTGTGATTCGTTTCCTCCCTGCCCCCGAAGGTGAAGATCTTCCCTGGGCGAAGATCTACTCTCATGCTTTCCAAGGTCCTGGTGGTTGGTACATTGAAAACTCTCTGACCACTCTCAATCAGAAGGATCCTGTTTCTGAATACAATCGTGAACTGTGGAACAGTGGTAGCGATAAAGATAAGGAGACTGTTCGCAAGCAGAAGCGCAAACTGTCTTACTACTCCAACGTTTATGTTGTGAAGGATCCTGTTAACCCTCAGAATGAAGGTAAAGTCTTCCTGTTCAAGTATGGCAAGAAGATCTTTGATAAAGTCATGGCTGCCATGCAACCTGAGTTTGAAGATGAAACTCCGATTAATCCCTTTGATTTTTGGGGCGGTGCTAACTTCAAACTGAAGATCCGTAAGGTTGATGGTTATTGGAACTATGACAAATCTGAGTTTGAATCTCCCAGTGTTCTTCTGGATGATGATGACGCTATGGAAGCAATCTGGAAGAAAGAGTTTTCTCTTGCTGCAGTAGTTGCTCCTGATCAGTTCAAGGATTATGATGCATTGAAAAAGCGTCTTGATTATGTTCTGGGTAACAAGACTTCTCGTGCTTCTCAGGTTGCTGAAGAAGATGTCTACGAAGAGTTTGTTCAAACTAAAACTCAGGAAGATAATGTGATGGAAGAACTGGAAAACTCTTATCGTAAGAGTAAAGCACCTGCTCCAGTTCAGCAAGTGTCCTCAGATGATGAGGATGAAGATGATGCTCTCAGTTACTTTCAACGTCTAGCAGAATCCTGATGAAACTCCTTCTAGCAACTCTCGTAGTTCTTTTCCCTACTGCAGCATTTGCAGACCATAGGTATACTTATTCACAACCTGGATGGTCTTCATCTCAAACTTGTATCAAAAAAGTTTATCGTGAAGAATATGTTCCTGGTACAGTGGATAATCCTGGATATGTAAAGCAGTATTATGACGAAGTGAAAGTTCCTTGTGAAAGATCTACTTATCGTCAACCATTAACTACTCCACCTCCAGTTTCTCAAAATCGTAACTGTGTTAGAGGATCTATTCTTGGAGGTATTCTAGGTGGTGGTATTGCTGCTGGAGTATCTAAACCAGATGCGATGGTTTGGTCAGTACCAGTTGGTGTTGTAACAGGTGCAATCGCTGGTTGTGAAGTTCAACGAGGTAATTGATTAGAAGGTAAATATTCTTAGGTTCTCGCCACGCTTTAAGGATCTGCTCACATACTGAGTAGATCCTTTTTTATACGGCATTATCTTACTGAGATCATCAAAGATTAGATTCAGATATTCTGGTTTGATGATTCTGATTCTTCTCTTTTTATTTTGAAGATCTTCTTCGTACTGAAGATTAGTAACGGGATATGTAATATTCGTGGCAGTTTGTAATGATCCATTTGCTCCACCCACTAATGGATCAAAATATGTGATTGAAAAATCAGAGGAAACTCGCATTCCTTGAGGAACAATAATACTGCCGATAGTATTCTTTACCTCATAAGTTTCGTAATGATGAACACTGTTAACAATATCATATGTACCATACTTTTCTAACAAAAAGTTATCAAATGATTTTTGTGTCAAAGGCCATTCATCTTGAACATTGATGATATTATTTGCAAGCAACACTAACCAATCTAGATTCTCATCATTATAAACTTTATATGCAACGTTATCTGGGCGATCATCATAAAGAACATTGTAATCAGTAAAATATGTAACCGTGTTGATTACATCATCACGAAGTTTAACTCTTTTGAATAGATTTTTAGTGGTGATGTAGTCTCCAATATTCTTTGCATTAGCACCTCTGCTAATATAATCAAAGTTTGGAACTCTAGAAAAATAACCTGCCATTTTTAGAATCCTATTTCGTCTGTTGGAACGTTCGTATACTCATCAGCAAATACTGGTTCAAGTTCAGTGAATGTCATTGTCATACTGTATGCAGTCATAGTGCTTTTTGAATCATTAAACGTTGAATATGTTCCTGCTGGAGTATAATCAACTGATAGATTCTGTAAGGCACATTCTTTGATTCTATTGATACTGGGGTGAAGTCCATTTGCTGTTGAACTTTTATATTGAATCCTAAAAACATTAGGAGACTTTAAGAATACATTAATTGAAGTTCTTTTAACTGCCATATTCTGTTTGAAGAATCGAATGATTCTTCTAATTTGAGTTGCTTCATCTGGATTTCTTGCTGACATTATAAAAGTGAACGAAAATGGTCTCAGTTCAGGTCCTTGAAATAAAAGTTCTAAGTTAGGGTTAGCGATAGATCCTCCTAGACGAGAGAGTAATCCAGTTGCAGAAGATGCTTTTTCCGCAAACATATAATCAATCGCTTTTCTAACTTCTGGATCTGTTATTGTTGAAGTTAAACTTTTTACTGCTGCATCAGCATCGTCTCCAGTGATTGCTTTTGCAGAGAGACCAGCTGCCGCAACTTGTAACGGAGTTAATGTTTGTCCAGTCCAGTTAACTAAATTTTGATCTTGGATTTTATTTTGAATAGGAAGTATTACAGTTGGACTTAGTGGTTTAAAGTTTCTTTGTGAAAATCCAACGTTTCCTCCTGTAAGATTAAAGTCAGTTTTCCCATATTCAAGAGCAGTAAACAAAATATAATCTTGTTTAGATGGCCAGTTAGTATTTGGATACCTTAATGAACCTGCTGTTATTCCTTGAGCACCTTGTTGAGCAAGACTTTGAGATGCATTACTTGCTATAGTCTCTGAGTTAGGTGAAAGACTTACTCCTTGTTGAGCAAGTTCATATCCTGTTGACCCAACGTTTATTGTCGTTGGAAATGGATATGATTGACTGGGACTAGGAGTACTAGACAGAGTAATACCCTGAGCAGCAGCAGTGAATCCATTAAAACTAGATGGCATTTTTCCTATCCGTTAGTTGCTAAGTCAATCAAAATAGTATCTTTAAGATCTTGAGTTGCACTTTTAGTGATTCTATTGCCACTTCTTTCTCTGTATTTTGCAGCCTCTGCTGGAGGTTGTCCAATACTAGGTACAAGTTTCACTAGATCTGTTACTGATTCACCAGGTGCATATTCTTTCCATTGAAAATTAACACTTGTTTTGGATACAAAAGTAGGAACACTTTGTCCTTTTGCAGTCCATGTAGACTCACCAGTTTCAGTAGTGACAGTTAAAGTGCCAGGTATAGTGATACCACTAATCACGTATGGCATATTTTTAGATATGTCTGGCATTTTCAGATAGATCTTTTTTACTTATTTATTGACGATTTTTTCATAAGAAAGTTCTCTTAGATATCCAATCTCTTTTGGATGAACTAAGTGAAGTCTTCCTACCACTTCATTCCAAGCATATTGTCTAGGTTGCCTCCAATGATAGTTGATGCCACGAAATCCCCATGAATGAATACTGGTCACAGCAACTAGGGGATATTGGTCATAAACAATCTCTGGGCTCTTAGGAGAGTATATGAATGTATAATATTGCCCTACGTCAGGTATGAACTCTTGTTCTGTAAAAAGTTCAATAATATTTTCCATGATAAAGTCAGCATCATTTGAGTTACCAACTTTATCTTTGAGTTCGAGTGTTCGATCTAACTCTAAACCTTCTAGTGCCATTGCTTGATTCCAAGTTCTTTTTCTGTGATAACTCTGAACTGAATCGCATGATCTTTACAGAACTCGTCTGCAGCTTTCCACTTTGCTTGATTTACTGCCCAAGTTTTAGTTTCATATATGAATGATTTTGTGACTCTATTACCTTTCTTCGGAGGTTTTGTTTGTTTTTCTGGTTTGATTTCAACTAGGTAAGTTTTAGTTCCACCATTTTGTTCTTTTACCTTAATCAAAAAGTCTGGGTAATAGCGATGAACTTTATGGTCTAAAGGAGACAAATATGGAATGGCAACTTCTTCACTTGCCCATTGTACAATATCTGGATTTAAGTCTGCCCAGTGACAAAACTTTCGTTCCCATGAAGAACGACAAACTATGTTGTTGGGATTGCCAACATATTTTTCAGGATTAGATGGTTTGTATCGTGACTTTAAACTTTCTCCCATTTGTCACATACATAATATATCAGTAGTACTATTTATAGATGGCAATAGTAGGCCCAAAGAAATATACTATGTCAGATTTGAAGGCTAGAATCCTTCAACCATCTCTGACATCTCATTATCAAGTCTCCTTTCCTGTCCCAACAAGAGTAATGGCCTACCTTGGGCAAAGGGGAGTAAATGTTACTGCGATTAATATTGAAGATTATATAACTATCCCTTGCACTGAAGCATCTCTTCCTGGTTCTCGTCTTGCAACTCATGAGTTAAATGACGACTACACTGGAGTTACTCTTAGACATGCATATAGAAGACTGTATGATGAGACATCAAGTTTTACTTTTTACGTTGATGCTCAAAAGTATTATGTGATTCGTCTTTTTGAAGGGTGGATGGGATATACTATGTTAGAGGGTGTTACTTCAGCAGGAAATTATGTTAACTCTAGAAGATTTGAACTAGATTATAGTCATAGAGTTGCATTTCCAGATCATTATAAAACTAATGAGTTATCTATTATAAAATTTGAGAGAGATTATCAGCAAGGAACTGGAGGAACTCCATCTGGATCTCTTACATACAGTTTTACTGATGCGTATCCAATCAATGTTGCTGCTGCACCTATTTCCTATGATTCATCTCAACTTTTAAAATGCACAGTTGATTTTAACTTTAGTAGATATTTGATTGACACTGCAAATCCACAACCTGTGGCACCACCAGCTCCAACTCTTCCACCACCAACTTCAAACCCAGCACCACCTCCACCACAAGAGTTCAACTATAATCCAACAGTTATTACTAATGAATACTATAACAATGGTATTGAAGGAACGAATAATAATCAATCACAATCATTTGGTAGGAATGCTCAGAACGCAACTAACTTTGCCGACTTTACTGATGGTAGTGTGAGTGGTCCATTTGGACAGGCAGTTGGATAATAAAAAAGAGGGTCCGAAGACCCTCTTATGTTTGAGTAGAATATTCTACATCTCCTTCATTTGGTACGGGGAATCCTCCCTTTATTGAGTTTAAAGAGTGATAGCATGAAAACAAAGAGAATGGTATAATAGTAACTGAAAGTGCTATAATCAAAACTCGTTTCATTTGTCTTTTTTAAGTCCTTGAGAGAGACCAATAGCACTGACAACTCCAGTAAGACCGTAAATGCCTCCCCACAATCCCAACCAGAGAGAGTTGTTACGGTGAATTTGAGATGCTTCTGGAGAAACTTTATGATACTTATATGCAGCATCATACTCTTGTACATACCAAACAAAACATGCTCCAGTTGCTACAGTGGTAACTGAAAGAGCAGACATTAGGTAGAAGTTGAGAAGTGCCTTCATGAGGTTGTTTTAACTGTGTTTATTATAGCATCGCATTTCGCCTCTTTGATACCCTATGTGCCACTTTACAATCTGGCACAACACCCATAAATAATCACACTGAACATTCTATAGGACATTATGCCTTTACCAAAGATTTCGACACCAACTTATGAACTTGAGTTGCCTTCGACAGGAAAACCAGTAAAATATAGACCGTTCTTAGTAAGAGAAGAGAAACTTCTTGTTCTTGCTATGGAATCAGAAGATACCAAACAGATTACCGAAGCAGTAAAAGAAGTTATTAAAAACTGTATTCAGACAAGAGGTATTAAAGTAGAGTCTCTTCCTACTTTTGATATTGAATATCTCTTCCTTAACATTCGTGGTAAGTCTGTTGGAGAAGAACTTGAAGTTAATCTCATCTGCCCTGATGATGAAGAGACTACTGTTCTAACTAAGATTAGTGTTGAAGACATTAAAGTTAGAAAAGATACTGACCACACTCCAAAGATTAAAATTGATGATACGATTGTCATGGAGATGAAGTATCCATCTCTAGATGAGTTTATTAGAGATAACTTTGATGTTCAATCAAGTACAATGGATAAGTCATTTGAACTTATTGCATCATGTATTGATAAAATCTACACTGAAGAAGAGGTGTGGTCCGCTGGTGATGTTACAAAAAAAGAACTGATGGAGTTTCTAGATCAAATGAACTCAACACAGTTCAAAAAAGTTGAGAAGTTTTTTGAGACTATGCCAAAACTTATGCATGAAGTCAAGATCAAAAACCCAAATACTGGAGTAGAAAGCACTATCGTTCTGGAGGGTCTTTCTAGTTTTTTCGCCTAGCAATGTGCTATACAGATCTTGAGAACTATTATAGACTCAATTTTGCCTTGATGCAGTTCCATAAATATTCATTGACTGAGATTGAAAACATGATGCCTTGGGAAAAGGATGTTTATGTTATGATGTTGATGGAACATTTAGAAGAAGAAAAACTAAAAGCACAACAGCAGAAATAAAGAATGGTCGAGGCAGGTAAAAGTACATATCAAGGTAAGAACGAAAGTGACCTCATTGAAGAAAAAATCGATGAGGTCATTCTTCGTGCTTTGGGTCTTGATGATGTATTTGACCTTGACTACGGAACATATAAGACTCTCTTAAAAGAGAGAATGATGGCTGACCGTATGGGTCAGAAGATGGATTCAAGTGAAGTAGAAGCAGTAACGAATGAATATAAAAGAGTAAAAACAAAAACTGGTAGATTTCGTTTAAACAAAAAGAAAGTAACTGCCAGCGCGTTTAAAACCAAAAAAACAGGTCCAACAACTGCACCAATCACAGCAGCGTCAAGAATATTACCTGGATCAACATTTGCACCAGCACAAAAACTTATTGCACCAGAAAAAGAAACTGCTATTGTTCAAGCACCTCAACAGCAGACTTCTATTGCAAAGACGAAACAAGCATATACATATAACTTCTCAAAGATAGAAGGTGCTTTAGATGATATTAATAAGAATTTAAAAGGATCTTTCTCCTTTGAAAAAGAAAAAGAGAAAAAGAAAAAGCAAGAAGAAGGGAGAAAAAAGAAAAAAGAGAGAGAATCAAACTTAGAAAAGACGATTGGTGCTATTGCAAAGATTGGTAAAAAGATTCTTCAACCCCTCAAAGGTCCACTAGATTACATTATAAACTGGATCACATATACGTTCTTAGGAAAAGTAGTACACAATCTTCTGAACTGGATGTCTGATCCAGACAATGCCAAGAAGATGATGTCTCTTGGTAGATTTTTTAAAGATTGGTGGCCTGCTTTAGTAGGAGCATATTTAATTTTTGGTAATAGTCTTGGTAGATTTGTATCTAGACTTATCTTTACTGTTGGCGCATTCACCACTAAAATGTTGGTTGGTGCGATACCAAAACTTTTAAGAGTTGTTAGAACACCTTTAGGTGCTGGTGCTTTATTGTTTGGAGCAGGGGCAGCAATCCCGATGCTCATGCCAGAAACTGTTGATGAGCAAGAAAGAAAAACAAGTAAGGCAGTAAAAGAGCAGGGTCAAGACAAGGTTAGAACTGAACTTGAAAGAAAAGCAAATAAACCAAACTTCTTTGAAAGACTTACGGGACAAGATGCAGAGGCAAAAGAACAACTCTATAAAATGGATACAGGACAAACAAAGTCCTATGGATTCCGTAAAGGTGGAAAGGTAACTACAGCAAGTGGAACAGATATTAAAGGTGCTGGTGTTGATACTCAACTGATTGCTGCTCGTCCTGGTGAAGTTGTAATCAATAAAGAAACTGTTGATGCACTAGGAGCAAACTTTTTCTTAGCACTGAATAAAAAGTATGGTGGATCTAATGCAAATAAACCAAAGTTAGCAAAGAATATTCAGACTGCTGCTGGTGGTGGATTAGTTCTTCCTGCTTTTGCTAATGGTGGAAGAATCAGAGATGATTATGATGGTCCAGATCCGAGAGATTCTCCCACTGGTTCCTTTGCTAATGATCCAATCGGAGCATTGATGAGAATATACAATAGAGAAAGTGAAAAATATTTCCCACGGGGTTCTGGTGAACGTAATATGCCACCAGAATCTGATTCAAAACCGACTCCATCATCACGTCAACCAAAACCTGGCGGTGGATCAACTGGATCTTTACTTAATGATCCATTTGGTGCTGCTAAAAGAGTTTATGATAGGTATTTTCCAAGTAACCAATCTTCAGGCACCATTCCACCTCCTCTACCTCCATTAAAAGATGGAAAACCAACTACTTCTGGATCAACTCCTAAACAAGAAGAACCAGGAATAGCAGAAAAGATTTTAAAGAGTTCAACTTTTAGAGATTCTGGATTGCAATATTTGAGATCTATGATGGGCGGGATCGGTGGACCAGTTACTGAAACACAACTATCAAAAGAATCCAAAGATGAACTTACAAAAGCAATAGAAAGAGCGAGAAAAAGAACTAGTAGAGAGCTTGCTATTGCAACACAAGATCTTGCAAAAGCTAAAAAGGAAAAGTGGTCAAATCTTGCTGAAGTTCAAGGCGTTTATGATCGATTAAAACGAGGTGAGATAAGAGTAGAATATGAAGATTATTTTGAAAAAGGTAAAATATCTCCTGCTGCTGAAGACGCAAAAAGTATTCTCGGTAAGTTTTGGGCAAGAGCAAGTACTGATGGTGGATATAGGGTTGTAAACGAGAAGTATGATTTTGTTGATATGCCTGATCCTTGGGCTGTTATAAGGGGAGATTCTAGAGGAATCTCAAAAGTTGATGCAAATAAAGCAAAAAGATCAATAACATTAAGAGAAAGATTGCAAGCATTTTATCAAATAAATCCTTTTGCAAGAGATATGGAAGTTGATATGGTTCTTGGGAAGAAGAAAGGAGACCCACTAAGAACTATACAAAATACAGCAACAATGATGATTAGATCTAATCCTCTAGTCAACGATGCATTTTATCTTGCAGATCAACTGCGTGGTAAACCACAACCACCAATGAGTGAAAAAGAAAAAATGAATCAAAAGAGATTAGAATCTCAACGTCCATGGTGGGATAAAATGGGATGGTTTGGTGGTGCATCTGCTGAAAAACAGAGACAACAAAAAAATAAACCAGTGTATGGTCCTGGAGGATCTGCAACTGGTTCTGGTAGAGGTCAAGCACAACAGAAACCAAAACCAAAACCAAAACCAAAACTTAATAAAGCACAGCAGATTTATGGAGCAAGTACACCATCAATCACTAAGACTAAACCACCACAGAGAGCATGGTATGATCCTCGTGGATGGGTAGGAAAGCAAGGAGGTGGGGAGATCACAGAGTCAACTGGCATGAATATGCCTGGTGCCGCTGCTGATAGACAGTTGATTGCAACTCAACCAGGGGAGTACATTCTTCCAGTTGATGCAGTAATGAAACTTGGTGGACCTAATACAATCGATAGATTAGTTGCCACTCTTGATTCAAATTCTACACCAGCAAAGATGGGTGCAAGAAAACTAAAACCAATCCCTGGTCCACCATCAGTTGCTGGTAGATCTGGGATGATGACTTTACCACCAATCACAAGTGGATCTTCTTCAGGTGTTGGAGGATCTGGAAAAGGTGAAAGAAAACAAGTTCCAAGTTTTTCTGCGACTTCTCCATACACAGGAGAAAGAAAAAATAACGCAGATATTTACGGTATCAGATAATGGCATTAGTAGGATTTTTACCACCTAGTTCTTATAATACTGGAAGTGCTCTTGTTAGAGCATCGACTCGTAAAGTCGTGATTAAAAAATCTAATGATGAATCTTTTAAAGGTGCAATAACTAAGTCTTTTAAGAAATCAGACATTGCTACAACAGAAAAAAAGAGTGGTGCTTTAGTTTATAGTGGAAACAAAAAGGATGATACTGAAGAACAAATCATAAGAGTAAAGGTTAAGGTAATAAAACTGCGTGATATTTTTAAGAATAGATATGTCTATGATAAGATAAAGGATAAAAAAGAAACTAGAGATAAAACAAATGATGACAAGAAAAAAAGAGAAAAAGAGTTAGAAGGAAAAAAGAAATCTAATAAGTTTAATATTGGAAAGTTAGGTGCTTTGATGCCTAAGACTGGTATATTTGATTGGATTACTAACTTTTTACTTTATACTATTCTAGGGTATCTGAATAATCGTTTTGAAATCATACCAAAACTAGTTGGATTGATTCCTCTCATTGAGAAGTCAATGAACTTTATTGTTAACATTGGTGGAATTTTATTAAATGGATTAACAACTTTTATTGATTTTGGGTATGGATTAGTTGACAAGACAAAGGGATTCATTAAAGCAATCGGTGGTGATGGTGCAGCAAAAGTATTTGATAAGTTTTTAGGTACATTAAATACTCTCTTTAATCTGGCATTAATCGCCGCAATGATTAATGCTGGTGGTGGATTTGGTGGAAAAGGAAAAGGTGGAGGAGCACCTAAAGGGGGAGTTAAACCAGGAGGAAAACCTAGAGTAACTACAAGTGGTGGTCGAACTGCTGGTAAACCTGATATAAGAAATCCTCTCAGACAAAAACCAAAAGTAACCACAGGAACAGGTGGTGGGAAAGGATCTAGATTACCAAAACTTCCAAAAGGAATAAAAGCAAAAGGAGCTGGACTTCTTGGAATGGCGTTCCTCATTCCAGATCTTATTGAATCTGGAATGTTAGCAAAGGAAGGTAGGGGAAAGGATGGACTCAGAACACTTATCAATGCAGTTAGTGGGACAGGAGCAGGCATGGCCGCTTCTGCTGCTACACTTGCTGGCGCTGGGGCATTAGGATTAACTGGTGTTGGATTACCAGCTGCTATTGCTCTAGGTATTGCATCTCTTGGTGTCGGAACAGTAGCAGGAACTGCCGCATATAATGCATCTGATGCTGGTCTCAGAAAGATGGGATTAGTAGATACAGATCCTAAAACTGGAAAACCATATCAGTATGCGTATGGAGGGATGATTGGTAAGGCAGGTGCAGGATTACCCATTCTTGGTGGAATGATGAGTCTTCCACCAATGCCTAAACTCACATTACCAAATCTTGTACCAACTCTGATAGGCAATGCTATTGGTGGAGTTAAAAAACTACTTAGTTTCTTTGGTGTAGGAACCGAGGATGAAGCAAAATCTTCAAGTGAACCACTAATCAATCTCGCAAATAAAGTAAAAGATATTCCTTTGATTGGTGGTGCAATGTATGCTGCACTACAACTTGCTTTAGGAATGAGAGTTGATCGCAATGTATTAAAGTATGTTGGTGCTCAGTTTACAAACTTTTCAAACTTAGATGCATTTAAAGGTATCAGTGCATCTACATCAAGACTGTCATCAGCATTAAAGTTTGAAGAGGGTGGTCAGGTTACATCTACTGTTGTTTCGTTATCACAATCTGATAACATGAAATCAGTGAACTCTCTTGCAACTTACTTAGATAGAGAAATAGGTTCTATAGAACTAGAAGTAATTGATAAAGAACCACCTCCTGCTTCTGGTCAAGCAACAGGAACAAGTCCTAGAGATAGAGATATAAATGCAAGAGGAGGATTTGATCCTCGTTATGATACTCCTGGAGGCGCAACTTTTGGTGGAGCTAATCTATCCAAACTACAAAAACAAGCACTCGCTATCCTTTCTAAGTACGAATCTGCTGGATCTGGAGGATATAATGCTGTTAACCAGATAGGAATTGCTGGAGGTAGAGGTGTTGCTGGATTTTCTGGCGATTTTCGTAAAATGAAACAACATAGAGGTAGAGCATTAACTGAGTTAACGATACAAGAAATCCTTAACTTACAGGCAGAAAAACCTGGAATGTCAAATGATGAATGGATTAAACAAGGTAGATTACATGCAGTAGGTCGTTATCAGTTTATTGGAAATACTTTACCTGGAGTTGTAAAAAGAGCAGGAATACCAACAAATGCTAAATTCACTCCTGAAGTCCAAGATTTACTTGGAATGCAGTATTTGAAAGAAAGAGGTATTGGTGCTTGGGTTGGCCCATCAGATAAAGCAACTCGTGAAGAAAGAGCACTCATAGAAAGAGCGAGAAGAGAACCTATTAAGTATCAACCACAAATTGCAACTGGTTCATCATCTAATCCAGGATTTAATCTTTTAAATCCTTCAACATGGTTTGGCGGCAAAGGAGGTAAAAAATTTCCATTACCAAAGGGAATGATTGGTACTGGAGAAGGTCAAGTTTTTGGAGCTCCGAGATCTTATGGTGGACATGCTGGTGTTGATGTTGTTGAAAGACCACCATGGGGAGGAGATCCTAAACTTCCAGTTGTTGCATATCGTGATGGTACAGTTATTAGTGGTTCACCAGGATATTCATACAAAAGGTCTGGGTATACCTCCAACTTATCAATTGATCATGGTGGTGGTTTAAAAGTAACCTATCTTCATATGACTCCAGGATTGAAACCAGGAGATAAAGTTTCTGCTGGACAAAATATTGGAAGACTTATAGACTTAGGAAACCAAACACACTTACACTTTCAGGCATATCAAGATAATAAACTCATAAATCCAACTGGATTATTGAGAGGTGCCGCACAAGGTGGTGGATACATTGGCAAAAATCCAAAAGTATATAAAGGTATAAATGAATCGGCATCATATGAACAATCTGGAGTTCTTCTGATGATTCAACCAATGATCATTGAAAAGCAATCAGATAGATCAATATCGTATGGATCTAATCTAAGCAAAACAACTTTTGCTGGAAATGGCAGTGTAAATAGTGGATATAACCCTGCTGCAAGTCGAGGATAAACAGTGAGCACTCCAAACAAGGTAACAGAGTCTGGAAGTATAGAAAAGTTTATTATCGTGTCTGACTACACGGATAATCTTGATATTTCTATGGGTGTAGTCGAGTTGCATTACTATGAGTCAATGCTTGATACAACAGTTCGTGTCTCTGCCAAAGTAGTTGATAGTGGTCTTAGGAAAGCTGCCATTCAAAAGAAAGTAGGTTATGAAGCAGCATTAGAAAATGATGAAGTTTTTGAAGCACCTGGAGACGATAACACTACTATCACTGGTGGGGAAAAAGTTGAACTTAGCTTTAGTGATAATCAAGGAACTACCTTGTCCTTTCCAGAACTAAGAGTACAAGCAACTAGAGACATCTCAGAAAACAGTCAGTTTAGTACATTTACGATTGATCTTTTTTCAAAAGAAGCAATCACTAATGAATACGTTGACACGAGAGTTGTTCTTCGATATGAAGGAAAAATATCAGATTCTGTGAGGAAAATTATAACAAGTAATCTTCAAACTCCAAATGAAATAGAGATTGATACGACAATCAATGAATGGGTATTTAATGGTAATAATGAAAAACCATTTTATAAACTATTGGGACTAGCAACTAGAAGTGTGCCTGAAGACGTTCCTAATGCACTTGGCAACATCGCAGGATACTTTTTCTTCGAGACAGCATCCGAAGGAGGAGGAAAAAAGTATTTGTTTAAGTCCATTGATAAGTTGTTCTCTCAAGGACCAAAGAGAACATTGACTTATACTGATACTCCTGGAGGAACTATTTTAGATTACTCTTTTATGTCTACGATGGATGTGAAAGAAAAGATTTCTAACTCAGCATATTCAAGTAGTAAGTTAATATCTCATACTCCATGGAACCAAGAGTATAAAGAAGATGCATCAACTAGCAAAAAACAGGAAGAAAATGGTATACTTGGTGGTAGGGAGTTTCCAAAAATGGCAAAGGATTTGGATTTGCCAAACAAAGCAACTAACATAAGCAAGCAAATCCTTGATACGGGAACTTTACCACCTGGTGCTAATCTTGGAGCACAACTGCCTAAAGCAAAGCAAGTTATCTTTGACACTGCTCAGATCATGAGACAAGCAAGACAAAGATATAATCAGTTGTTTACAAATAAGTTGACTGTTACTATTGCAGGTGATTTTTCTCTTAGAGCAGGTGATTTAGTTACAGTGCAGTTCCCTGAAGTAGACTGGGAAACGAACGGATCAATAAGTAATCTGAAAAGTGGGATATATATGATAGTAGATGTGTGTCATTTGATTAGAACGGAAGACACTTTTACGAAGTTAAATCTAATCCGAGATTCAGTATTTAAAAAGTAAAACTATGGAAAGTATCGATCAACATATTCAAAAAGATAAAGATGAACTGAACGATCCTCAGATTTCATCTCAACGTCGTCGTCATATTGAAGGTGAGTTAGAACAACTTGAAGCGTATAAGCAACGTCATCCAGAGGATCAGCATGATCCAACCTCACTTGAACTTTATTGTGATGCAAATCCAGAAGCACCAGAGTGTCTAGTTTATGATGACTGATGGCAAATAATTTTAACAGTGAAGTCCTAAGTGACGGGAACTTTTATTGGTTCCATGGACAGATTGTTGACGATTCAACATGGCAAAAGAACATTATTGAGAAAGGACATGTTCCCCCAGATAGACCTGGATGGGGACATCGATATAAAGTAAGAATTTTTGGTCAACATACTCCTAATAAAAAACTAGAACCACCTGATGAACAACTTCCTATGTGTGAAGTTCTTCTTCCAGTAACTGGTGGAAGTGGTATCTACGGTTCAAAACAAACACCTAACTTGTCACAAGGTGATTATGTTATTGGATTCTATAAGGATGGTGTAGAACAAAACGAACCTGTGATCTTAGGTTGCTACTCAACTGGTGCCCAAACTAACTTGTTTCCTGGAGATCCTCCAGCAGGATTTATTCCAAGAACAGGTTATAAAGGTTTGTCTGGAGATAAAGTAGTTCATCGTAAAGACCAAGTTGGTGATACAGGAAAACCAAGAGAAAATACTGACGATCCAAATCAACAACCTGCAAGTAACTTTGATCAGGAAGATGATTTTGAGAAAGAAACTCAAATACAAAATAACTGTGAAAGTAAGAACTCCGAAATGAAAGGAGTTCAGTTAGCAATAAAAAATCTACTAAAATCAGTTAACAAAGCAAAGAAAGCAACACAAACAGTTCAAGGTGCTTTGGGAGCATTCAATGCCGCTGGTGGTCCAGATTTTATAACAAATGAACTAAACAAAGCATCTCAACTTATTTCTGGGTTTGTAAAAAGTATCCTGACAAGAATACGTGGATATGTTAATCTAAAAATAACAAATGCTATCAAAGATGTCACAGCATTAACATTTCCAAACCAACGACAAAAACTACAAAAAGCATCTGAAACTGGACTTAATACCTTTTATTGTGTTATAGAAAAACTTATAGATCGACTTCTTAGTTTAGTAAATAGTCTTCTTAAGGATTTAATTGATAAGTTTGTTAATGCTCCACTTTGTGCTGCTGAACAGTTCATTGGAGATTTGCTTGGCAATCTCATGGGAGATCTGATCAACGGTATCTCTTCTGCACTAGCTCCAATCACTTCTCTTGTAGGTTCTATTGCAAATCAAGTGAGTGGTATAGCAGATGGTGTAATGAATGCTTTGAATATTGCATCAAATATTCTCCAGTTCTTCTCTTGTGATAATGAACAACTATGCCCTGATTATGATTCATGGACATGGGGATCTGGTGCTCAGAGTCTCCCATCTCCATCAGCAGCACTAGGCAAAAAGTTAGAAGAATATTCCTCAAATATCAATATCCCTGGAGGAGGTTCTGCTCCACCATGTAATACAAGTGGAATACCTTGTGGTCCTCCACAGATTCAGTTTGTAGGTAATAGTGTAAGCCCAGCAACTGGAAATCTAGTTGTTTCTGCTGCTGGTGCCATTTTAGGTGTTGATTTAACTGGATCTGGTAGTGGATATACAAGTCCTCCATTGGCAGTTGTTGTTGATATGTGCGGACTAGGACAAGGTGCAGTTCTTGAAACTGAAATTGATCCTCTACTAACTGGTCCAAGTTTAGTTCCAGTTGCAGTTGGGTCAAATGGTGGATCTCCAGTTTCTGTTGGTGGAACTGGTGGAACTCCAGTTACAACTCCTGATGGAACTCCAGTAACTGCAGGTGGAACTGGTGGTACTCCAGTTGTTGTACCATCAACTACAACCACAACTCCTGGAATTACAACCACTGGTACAGGAGGAACACCAATCGTAACAACAAGTGGAACACCATTAACAGTTGGTGGAACAGGTGGAACTCCAGTTTATGCAGGCGGAAGTGGTGGAACTCCAGTTACCACTCCTAATGGAACACCAGTAACTGCTGGAGGAAATGGTGGTACATCACTAACAACAACAAATGGAACTCCGATTGTAACTCAGTCTTCTCCTGGAGGAGTTACTAGTGTCCAGGTAGTTGATCCTGGATTTGGATATTTACCTGCACCAAATGGAAGTGTTGGTGGAAATGGAGATGTATTTGCCAATAATAATGATGCTATCTACACCTCATCAAATGGAAATATAGATTCTTATCCACCAGGAACAACGATTGCTGTTACAGAGGGTGGAACTTTAGGTTTACCATCTGGTACGACTGCAGAAGTATATGATAATGATGGCAATCTTGTACAAACAGTGGTTGGAACAGGATTATTAACTCCAACTGTAATCGATTTTGGCGGACAAATATATAGTCTGTATGAATCGTTGACTGATGGTAATTTAAATAACATTCCATCACAATCTCCAGATAACTGGTTGCTACTACCAAGTGATTTTGAAGTATCAGAATCAACTCCATTGTGGGATAGTACTTATTCTTACTCTGACGGAAACGTTGTTAAGTACAACTCAACAGCATCATCTGGAACTGTGACTATTCCAGATACAACAAATGAAAACATTACAGTGATTGGTCAATCTTCTAATCTTTCTAGTGGAAATACATATCCAGTTGTTCTTTGCTTAGAAGAAGTAGTGATTGATAACCCTGGGTATCTTTATGATCCAAGCGATAATATTTTTATCACACCAAGTAATGGCACTCAACTTGAAGTTAAGTATGATCAGTTTGGTAGAGTGACTAAAGTTGATGTTATCAAAAAAGGATGTGGATTTACAGATATCCCTGAAATTGGTATAATATCATTGACAGGATATAATGCTAAACTAAGACCAATCCTACGTCCACGTAGAGTTGGAGAGGATGAACAACTTCCAGATGGAATAGAAGTTATTTCTGTAGTAGATTGTGTAGGTAAAGTTTAATGGCTGACGGAAAAAAGAAAACCTTTAGATCCGTTGAGTACGGAACTACAGATGGTCAACTTAGATTTGGACATCTGCATGGAAAACCAGATTCAGATGTTCAATCAGATGTGATGCTCCAAGCATCGGATCCATTGCATTATATGACAATGGATAAAGATGGTAAGAGAGCAGGATGGACAGTAAATCGTTGTCCAAACGTTTGGGAACTTAAGTGTGGTGATAATACACCAGACAAGAAACCAGCTTTATATGTCGAAGCGATTAATGGAGACATTGTTTTGAATGCCCCGAATGGTCGTATCAGACTTCAAGCTCTTGACATTGACATTCTTGCAACTGGACCAGATACAAAGAGAGGTGTCATTGACATCAAATCAAACCAAGCGATTAATCTGGACAGTAATAAAATTGATTTCAAAGCAAAGGCATCTTTGAAAATGGTTTCCAGTGGTGCGGGGGAAATGGCATTCAATCAGTCATTGAAAATGTATTATGGATTTGCTCAGGCAGTATCTGGAACCGTAGGTACTGCAGGTAAAGACTCTAAGTTTGGAGTCGCTAAAGATTACCATAAGAGATATACTGATAATCTAGTATAAGAGGAAAAATAAAATGCAGTTTGATGATGCTTCCGTAGGAAAAAGATTATTTGTTGGCGAAGGAAGTCCTATTTGTTTAGGTCTTGGTCCAACAGAAATTCGTGGATCTTCTTTTATTGAAGGACCACAGGTTATTGGAGATCCAGGTAGTTTCCCTATTGTAGCTGCCACTTTGATGGTAGGTAAAACTGAAAATCCAGATTCTCCAACTCCCATTATTCCTGGTGCGGTGTGTGGATTTAATCATAGTCCATACTCTCTTGCCGTTGATGGGGATGCAGCAATCTTTCAGAACTTAACTTTGAATGGACAAGTCGAAGTAGGAACTCACGTTCTTGCTCAAGGGGAAGTTATTTCTAGATACGGTGGAGGATTCCATATCCTCTCAATGAAGAAAAACTTTGATATTCCCCACCCATCTAGAGAAGGGTGGAGACTCAGGCACACTTGTCCTGAGGGACCTTATAATGACGTTTATATCAGAGGAAGAGTTACCAGCAAGAAGGAGATTGAACTTCCAGATTATTGGAAAGACTTTGTAGATATTACAACAATCACGGTAAATCTCACGCCAATCGGTGCTCATCAGCATGTGATTGTAAAGAGAATCGATGAAGAAAAGGTGTACTTACAGTCACAAGGTAACATGCCTATTGACTGTTTTTATCACATCTATGCAGAAAGAAAAGATGGTGATAGACTGATTCCAGAATATCCTGGAACAACACCTCAGGATTATCCAGGCGACAACTCTCAATATTCTGTTGTCGGTTGGAACTATGATGTTCGTTAGTAAGGAGTGAGTTAAATGGCAGAATCAGATTTTGCAAATATTGGAGGATCAGAGGCAGCAGCAGAATCAAAAGGAGCAAACAAAACAAGTACTCCAAGTCAATCTTCTAATGGTCCAGAGACTGGATTTGAAACTAGAACTAAGGGTCAGCAAGACTGTGCAGAACCAACTATTGTTGGTCAACCAGGAATGAGATATGACTATGTTGCAAAGGTTCACAATGAAGATAATGATTTTGATGGTGATCTCAAAAAGTTAGTTGGTGAACAATGCCAGCCTTGGTATTATTATAATATGAAGGCAGGAAACTTTTGGGCAGAGCAAAACATTCGTGCTACTGGTAACATTCAGGCAACTGGAGAGGTCTCAAGCCTCGGAGGTGCTCATGTTCTTTCCATGAAAAAGAACTTACCATTTGATATGGTTCATCCAACAAAACCTGGTTGGAGATTGCGTCATGTATGCCTAGAAGGACCAGAGATTGGTGTATATCTCCATGGAAAAAACAAAGGTAAGGTGATTGAACTACCTGATTACTGGAGAGGTCTTGTAAGAGAAGAAACTATCAGTGTTCATTTGACACCGATTGGAAAACCATATGTTTTGTTTATTGAAAAAATTGAGGATAACAAAGTTTACATTGGGACAAACTGGGAAACTTCTGGAGTTGATATTGAATACAACTATGTGATTCATGCATCACGAGTTGATGATGATCTGATTGTTGAGTATGAAGGAGAGTCTCATCTTGATTATCCTGGTGGTAACGAAGGGTATTCGTTTAACTATGAACATAACTATGTTCATAACCTGATTAAGGAAACGATTAGAGAAGAGATGAGGAAAAACTAATGGCAATCGGAACATTTTTTCATGCAGAACCAAATAATGGTCCTAATAAGTCTCAAGTAACTGGAGCTGGTCCTAATAATATTACAGATTCTCAGTATCCAAGTTGTGGGATTTCAACACAACGTGGAGATCATCAGATCTTAGCATGTAGTGGATATAGTGGTAATCTTCTAATAAACGGAAACTTTACTGCTCAGGGAACCACTCATACTCTTGCATCTGTAACTATTGCTTCTAACAGTGTTACTGCAACAACATTTAATGGTAACCTCAACGGAGTTGCAAGTGGTAATAAGGTTCTTCCATTTGATATTCCTCATGTAAAGCAAAAAGGAAAGAGAATCCGTCACATTATTGCAGAAGGTCCAGAAGCAGGTATATACATTCGTGGTAAACTTAAAGGTTCCAACAAGATTGAACTTCCAGAATACTGGGATGGACTTGTTGATCCAGAATCAATCACAGTAACTTTAACACAGATTGGATATTCCCAAGATTTAATCGTAAAAGGTGTTGAAAATAATGTAGTAAATATTGTATCTGGAAACGCAGCAAATATTCATTGTTATTATGAAGTATGGGCTGCAAGATGGTTGAATCCTATGAACCATGAAGAAAAACTTCATGTCGTTTATGAGGGCGAAACTCCAGACGATTATCCTGGTGGTAATCAAAACTTCTTGATTGGTGGATGGGACTATGATAGAAGAAATCCTCAGTGGGGGACACCTGAGTAACTGGCACAGTGGACTTGACATCCCATCGTTCGTGTCCTATACTACTAAGGTAATCAAAACAAAGCAAATGCAAGAAGAGTTTCTGACACGTTGTGTTGTCGATGCTGCTAAGCGAACCGTCTATCTTTATTCTAGTGAAGGATCGACAAAAGAAGTTGTGTGTGAAACTCCTGATGAGTTCCTAAATGTGTTAAAGTTTGTTCGTGAAAATCTTGACGAAGAAACTCTTGCATTCTCTGAACCTCTTGTTGCTTCATGATTACAGTGTGCTCAAGTGGCGGAATTGGTAGACGCGCTGGGTTTAGGTTCCAGTAGATTTATCTGTGGGGGTTCAAGTCCCTTCTTGAGCACTCTTTATGCGGGCATGGTGTAGCGGTAACACGCCATCCTTCCAAGTTGGAATCACGGGTTCGATCCCCGTTGCCCGCTTTCCAAAAATGAAGTTTAGTTTCATTTTTGGTCGAAAAAATTTCCCCAGAAATTTTTGCCCTATTACTTTTTTCAAAGTATGAATCCTTACAAAATCAATAAGAACGCATTAGTAGAAGTGCCTGTAAAGACAACCCCTGATAATGTTCGTGAAGCAAATGAAGGATTATTTCATGCAAAGATGACTCTACCTGCTGCTGCAAAACATTGTGGGATGACACAAAAAGAAATGAAGTTGACATTCTTTGAGTATCTGAAGTATAATCCTAAAACCTACGAGGGTTGATTTTTTGGGAGTGTAGCCCAGCGGAAGAGGCAGTGGACTTAAAATCCATCCAGGGTGGGTTCGAATCCCACCACTCCTATTCTCTGTTATAAATAAAAAACAGAGTTATAGTCCGTTATGCTATTCAACGAATGCACCAATAGTCAATCTCAAGGTAATGTTGGTATGGGGCAAGCAATTGCTCACTACACTCAAAAAGGATATACTGTTAGTATTCCTTTAAATGATTGCCAAGAGTATGATTTGGTTGTAGAATACCCTGACGGATTAAAAAAAGTTCAAGTAAAAACGACAAAATCAAAAGCACAATCTGGAAAATACGTTGTTGGATTACGCACTATGAGTGGGTATAAAGACAAATATTCTTACAAGATTGGTTCTTATGATATTTTGTTTGTAGTTACTGAACTTGGTAAAACATATGAATATACTTCAAAACAACTTGAAGGATATAAAAATTGTATTACCTTACCTATCTGAGGTTCTACCCCTAAATAATCAAAAATAGGTTATCTATGAAATACCGCATAGATACTGCTTACTGCTGGTACAACAGAGGAAAAGAGATTGTTTTAATGTATTTCATTGAAAATATCCCTTTTACATTTGATGAACTACCACACAAAGACATGTATACAACTGATATGGTAGAATCAGCAAATAAAAACCTAATGTATGAACCAGAAGACCTCTATCAAAACTCATATTATTTGATTTTAGAAGAGTGTCATCCACTTATGTTTGAGTTAGATCTGGAAAATCCAGAGTTACTACCTGTAGATTAATGCCCTTGTAGCTCAGTGGTAGAGCAACGGTTTTGTAAACCGTTGGTCGCTGGTTCAAATCCAGTCGGGGGCTCTGAGTTCTATAACTCCAATGTCACTTATTTCGCAAAAAGATAGAGAAAATGTTATCGAGTCTCTTGACTTCTACCTCTTTAGTAAAGGAAACGATTTTTCCGAAGAAAGACGAGCAGAACTCAATGCACTTCTCAACTGGGTACGACTCGAATATTTCAAACATGAAAATTAATCTTTGGTATTGTGCCCAAATGAAACAGTGGCGCTGGACATTAGTAGATAGTCATAGACCTGTTATTCGCCAAGAATCTGGACAAAGACCATTTCTTCGTGATGCTATGAATGATGTGGCAAATACTGTAGAGTATATGTTAGAATGTAATCAGTCAGAGTGACCCTTCCGTTATATGATAAATAATCTATAACGGAAACTATAATCATTAATAAGATGGGTCTCAGCAGACTGGATAACTTTCTTAAGAATACAAAAGGTGAAATTCTTTACGTTGATCCAAACAATCTGGATTCAACAGATAGTGTAGAAAATCAAGGCAACTCGCTTGCAAGACCCTTCAAGACATTACAAAGGGCACTGATTGAAGCTGCAAGATTCTCTTATCAAAGAGGAGTTGATAATGATAGATTTGGAAAAACAACTATCATGCTCTATCCTGGAGAGCATCTTGTTGATAACCGTCCTGGGTGGATTCCCATTGCAACAAATAACTATCGTCTGAGAAGTGGTGCAACTTCAGGCAACCTGTCTCCTTTCGATAGTACAACAAACTTTGATCTAAGAGACGACGATAATATTCTCTACAAACTGAACTCCATTTACGGTGGAGTTATCGTCCCTCGTGGTACTTCTATTGTTGGTATGGATCTTCGTAAAACGAAGATTATTCCAAGGTATGTACCTGATCCAGAAAATAATCAAATCGAAAGATCTGCGATTTTTAGAGTAACTGGTGCTTGTTACTTCTGGCAGTTCTCGTTCTTCGATGGTGATCCAACTGGTATCGTATATAAAGATTATACAACAAACAAGTTTGTACCTAACTTTTCTCACCACAAACTTACATGCTTTGAGTATGCTGATGGTGTGAATAACGTCGATATTGACGATGATTTTATTTCAGGTTCTGATGGTGCATTTACCAAGACTGACTTGGATATGTACTATGATAAAGTTGGTAGAGTCTACGGTACACTCAGTGGTCGTGCTATTTTCCCTGAGCAAGTAAGTCAAACTCTTGATATTCAGAAGAAAGTTGATGAATATCGTATTGTTGGTTCACAGGGTGCAGAAGTTGGAATCAGCAGTATCTTCGCTGGTAACAGCACTACATCATCAACAACCGTCACTGTTCAGTTAGAAAGCGAACTTCCTGACCTTGATGTTGATACTCCGATTCGTGTTAATGGAGTAATACCTTCTGGATATGATGGAGTTCATACTGTAACTGAAGTTGTAAGTTCAACTCGTGTAAAATACTTAGTTCAAAATCCTCCAGCAAATGCAAAACCAAGTGCTGCCGATGTTGCTGGTGCTACTCTGAATATTCTTGTTGATACTGTAACTTCCGCGTCTCCATATATCTTCAATATTTCCTTGCGTTCAGTTTTTGGCATGAATGGTCTTCATGCTGATGGAGATAAGGCAGCAGGATTTAAATCAATGGTTGTGGCACAGTTCACTGGTATTGGTCTGCAAAAAGATAACAATGCTTTTGTGAAGTATAATACAACCAATGGTTTATGGGAAGATCAGTTTGCAGCTGGAAACCAGAATCTATCGTCTGATTCTAGAGCAAGATTTAAACCATCATATGAAAACTTCCACATTAAAGCAAGTAACAACGCATTCCTTCAGTTAGTTTCAATCTTCTCGATTGGATTTGGAAAACATTATATTGCAGAAAGTGGTGGTGATATGTCAATCACCAACTCTAACTCTAACTTTGGTGCAATCGCACTTAACTCTAAAGGTTATCAGGAAACTGCTTTTGCAAGAGATGATGTAGGATATATTTCACATATCATTCCACCAAAAATGATTGAAGGTGGAGCAATCACTGTTGAATTTGATGCTATTGATATTGGTGTAACAACAACTGCAGCTGCAGCAAGTAATCCAGGTATCGGTACAACCAGTCGTTTATATCTACTGAATAGAAAGAACATCAAGGATGCTCCAGATTCTGTAATCGATGGATATAGAATCGGTACAAAGACAAATGACTATCTTAAGGTAAATCTTTCGATTGCTGGATTCACTACTGATCATTCGGCAAAAATCGTGATGCCAGATACTCAAGATGATGCAGTTAAATGTTCTGGGGAAAAGTCATACAGAGTTCAAAGAACCAGTTCTGGTATTAGTAGTATCTCTACAAATATTGTTACTCTTGAAACGGATCATCGTTTTATAAATGGAGAATCGATTCGTATTCTGAGTGATAACGGACATTTACCTGATGGTTTAGAACCAAATACAGTTTATAATGTCATTACAATCAGTCCATCAACTCCTCTGAATACAAAGCAAATCAAAATTGCACAGACATTCGGAGATGCAATCAATGATAATGCTCTTACCATCAACTCAAAAGGTGGTTATTTAAGAGTTGTCAGTCGTGTAAGTGATAAGAAAGCAGGAGATATTGGTCATCCAATACAATATGATACAAGTAGAGGTCAGTGGTACATTAACGTTTCTTCTGCTTCCACAGAAAACTCTATCTACACTAAGTTAGTTGGATTTGGTACAACCACATTTGGAACGGCGACTTCAAGAACTTATATTGAAAGGCAAAATGATCCAAGAGCATTTGGAGATACTGTTTACAGAGTCAGATACATTTTACCAAAGGATTCATCAACAGTAGCAAGACCTCCAGTTGAAGGATTTGTATTACAGGAATCAAACTCAACTATTCCTTCATCCACCAACGAAATCCAGAAATATTTTAGTGGACCATCTTCTGTTAAAACTTTAACAAACTCTGCTGAACTCAGGATTCCACGATTTATTGCGGATGTTTCTTGGGTAGGAACTGCGGCAACATTTAGAACTGAACTTCCTCATGATTTAAGTATTGGCAATACCGTTGAAATCAAAAACGTAGTTAGTACAGCAAACACAACAGGTGCTGCTAAACTTGGTTTTAATGGTGAGTTCGTTGTAACTTCGATAAGAAGTAGAAAGGAGTTTACTGTAACTATTCCTACAGCACCTGGAACATTTACAAATGATACTTCTACCAGAAATACAAACTTACCATACTTCAGAAAGAAGAAGTATAACGGCACTTACGTTATTTACAGAACAAGAGAAATTCAAGAGTATGTACCACAAAAACAAGATGGTATCTATGATCTCTTGGTTATCAATGCAGATAATACTCCTGTCGTAAGTCCATTTACATCACAACGTTATTCGCAACCAGTTGTTAATCTTTATCCTCAGGTTAACAGAGATAATCCAAAGTCAGATCCACCAGCAGCAGATTGCTTTGCATCTTCGGATATTATTGGTGAAGTTGTTATCAATGACCCACAAAATTCAATTACTGCAGAAACTCTTGGTAAAGGTCTGATTGATCAAGGAGTTGGTATTGGTATTTCTAATATTGTTTCAAACGCAACTGGAACTGCACATACCATTACAACCAGAATAGAGCATGGTTTTAATAGAGCAACTAAACTTTCTGTTTCAACTCCTGGTGCTGGATATGGATCTGGTGGTTCTGGAAGAATCTACAATGCAAGACTTGAGGGAACATCATCTGCAGGAAAGAATGCAACTGCAGTTATTACTGTAAATGCTTCTGGATCGATCACATCTGCAGAGATCATGGATGGAGGAAGTTCCTATAGTGTAGGTGATTCTCTTAATGTTGTAGGTGTTGGAACTACATCAGGATTTACTGTTGGTGTTGTAAGTGTAACTCAGATTTACAACAATCTAAATGAGGTAATCTCTTTACAAGGAATCACTGGTTCTAGAAATAATGAATACAATCAGCAGTATAGAGTTACTTCTATTGTTCCTGGTGATCCATATAGGATTCAAGTTGCAAGTGCATCTACAGTATCTGCTCCTTCAGTTGGATCAGCATCAGGTGTCGGTGCAACAGATGTAGCATCTGCATTTGTTTATACAGTTGGTAAAGGTATTCTTGTTAATACACTTTCCTATAATCAGGGAACTGGTGTTGGTATCATCACATGTAGAGAAGCACATGGTTTCTTTGTAGATAATAAAGTTCGTATTGTTGGTGCAACAAACGACTTCTACAACAGAGAATATGTAATCAAATCAGTTGGAACTACAACATCATTTACGATTGATATTGGTATTGGAACTGTTACACATCCCGCCTCTGGAACAATCTATGCACTTCCTACAGGATTTAGTGCTCAGGGTGGAAACACAACAGATGATAATGAAAACACTGCAGGAAGAATGGTAGCAGCATATGCTGGTATTACCACAACATTAATCAATATGGGCGCAAGTGGTTCAGCAGCATTGACAACAGATCAAATCGAAATCGACACTGATTATCTTGATATTAAGATTGGGGATTATCTACAAATTGATGAGGAGATTGTAAGAGTTAAAGAAACTGTTACAAGTGATATTATTAAGGTATTCCGTGGTGTCATGGGAACCAGAAGAGCAGATCATGCTGCTGGTGCTGTTGTTAAGAGAATCTCTCCAAAACAGATTGAACTTAGAAGAAACTCTTATCTACGTGCATCTGGACATACTTTTGAATATCTTGGTTTTGGTCCTGGTAACTACTCGACTGCTCTACCACAACGTCAAGATAGAATCCTTTCTGGTTCTGAAGAGATTCTATCACAAGCACATAAAGAAGATGGTGGTGTAGTTGTCTACACTGGTATGAATAATGATGGTAGTTTCTATATCGGAAACAAGAAAGTCAGTTCTGCCACAGGAAAAGAAGCAACATTTGATGCTCCTATTCCTACTGTTACAGGTGAAGAACTTGGTTCAAACCTAAACATTGGATTTGACGTTTTAACTCCTGTTGAAGCAACAATCACAAGAGGTATTCGTGTTGAAGGTGGTATCGATCAGTCTGTAACTTCAAGATTTGATGGTCCAGTTGTGTTTAACAATAAGATTACATCAAACTCTGTAAAAGGCATTGAAGCACAATCTATCTACATTCAAGGTGATAGTACTGTTTCTAGAAAGTATACGGTTGGTATTGCAACCCCATCTATTGCTGGAAATCCAGGTGATGTTGTATACAATGCAAATCCAACAAATGGAGGAACAGTAGGTTGGATTTATACTATCAATAATGAATGGAAAACCTTTGGAAATATTAGCAGTTGATGTAGTCTTCAATCTAAATACTTATAAATAATCCAGAGCAAAGTCCCTTTAAGAAGGCAAAGTAGCAAAATGTCAGTATTACAAGTAGATACTATCAGAGATAGAAGTGGTAACGGTTCACCAACTCTTGACAAAGGTGTAGTCGTTTCTGGCGCTTCTACATTAGGTTATGTGAGAGTCATTCCTGGTAATCACGGTGCTGGTGGTATCATCACCGCGACTGCAGGTATCGTAACTTTCTACGGTGATGCTCAATACATGTCCAACGTAGGTCTTGCAGTTACCTACATTGATAATAATGTTACCATCGCTGGAACAATCACAGTTTCGGAACTGGTTCTAACTGGTGGTGGTGGAGTTGGTGGTGGTGCTGGAATCGCAGCATCAACTGTCAATATCTCTGGTATTTCTACTCTTAACGGAGTTCAGATTAACGCTGGTATTGTAACTGCTGCTCCTGGATCTGGATTCTCAACTGTCAGATATTATGGCGATGGTGCTGGTTTAACCAGACTGATGGCAGAGCATCTTCTTGTTCATCGTAGACCTGCAACTAATAGATGGTCTCTCGGTCAGAACATTACTCAGATTGCACTTACCAACAATCCAGATACTCAAACTGGTACGTTCTCTGTAACCGCAAGAACTGGAATCGTAACAGTAGCATACGGAATGGCTGGACAACCACCTCTGTCTATCTGATAACCATTATATCATAAATAAAATTAATACCTAACGAGGGGATAGTGAACCTCAGGAGATCTAATGGCCGTCAATAAGAACTTTGTAGTTAAGCACGGTTTAGAAGTAAAAACTGATCTTCTCTACGCTGATGCACAGTTAGCAAGGGTTGGTGTTGGAACCACTCTTGCATTTCATAAACTTCACGTTAATGGCACCACTAAAATCGAAGATGATCTCCAAGTTGTTGGAGTCACCTCGTTAGGTACAAACACAAAGATTATTAACGGCACCTTAGAAGCAGGAAATACAGGTGTTGGTACTTACGGACAATTTTTAATCGCAACAGGTGCTGGTATTGCATGGACCACAGCACCAAATCTTAGAAAACAAGAAATATTCACTGCATTAGAAGGTCAGAAACAGTTTAACTTTGCTCATACTCTTGGATTTCTTGACGTATTCTTAAACGGTGTTAAGTTATCTACATCAGAATACACAGAAACTGCGGCATTTGTAACGTTACTCAACGGTGCAACTGCTGGAGACACAGTTGAACTGATTGGGTATTATCTTTATGACAACATTGGTGCTGCAAACACCACTGGCATTCAAGGCATTACAGTTCTTGAAGAAAATACAATCACAGGAACTCCCTCCAATGTTACATCTATCAACTTTGTTGGTGCTCATGTAACTGCTGCAGGAACTGGTGCTGGAGTTACTGTTACATTCTTAGGTGCTGGTGTAGGTATTGCATCCTCAGGTACTCAGATTGGTTATGGATTTACTAATCTAAACTTTATAGGTGCTGGAAATACATTCCAAATCAACGGACAATCTATTGATATCTCAATCAATAGTGGTGCTGAAAACTTCTGGATGAAGAATACAGCATATTCTTCTGGTATTGTTACAACTGGTAGAGTTGGTATTGGTTCAACATTACCAATCACCGCAGAAGGTTTGGATACTAGGGGAGTTGTTAAGACAGATTCGCTGTTCGCAACTAAAAAGACTTTAGATAAGAATGTTGAAACCTTTGCTGGTTACAACATGTTTGCAGCAGGATCACTTGCCATTGGTGCTGGTAAGTCGATTACTGTTGTTGATGATGCAACTTTAACGATTCTTGATGTTATTGAAACTCCTGTTAATGCAACTCTTGGAGTTTTCAGAAATGGAACTAATGTTGGTTATGGAATCACTAGAATCAACTTTACTGGTGCAAACAACTTTGTAACTAGTGCATCTGCAACTGGTGTTGATGTTAAGATTGATAGTGGAGTTGGAATCTATTCTGGTGGTCAACCAATTGCATTTGGTATCACTGCACTTAACTTTGTGGGGGCAGCAAATACTTTTGGTGTTGATGGTAGTCAGATTAATATCTCAATTAATAGTGGATCAGGTGGATATTTTACTCAAAATCAAAACGGTATTCATACTACAGGTAGAGTTGGTATTGGATCAACTCTACCTCATACGGGTGCTGCTCTTGATGTTGATGGTGTTATCAAAACACACACATTCTTCGCTAACAAAGCAGTTGTTGATCAAGATGTAACCACGATTGCTGGTTACAACATGTTTGGTGCTGGACCAATCACAGTTGCAAGTGGAAAAATCATCAGTGTTATTGATGATTCTACTCTCTCAGTTCTTGATGCATACACTGTCCCTGGTGGATCTCGTTGGGCAAGTAATACCACTGGCATTCACACATCAAGAAATGTTGGTATCGGAACTAGCACATGTAATGGTGCAGCAGATCCAAACAATACATTCATTCTGAACGCTGGTATTGTTACTGCCAACTACTATTACGGTGATGGTAGATTTTTAAGAAATGTTGGTGTTGCTGTATCTACTGCTGCTCCTTCAAATCCTGAGAGTGGTAACTTATGGTGGAGTGAAGTATTAGGTCGTGGATTTATTTACTATGGTGCTGCAAATGCATGGGTAGATTTTGCACCTACTGGAGGAGGTGGTGGAGGAACCATTTCAGTAACTGGCACTGGTGGCAGCGGCGGTGGTTTCTTCAGCAATACACAAACAAACTCTGGCATTCATACTACATCACTTAATGTTGGTATAGGAACAACCAATCCAAGATTCCAACTAGAAGTTGGACCTGTTGGTGCTGCAGGAACTTCATTATGGGTAAATGGAAATGCAAGAGTCACAGGCATCTTAACAGTTGGTTCTTCATCTATTGTTTTGGATGGAGTTTCTAATCAAATCAGAATAGGATCTGGAGTTGTCATCGATTCTAACGGATTAGGATCTGTCACAACGTTAAGTGTGTCTGGCATTACGACTCTTGGTATAGTTACTGCTGGAAACATTTATTCGACTGGTATTATCACTGCAACTTCATTCAGTGGTAACGCTACTAGCGCAACAACAGCGACTTATGCATCAACTGCTGGTATTGCAACTTACACTGATACCGCAGGAATTGCAACGTATTCTGCATCTGCAGGCATTGCAACCTATGCATCAACTGCTGGTATTGCTACTTATACTAACACTGCAGGCATTGCAACCTATGCATCAACTGCTGGAGTAAGCACATATGCATCTATTGCTGGTATTGCAACTTATGCATCAACTGCTGGTATTTCAACAGTTTCTCAAGGTCTCACTGGCACACCAAATATCTCAGTAGGAGTCTTAACCGCAACTTCTACAATCATTGGATCTGGAGTTACGATTAATGCTGGAGGTATTAATGCAAGTGGCATAATTACTGCTTCTACTTTTATTGGAACGTTCGCTGCTAACAACTTAGTTGGCGCACTTCCTGCTCTTGATGGTTCACTACTTACTGGAGTTGTTGCTGCTGGTACTGGTGTTATTGTTAATGATGATGATGCTTTAGTTGGAACAGCAGGTACAATCAACTTTGGTGCAAACCTATCAGTATCTCCTGTTTCTGCTGGAGTTGTTACAGTCACTGCTACTGGTGGTGGACAATCTTATTGGATAGGAACAACAGTAGGTATTCATACATTTTCTAATGTTGGTGTAGGAACTACAAATCCAACGAGCACTCTTACAGTAAAAGGACATACTTCTCTTGAAACATTAAATGTTTCTGGAATAACTACAACAACAGGTCTTATTGTTGCAAATATAGCAAACTTTGATGGAGTTGATGCACTTTTATATTATAACAATGAGCAAAAGTTTTCGACAGTAACTGATGGCATTCGTGTTATTGGTTTAAACAGAATCGTAACAGATGGTTTTGGAACTGGAGATTATAATGATGGTGGTATTAGAATCACCACAAATTCAACAGACCAAGCAGACATTTATCACCAATCTGCTGGGCTTCTTCACATTGATAATTATAGAGCAACTGGGGGAAGTATAGCATTAAGAGTTAATGCTAGTGGTTCAGGTTCAGTAACTGAACAAGCAAGAATCACAAGTTCTGGAGTTGGAATCGCAACCACAAATCCAGTAAGCACTTTCCAAGTTGAAAGATTTGGAACTCAGACTGGATTTGGAACCGTCGCAGCATCTGCAGGTATTACTACCTTCATTGATTCCTTCACAATCTCTTCTACTAACTTCAGAACTGCTGAATATACAGTTCATGTAGAAAGTGCATCTAGTATTCAAACTCAAAAAGTTCTTGTAATGCAGAATGGATCTACTGCATACTCGCAAGAATGGGCAGTGATGTCTCATCCTGACTTACTTGTTTCTATCGGAGCTACTGTTACTTCTGGTGCTGTCAGGTTAACTGTAACTCCAGAAACAGGAGTCTCTGGCATCATAACCTATAGATTTACCAGAAACACAATGCTCTAATATGAAAACAACTTTTAATCCATTTGAATCCAGACAAGTTCATCTAAGCAGATATTTAAGTGATGATCCTCAACCATACGAAATCTGTGTACATTCTGCTGATGATTGGCAATATGTTCATGACATCTTAACACAGGATGGAACACTAGAAGATAACATTCCAACTAGATCATGTGAGTGTATATCTGAAAAGTGCTGTTCTCCAACAAGAAGTGTTTATATGTTATCTGATGATGAAGTAGCAAACCTTATCAATCATGAAAAAATTAGATGGATTACTAAAGCATCGCTACACAATCCTGATGTTATTGAGCAAAGAAAGTTAGATAAAGATTTATTTCCCCATCTATTCACTAACAGATATAAGTCCAACAAAGAAGCAGTAAGAAGCGAACCTAATACATTATCTACAACAAATCTTAACTATACCCAATGGGGTCTTTTGAGATCACAGCAGAAATCAAATGCTTTTGTTGGTGTAGGTACAACTTCTTTATCTTCTGATATTCAGTTTACATTGACTGGAAAGCATGTTGATGTTGTAATCATGGACACTGGAGTTCGTTGGGATCATCCAGAGTTTTTGGGCATTGGATATACATCAGTTCCTGTTGGAGTCGCAACAACATCGGTAAGTAGAGTTAGAGATATCTTGATTCATGGTGCTTCTGAATATGGTATTAACTGGGCATCTGAAGGATTAGTTGCTCCAGGTACAGGTTCTCTTGCAAACTATACTATTGCAAATGCACTACAATCTGCATCATTTAATGGTTCTTGGCATGGTTCACATGTAGCGGGTACTGCTGCAGGAAATAACTTTGGCGCTGCATTTGAAGCAAATATTTGGAGTATTGCTTGTGTCGATAGAGATGATGTAGGATTTACTGATCCTTCTGACGGATTTGATTATATCAAAGTTTGGCATAAGAATAAACCAATCAATCCTGAAACTGGTAGAAGAAATCCAACCATTGTCAATGGTAGCTGGGGGTTTACTGAGTTTGTTCAATACACTGCATCATATAATGTATCTTTTAGAGGTAAGACATATTCATCAGTAGATGTGGAAGCAAGTGGTACGTTTCTTCCTGCAGTATACTGGATGAATAACTATGGTGAGTATTATTGGTTTACTTCATCCTTTGCAACGTCACAAACAAAAGCAGATGAAATCTTTGATGATCCAGACTGTGCTGATATAATTTTTGTTTTTGCTGCAGGAAACTCTGGATATGGTAATGGTAAGCAAGATATTACAACAGGATTTGATTATAACAACACATTTTCAAGTGCAACCTATGCATTAGGATCTGGAGGATTATATGATCAAGGTCTAGGAGCAAGTTCTCTACATTATAATCGTTCAGGTACTCCTGCTATTACTCATAATGGACTACCTGATGCACCAATCATTGTAGGAGCACTAGATTATCATGCCGATACAACATCAGGATTCACCTCAGAAAGATCTGCAGATTTTAGTAATAAGGGTCCACGTATTGATGTTTGGGCACCTGGTGATGCAATATTAAGTCCTTGGTCTAGTGGCATCAAAGATCCAAGAAATAGAAACTATTATAATCAGTATCTTGGTGGAACTAGTATGGCAACTCCAAATGTATGTGGAGTTTTAGCATTATACTTACAAGCATATCCAAATGCGGATAGAGTAGCAGCTAGACAATGGTTAGCAACTCGTGGCACAGTTGGAGTCGGAACCTTTTTCAGAGATCGTTATACACATGAAGCAAATGGTCCTTCTGTGGGTGCTGGAACCTCAGTAGATTACTGGGCAAATGATTATGAACCTCGTGGTGCTGCACATAATATTCTTTATAATCCATTTGCTAATAATCTTCAACCAAATGTTTCAGGGAATATCACTATCACTGGTGACATTTCTATTAAACAACTATAAATACCTCTAAAAAGACAGATGGCAGACAAAAAGTTTGGAGTAAGGCAGATAGATCTTGTTGGCACTTCTGGTGCTACAAATATCGAATCTCCCAACACAATTAATCTTAAGTCAAATCAAGTTGCCATTAGCACTGATTTAAGTGTTGGTGGAAATGTGGTTTCTAACTTGATTGTCAGCTCAGGATTTTCAGTCGGTATTGGAACTACGATTCCTCAAACTAATCTTGATGTTAATGGTGGCATAAAAGCAGGTATTAATACTGCACATGGAGTAATCTTGACTGCAGCAAACGGTACAAGGTATAGATTATTTGTACAAAACAACGGTACTTTAGCAACCGTTGCTATCTAATAAATACCTAAAAGACATAGTAACTAAAAGTGGCAATATCCTTTCCATCTAGTCCATCTATCGGTCAAATATTTACTGATGCTACCTCTGGTAATCAGTATCAGTGGAATGGAACAGTCTGGGTTGGAAGATCTCCGATCACGATTAGTGGAAATAATGTTGGAATAGGAACAACGATTCCACTGTTTCCACTTACAGTTGGATTCAGCACTCTTGGATATGATCCTATTGCTGGAACTGCTGCAACATCTCTTTATGTCCAAGGAAGTGTCACAGTCACTGATAGATTAACAGCACATAAAGTTGTAGGAGCAACCACATTTACTTCCATGCCATCTGGTGATTTAGGAGATTTTAGTTCACCAGCTGCAGATGCTTTTGATGTTGAACTAAGTGCAAACTATGATTTAAAGTTTGATCCTCCAGGAACTCTTCGTAGCAATGACCTTGGAGTTCTATGATTCTGTCCACGCTAAATAACTAGAAAGATAAAAGAAAATGCCTACCGAAGTTCAATTTAGAAGAGGCACTACAGCTCAAAACAACGCCTTCACTGGTGCTGCTGGTGAACTCTCAGTAAATATTACAAATAAATCGTTGAGAGTCCACGACGGATCTACCGCTGGTGGTTTTGAGTTAGCAAAAGCAGACCTCTCTAATACGACTGGTCTTGGCACAGTTTCAGCAGCTAATGTTGCTATTGGATCCACGATTGTTATTTCTGCTGGATTCCAACTTCAAAACATTCAATCTCTTGACGCAACAACAACGGCAACGATTGAGAGTGCGGTTGCTGCTGCACCAAATAATTTTACGAGTCTCAATATTAGTGGAATCGGAACTATAGTTGAAAACTTCAATGTTGGAACTGGAGGAACAGTTCTTACAGCACTTTCTGGATCAGGTGTTGTAGGTGTCAATAGCACTGCTCCAACTGCTACTCTAGATGTTGTAGGAACATCAAAGATTTCTGATACGATTACTATTGGATCAGCAACTACGATTGCAGCAAATAATCTTAAGGTAGGTCAAACTGTAGAAGTTACTAGTAGTGCTCTTAAGTTTGCTGGTGTAGAAGTATTAAACACAACTGGTGTTTTCTTCCCAACTGGAATCATCACAGCACAAACATTTGTTGGTAATCTCACTGGAGTTGCGTCTTCAGCAACCACATTACAAGCAACTTCTTCAGTTAATACAACTGGAATCATCACAGCATCACGATTCAGTGGAGAACTTGTAGGTGCAGCAGTCACTACAGTGGGTGGTTTGCACCAAAATACTGGCATTGCAACGATTGCTCAAGTTGTTGGCAATCTAACAGGATCTGTGAACTCTGGTCTTGCAACTGTTACTACTGTTCTTGGTGTAACTGGTATTACTACTTTAAGTGGTCCAGTTGCGATTGCAGGAGTTTCTACATTCTTCTCTAATGCAAGATTTGAAGACAATGTAAAAACAGTCTTTGGAAGTGGTGGTGACTTAGAAATCTATCATGATGGTAGCAACAGTTTTATTGCTGATGTTGGTGGCGGAAGTCTTCAACTTAATGCAACACCAGATATTAGATTCTTAAACAACTCCACTGGCATTTCTACAGTTGGTGCTGGCGGTTTTGATATCGCTGGTGGTATTGCTCTTGGAGTTTCTGGTATTGCAACGATTCCTCAACTCAGAGTTGGCACTGCACTAACTGCAAATGCTTCTGGTATTCAGATTGCTGGAGGAACTAATATCGGATCTGCATCTGGTATCATTACAGCACCTGGAGGATTTATCAGTGGTGTTGGTCAAACTTCGGCGGTTATGATTACTTTCTCAGGTAATCAGTTGACCTTTACTGTTGCTGGAGTTGGTTCAACAACTCTTGCTCTTGCCTGATAAGTAGTATCAAAGGTTCATAAGAAATGCCAAATCCCAGAGAACTATCACAGTTTGGTTCGTTTTTAGAGATTGATGATACCACAAAAAACATTGGTATCGCAACATCTGGGACTCCATTTGTTGGTATAGGAACACTAATCCCTCAGGAAAAACTACACGTAGTTGGAAACCTGAGGGTTGACGGTATCGCAGATTTTGATAACTTAACGGTTGGAGTTGCAACTTTTGCAACTATCAACAATCCTAACTTAACGGTACAAAATCTCACTGTAGGCACTGCAGCAACGTTTGCAAAGTTAAGAACTACAGATATAAACGCAACAGGTATTGTAACAGCTGGTATAGTTACTGGTGCAACATATTATGGTGATGGACAATATCTTCAAAATGTAGGTCTTGCAGTTACTTATATTGATAATAACGTAACGATTGCAGGAACTATTACTGTTAATGAGTTAGTATTAACAGGTGGAGGAGGAGTTGGTGGTGGTGCTGGTATTGCTGCATCTACTCTAAACATCAGTGGTATTTCTAGTATTGGAGGAGTTAAAATCTCTTCTGGTATCATTACAGCAGGAGCAGGAACTACTACAGTAGTTTACTATGGTGATGGATATAATCTTTCAAACATTCAATGTTCTGCACTTACAGGATTTCAAGTTGCGATTCATAGAAGACCTGCAACAGGAAGATGGTCATTTGGACAGAACATTACTAAGATAACTGTTGCTGCAAATGATACATTCCAAGTTACAACACGTACTGGAATCGTAACAGTATCTATTGGAAATGCTGCTGTACCACCTCTGACTGTCTAGTAAGATAAATACCTTCATAACACAGAGGGATATATATTCCTCTTATTGATGGTATATACCAGGGGTTCGTAGTAAGTGGCAGATCCAAAAATTCGTATTAAAAGATCAGCAGTAGCTGGTCGTATTCCCAGTGTAGATCAGGTTCCTTTAGGTGAACTCGCACTTAACACATGGGATGGTCATCTGTATGCTTCCAAAAATGTAGGATTAGGAACAACAGTTGTTGCAATCAACCCCTGGTTAGTAGGAACGGGAACAAATACATATAACTCATATTTTACTGCTGGAAATATTGGTATTGGGTCAACAACCCCAACTTCAAAACTACACGTTGTAGGTGACACATACGTTTCTGGTGTTGTTACCGCCAACGCTGGTTTTAATCTTGGTATATCATCTGGTGGATCAGTTATCACCTCTGGTCCGATTAAGACTTTAAACTTTATTGGTCTAGGAAATACTTTCTTAATCAATGGAACCACAGTAGATATTAGTATTCAAGGTGGTAGTGGTGGAGAGATTGGTGTTCAAGCAAATGGTTCTGTCGTTGGTTATGCACAAACAACACTAAACTTTGTTGGATCTGGTGTTACTGGCGTTTCTATTGGTACTACAACAACGATTACCATTGAACCTGGTCTTGTAGGTGCCGCAAAGTCTGTTACATCATTTACTGCAACTGCTGGACAGACAACTTTTAATGTTAACTACAGTCAAGGACAGGAAAACGTATTCCTAAACGGTGTTAGACTCTCTGAGTCACAATATACTGCTACTAGTGGTTCATCAATTATTTTAAATGACCCTGTTGGTGATGGAGATTCTATTGATATTGTTGTATATTTAAGAGGTTCAGACCCTAATAGAAACGTAGAGGTCACACTTCTTCCACCTTTCAACGGAATCACAACTGCCTTTACAATGTATAAAGGTACAACAAGTTATTTGTTTGATCCGATTGATGAAAGACAAATCGTTGTATCCCTTGGTGGTGTTGTTCAGCAACCTGGAGTTGCTTATACTGTAGGCACAGGTTCTTCTATTTTCTTTTCATCTGCACCTGGTGCTGGTGTAAGCTGCTTTATCACTGCATTATATTCTAATACTGTTGGTGTTCCCACTGATGCAGTTAAACTTAATAAACAAACATACACCCCAACAGGAATCCAAACAACATTCACAGTTACTGAAGGATATCGTTCTGGTTATCTTGATGTATATCGAAATGGTATTCGTCTTGTAGATGGATCAGACTTCACTGCATCAAATGGATCTACTTTTGATCTAGTCACTCCTGCAACTGGTGGAGATGTCGTTGACATTATTGCGTATCAAACACTCAACATCCAATATTCAGAGTTTGCTGGTCTTTCTACAAATGTGGATGGTGGATATGGAAGTTTAACTAATCTTCAGGTATCTGGTATATCAACTCTTGGAAATGTTTTAATCGGAGTTGGTGGCACAGATCTTCTTGTAAAGGGCAATGCAAGAGTTACTGGTATTCTTACTGTTGGACCTGGAAGTATTACTTTTGATGGTATTAATAATAAAATCACTGGTATCACAGAAACTCAGACAACAAATACATTAGTCACTGGAATCGCAACTTTTTCAAATGGTCCAGTTGTGATTGGACAAGGATCAACTGACACAAGTAATGCACTTCAAATCATTAAAACTCTTGGAGGAGCAATACAAGTTAGGGGAGAAGTAAACTCTATTGGATCTACAAGTTTAATGTTTGATTGTCCAAGAGGTCAAGCAAGAGTGATGGCAACAGGACCTGATGCATCAACAAAAGGAACTCTGACATTCATTACAATGTCATCAAATGCTACACAGTATGTTGAAGCAATGAGAATCACAAAAGATGCTCGTATTGGTATTGGTAATACAGATCCAGATAAACCATTGGTTATTAAAGCACCAAATCCTGGGAACTACATTACAGAAATAAGTAACACACAAAACTCAATCAATGCAAATGGTCTTTATGTAAATACAGTTAACACAGCTGCAACAACTCAACCATTGAATGTTCAAGGATCTTTGATTGTAGATGGTGCTGGTAATGTTGGAGTTGGTTCAGATAGACCTACCTTAAGATTAGACACTCTCATTACTACTGCAAATCTTTCATCTGGAACTGTACTGACTTCTCATCCTATAGCACAATTTATTAACTCTGCAGCAGGGCAAAGAGGTTTAGAAATTGGATCACCTTCTGGTGGTATGGGAGGCCCAGTATACTTAAAAGTTTCTGGTACTGCAAATCGATTTGCAGTTTTAAATCAAAATAATAATGAAAATTTAACGATTTTAGATACAGGCACTGTTGGTATAGGAACAAGTAATCCAGGAGTTGCCTTTGCAGGACAAGGAACAGAAAAACTTCAAATTACTGGTGGAAATCTTAGATTAAGTTCTGGACGAAAAGTAAATAGAAGTTATCCATTGATTTTATCTACAATGGAAAGTTCCAATAATATGGAACTAATATTTCAGCAAGAAGGATCCTCTTATTATTCAATACAATCAGTCAATCAATCTGTTGAGTATACTCCATTATCACTTCAACCAGCAGGTGGTAGTATTGGCATAGGAACAACAAATCCAAGAGCAAGTTTTCAAGTTTCTTCAGCACCGACTCCCAATGGTCAGATCTTTGCAATGTTTGGTAATCAAAATGATAGAAAACAATCAGATTATCAAAGGGCTTATGGAACCAATCGTCCTGTTATTATTATTGGTAATAATAATAGAGCAACTGATGGTGCTTATGGATTATTAGGGTTATATAGTGGAGATACTACCCCTTCAACTAGTACATATTTGGGAATAGTTGAGTTTGCTATGCCTGAAAGCGGGAAAACAAACCCAAACGCATCCTTAAAAGCATTTATCGGTGGACAATCAATAGGAAGTGGGGGAGCTACGGGAGGATTTGGTGGTGCAATTGTTTTCAGTTGCCTTTCCGATAATGGTGGAGGAGTTCCTACAGAAAGATTTAGAGTTAGTCCAGATGGAGTTACTTTCAATGGAGATACTGCAGCAGCAAATGCACTAGATGATTATGAAGAAGGTACATGGACACCAACTTTAATAAATGGTGGTACTATGGGAATCGGTGCTGCGACATATACAAAAATAGGTAGGTTAGTTACAGTTTATACATATCTCACAAATGTTCAACCAACTAATAATGGAGGTACGTTTGCTATCGGCAATCTTCCATTTGCACAAATGGGTGGAAATAGTTTTAATGGAGGTTCTATTCTTTATACTGACACTGGAGTTTTAACTGGTTGGAGACCATTAGTATGGACAGGTGATAGTTTTGTATATTTTCATGTAGTTACTGGAAGCGGTGTAATTCGTACAAATGCTAACTGGGTTACTGTAAACAATAATGGACCATTGATATTTACAGTAAGATATTACGCAGCATAAATAATCTCACCATAAATCTGTTTCAACTGGAGGTTGATCCTAAATGGCATTTACAGAAAGACACGAACATAAACTGGAAATCATTCCACCATATAATATTATTCAATGTCGTAGGGCAGATATTATTGAGAAAGATGGTAAGGAAGTTGGTAGATCTTATCATCGACATGTAAGACATCCTGGTGATGATGTGTCAGAAGATTGTGCAGAACTTCAAGCAGTTGCTGCGGCACTCTGGAATGATGAAGTTATCGCTGCTTATCAAGCATCAAAACAAATCACATATACAGACATCACCTCAACCTGAGAAATAATATTTACTGGATAAATACTTATAAAATTGGAAAATGGGTCTCAATGATCGATGGTATAAAAAATAAGTATCCAAAACCTGATTGAAAAAAGTTATAAATAACTAAAAATAAAGACACAGGAAAAATGGCGGATCGTTACCCATTAGTTGTTGACAGTTCAACTGGAACAGTAAAAGAGTTGCCTACTGGCGACAACTTAAATTTGAATGGAAGTGCTGTTGTAAATGCCACAGTATCTGGAGAAATAACTCTTACTCCAACAAGTGGCACTACGAATGCAGTAACTGTCAATGGAACTTCCCCCTATGACACGGTAATCACTGGTGTTGGATCAGTTGGTATCAATACTTCTCTTCCAAATGCACCTCTTCAAATCAATCTTCCATTTCAACCAAATGGTTCAGTTCTTGGACCATCTACAGTTGGATTCCCAACTGTTCCAACGGTAGTTGGACATCATGGTGGACTCGCCATTGGTTCAACTATAGGACCACAGATTTGGGGTGCGTCTATTACAGGTATTATTGGTGGTGGTAGTGATGGTGCTCGTGATGGAGGTGGTATAGAAATTGGTGGTGGACCATCAGTAAATAAGGGTACTTGGATCAGTCTAGCTGGTGCTAATAGAGGTGATGGATGGGCAAACTTCTTACAAGTCGCTAACGGTCCTCAAGGCAACTTCTATAATCGTCTTAGAATTAATCCAAATGGAAATATTTCATTGGGATCTTCTCTTGGAATTGCAACTGATGTAGGAACTCGTGTTGCTGCTGGTTATGGTACAACTGCATTTTCTATTGATGCAGGTGTCCTTCAAGTTTATACTAAACCAGCAATCGGTGATACTTGGGGATTTATTAGACCACCAGCAGTAGACCTTGGATTTACTGGATTTGCTACAGTTCCAGTTTCACAACAACAAATTTATTCTTGGACATTTGGTGATGGATATACTGGTCCAAATGCTTGGGGTAAACCACTCACCGCATATCTACATCACGTTAACTATGTTGATTCATCTCTCAACGGTTCTGGTTTAGAAATCGGTGCAGGACCTGCTAATGACCGTGGTGTATGGTTAGGTCTTGGTGGTGCTGCTAGAGGTGATGGTAAGGCAAACTGGTTCACTCTTGCTTCAGGTGCTTCAGGAAACTTCAAGCAAAGAATGGCAATCAATGGAAGTGGCGACACTTACATTGGACCTGGCGGTATTGGAGCAACTTCAATTCTCATTGATAATGCTACAGGATCAGTAACTATTGGTAGTAGCTCCGTTGTAAGTTATCTGACTCCATCTGGTGGTGAACATAAGTTAAAAGTTGTTGGATTTTCAACATTTACTGATAACGTGCATTTTGGTAATGATTGGGTTGTTTCTGGAGGGGGTGACGGTATTTTTGGTCTTTATTACAGATCTCATCTAGATCCCGTATTTGGTCCAAGTGGACAAAGTTCTCAATGGGGATTTGTTAGAGCAACTGGTGCAGGAACAACTGCAGTAAGACTCTCAGCTCCTGGTTATCTAAGCAGTGGTCCATACATTACACTCGGAACAAGTAATGTCGAAGTTACTGGTGCTCTAAATGTCACTGGTGCTCTTTCTAAAGGTTCTGGATCGTTCCGTATTGCTCACCCACTTTTACCTGGTAAAGATCTTGTTCACTCCTTCGTTGAAGGTCCTAAGTGTGATCTGATTTATAGAGGTAAGTCTACTTTAGTTGCTGGTAGTGCAACTGTTGAAATGGACTCTGAAGTTGGGTTAACTGCTGGTACTTGGGATGCTCTTACAAGAGATCCCCAGGTATTCGTAGTAAACAACTCTGGATGGACTGCTGTTAAAGGATCTGTTTCTGGTTCGACTTTGACAATCACCGCACAAGATCCTACATGCACTGATGAAATAGATTGGATGATTGTTGCAGAACGTCAAGACGATAATATTAAGAATGCTGATTGGACTGATTCAGAAGGTCGCCCAATCCTTGAACCAGATTCTTTACCTCAAGTAGAAAATGGTATAGTTGAGATTGAAACAAGTTCTAACTTAGAAGCTGAAGTAAGTGGATATTGTGATACAAAACATGATTGTACACCAGAATGCTACTATGATCCTTTAACTGATTCAGTAGTTCATAACGAATGATTGATTAAAATATAATCCACCAATACCCTTCAGGAAACTGAAGGGTCTTTTAT
>Ga0222713_10000241_pt1 | contig 60983 bp, 71 predicted proteins | sample C33_649DmetaG_FD_165061 | JGI IMG/M metagenome (GOLD analysis project Ga0222713, IMG submission 165061) | Estuarine water microbial communities from San Francisco Bay, California, United States - C33_649D | ecosystem: Environmental > Aquatic > Marine > Unclassified | place: USA: California...
GGTTTTCAAGGTAGACAGGGTACTCAAGGTCCACAGGGACCACAAGGTGTAACCGCTGGTTTCCAAGGCGTACAAGGACCAGCAGGTGGATCTGGACCTCCTGGCTTTCAAGGATTTCAAGGTAGACAAGGAGTCCAAGGACCTCAAGGTGCTCAATCACTAGTAGCAGGGTTTCAGGGTGCAGCAGGGTTCCAAGGTGTAGTTGCTTTGGGTAGTCAAGGAGCAACTGGAGCTACAGGACCTACTGGATCATTAGGAACTCAAGCAGTGTCATTAGGCGTAAATACTGCCGCTCCTCCGACTGGTGATCTTAGGGCAACAGGAACTATTACTGCGGGTTATTCTGATATAAGACTTAAAGATAATATCGAATATATAAAAAATGCAGGAGAAAAATTATATTCATTAAATGCTATATTTTATGAAAAAAATGCTATTGCCGAAAAATACGGATACAATTTCAATCAAAGAAAAATTGGACTTATAGCACAACAAGTACAGAAAATTTTACCAGAAATAGTTAAGCCTGCTCCTTTTGATATTGATGAAAACGGAAATAGTAAAAGCGGTCAAAACTTTTTAACTGTTGAATATCAATTTTTAATACCATTAATAGTCGAAACTATAAAAGAACAACAAAAAGAAATAGAAACTCTAAGAGATATTTTGAATGGCAACTAATAGAAATTTTATAATTAAAAATGGATTGGCAGTAAGTAACACTTCTGCTGTCAATGGCGAAACCTTAATTATAAATTCTTCAGGTGTTTGGGTTGGAAAAAAATCTAACTATCCTGGAGTTCAGGGTTCTACGGGTGCTGTTGGAAACCAGGGACCTCAAGGAAGAACTGGTTTTCAAGGTCCTCAGGGACCAACTGGTCCAGGAGGACCATCAGGATTCCAAGGTACTCAAGGCCCACAAGGAGCACAAGGTCCAGTAGGGGTTCAGGGTCCTGTTGGTGTTCAAGGACCTCAGGGTTCTCAGGGACCAGTTGGTGCTCAGGGACCAGCAGGCGTTCAAGGACCACAAGGTCCAACTGGTCCAGGAGGATCATCAGGATTTCAAGGCATTCAAGGAGCACAAGGAGCACAGGGACCGGCAGGTTCACAGGGACCAGCAGGTGTTCAAGGACCACAAGGTCCAACTGGTCCAGGCGGACCATCAGGATTCCAAGGAATTCAAGGCGCGCAAGGAGCACAGGGACCAAATGGTGCTCAAGGTCCTGTTGGTGTTCAAGGACCACAGGGGCCGCAGGGACCAACTGGATCTCAAGGTCCTGTTGGTGTTCAAGGACCACAAGGTCCAACTGGTCCAGGAGGCCCATCAGGGTTCCAAGGTACTCAAGGTCCACAAGGAGCACAAGGTCCTGTCGGTGCTCAAGGTCCTGTTGGTGTTCAAGGACCACAGGGGCCGCAGGGACCAACAGGTTCACCTGGACCCCCAGGTGTTCAAGGACCACAAGGTCCAACTGGTTCAGGAGGACCATCAGGATTTCAAGGCATTCAAGGAGCACAAGGAGCACAGGGACCAACTGGATCTCAAGGTCCAGTAGGCGTTCAAGGTCCTCAGGGACCGCAGGGCCCAACAGGTTCACCTGGACCCCCAGGTGTTCAAGGACCACAAGGTCCAACTGGTCCAGCTGGACCATCAGGATTTCAAGGTTCTCAAGGTTCTACAGGACCTCAGGGACCAACTGGATCTCAAGGTCCAGTAGGTGTTCAAGGACCACAAGGTCCAACTGGTCCAGGAGGCCCATCAGGATTTCAAGGTATTCAGGGAGCACAGGGGGCACAAGGTCCTATAGGTTCTCAAGGCCCAGTAGGCGTTCAAGGTCCTCAGGGACCGCAAGGTCCAACAGGTTCACCTGGACCTCCAGGTGTTCAAGGTCCACAAGGACCAACTGGTCCAGGAGGACCATCAGGATTCCAAGGTACTCAAGGCCCACAAGGAGCACAAGGACCAACAGGTTCACCTGGACCTCCAGGTGTTCAAGGACCACAAGGTCCAACTGGTCCAGGAGGCCCATCAGGGTTCCAAGGTACTCAAGGCCCACAAGGAGCACAAGGACCAAATGGTGCCCAAGGTCCTGTTGGCGTTCAAGGTCCTCAGGGACCACAGGGCCCAACAGGTTCACCTGGACCTCCAGGTGTTCAAGGTCCACAAGGACCAACTGGTCCAGGAGGGCCATCAGGATTCCAAGGTACTCAAGGCCCACAAGGACCACAGGGCCCAACAGGTTCACCTGGACCCCCAGGCACTCAAGGTCCTCAAGGACCTAATGGTCCAGGTGGCCCATCAGGATTTCAAGGACCTCAGGGACCACAAGGAGCACAGGGACCTGTTGGTGCTCAAGGACCCACAGGTGCTCAAGGACCCCAAGGTAGACAGGGGGCTCCAGGTGCTCTTGGTGCTCAAGGTGCTCAAGGTCCCCAAGGCTTTACAGGACCACCACCAAATCAAGTCGCCGCTTTAGGTGTAAATACTGCCGCTGGACCAACAGGAGAAGTTAGAGCAACAGGAGATATCACTGCTGGATTCTCTGATCAAAGACTTAAAAAAATAATAAGTTCCGTCGATAAATCTTTAGAAAAATTAGAAAAAATTAGAGGTGTTTATTATGAACAAAGTGAGCTAGCAAAAAAATTTGGATACACAGATACGGAAAGACAAGTTGGATTAATTGCTCAAGAAGTAAAAGAAGTATTACCTGAAGTTGTTGTTCCTGCTCCCTTTGATGTAAATAAATACGGTGAAAGCATTTCGGGTGAAAACTATTTAACGATTATGTACGAAAAAGTAACTCCTCTTCTAATTCAAGCCCTGAAAGAACAAAAGGATCAAATCGAATACATAAAATCTAAATTATAAGGATAGAAAATGAAAGGTGAGTGGTGTTATTTTAAATCATATTTTAATAAAGAAACATGTGAAAGAATAATTCAAGATGTACAAGTTTTACCTACTCAAGATGGATATGTTGGTACCGATGGAGGTGAAGCGGTAATAAAAGAAACGAGAAGAAGTAAAATACGTTTCATTAGTTCTTCTGACTGGAGATATCAATATATTTTTGATGCTTTATGGAAAACCGCAATAGAAGCCAATCGAGATTTTTTTAATATTCATATATCAAAATTAGATTACATTCAATTTGCAGAATATGATGCATCTTATCTTGGAGAATATAAAGAACATCATGATGTTTTTTGGCTGAATAATGATCCAGTTTTTCATAGAAAATTATCTTGTGTAATTCAATTATCTGATCCCAACGATTATGTTGGTGGAGAATTAGAACTAACTGAGACCGTTCCACTAGATCCAGATGTAAAAACACAAGGGACATTCATATATTTTCCATCTCTCTTTAGACATAGAGCAAACCCTGTTACAAGAGGTACTAGATATAGTATAGCTGCATGGTTTGATGGTCCAAAATGGAGATGATATGGAATTATATGATGATCCTTTTCCACATTGTGTGATAGACAATTTTTTACCTTCTCATTTAGCGGAAGAATTATCAAAAGAATTTATAGACTACAACTCCGATAATTGGTTTGTCTATAATAATCCTCTCGAAAAGAAAAAAGCATTAAATAATTGGTATTACTTCCCTAAAAATACATATCAATTTTTTCAACAATTGATGTCTCCGCAGTTTGTTAATTTTCTGAGAAATGTAACAAACTGTCCTGAATTAACTCCTGATGGAGGACTTCACGGTGCAGGTTGGCATATACAAGGCAATCAGGGAAAATTAAATGTTCATTTGGATTACTCCATACATCCAAAGTTAGACTTGGAAAGAAAAATTAATTTAATTTATTACCTAACACCAGAATGGAAAGATGAGTGGGGAGGTAACTTAGAATTTTGGTCCCATGATGAGGAAAATAATTCTCCTAAACAATTAATAAAAACAATCGAAAATAAATTTAATAGATTGTTGCTGTTTGATACAACTCATAATTCATGGCATGGATTTTCTAAACCAATAACATGTCCCGAAAATGTTTATCGAAAAAGTATAGCCATGTATTATTTGGTTCCTTCTAAAGAGAATACAAGCCGAAGAAATAGAGCACTTTATTCACCAACAGAAGAACAGAAAAATGATCCTGAAATTCTGAAATTAATTCAACAAAGAACATTATGAAAAACAAAAAAGCGAAAATTGTAATGATAACAATGTTCAAGAATGAGTCGAAAAACATTCTAAGAATGTTGAATTCATGTTTACCTCATGTTGATTATTATGTTATGCAAAACAACGGATCGACAGATGGTACCGATGAAATTGCTAAAAAGTTTTTACTCGATAACAATCTATCGGGAGAAATTTACCTTTGTGAAGAAGGTTGGAAAGGATTTGGTTGGAATCGAGATCACTTGATACAATACTGTCAACAAAAATCTGATCATGGTTGTGATTGGATTTTGAAAATGGATTGCGATGAAATTCTAGAAGTTGATGATGATTTCGATTGGTCTATTTTAGATGATACATCAATACAATCGTTTCATATTCCAGCAGTTCAAGGTACAGCAATTTATCATAGAGCATGGATGTATAATGCGAAAATGCCTTGGAGATTTAATCATGATCCATGCCACGAAACCGTTTATTGCGATTTGCCAGAAATAGGTAAAAATTTTCAGAGATATGATTTACCTCCAAGCTTTAGACAAACGGGATTTAATTCTGGAGAAAGCTGGTCTGATCCTTTCAAATTCATAAAACATTCTTTAACATTAGAACAACAAATGATTTCTGATGGCACAATGCTATCGAATTTATATCATTTTTGGTATATTGGTAAAAGCTATTTTGATGCCCGAGAATGCTCAGAGTTTCCTTTAGGAGATTCTCAGAAAAAGGAATATGCTAGAAGAGCAATATATTATTTTGAAGAATTTGTAAACTATTTACATAAAGATAAAACTAATGTTCCCATAGATGAGACATCATATCTCTCATTATTATATTGTGGTGAATGTTATGAAATGTTAAACAATTATTCTGCCGCTATCACATCTTATAATTTTTCGGAAAGATTTGCACCAGGAAGAAATGATCACATTTGGGCTTTAGCAAGACTTTATGAAAAAATGGGTGATTATGAAAACATGTTGAAGCAGACAACTAGAATGATGGATCCTGAAAGAACAAATGCTTTTCCTAGATATCTGAATTTTATAGACACTGCAATGTATTGGGATAGTCCGACAGGAAAAGTCCAAGAAATTCATAATAGAGCAATTCAAAAATATGAAAATTCTAAACCAAAAGAATTGCCTCTGTTTTCAATCAAAAAAAGTTTAGATAGAAAAATTTTTGTTGTTGATAATTTTTATGATGACCCAGATAGAATTAGAAATTATGCATTATCCTCTGTAGAGTTTGAGTCCGATATTAGATGGTATAAAGGACTAAGATCAAAAGACACTTATAGACCTGACAGCATTAAAAGAGCATTCGAAAATATTATAGGTGAAAGAATAAATCTTTGGGATGATGGATATAATGGATGTTTTCAAATCACTACCTCTAATGATCCGCAGGTTTATCACTATGATCAACAGAGATGGGCAGGCATGATATACTTAACTCCAGATGCTCCTCTAGAGAGTGGCACAAGATCACATAAATCTAAAATAACTGGACTAAGACATTCTACACAAGAGGGAATAGATAATTCTTTTTCTTATGGATTTTATGACAGTACGAAGTTCGATATCGTCGATAATATTGGAAATATATACAATAGACTTCTAATTATGGATGCTAGAGCTATTCATTCTGCTGGACCTTATTTTGGTCGAGATGAACAGAACGGAAGACTAACGCATTTATTTTTCTTTGAGTGAGTACATTATGAAATTTAGCATCATTACTCCTGAGCATGACCCAGGAAATATTCCTTTTCTTTTAGAACTTTATGAAACCATTCAATCTCAAACATATAAAGATTGGGAATGGATTCTTTATCTAAACAATAAATGTAAAGAATCTCATTTACCTTTAAGTATCTCAAATGATACCAGAGTTAAGATTTTCTATGACGGTAGCGGTGAAACAAATGTTGGAGCAATTAAAAATAAAGCTTTTAATTGCGGAGAAGGTGATGTTTTAGTAGAAGTTGATCATGATGACCTATTAACTGAAGATTGTTTACAAGAATTATTTGAAGCATATAAAGATGAGTCAGTGGGTTTCGTTTATAGTGATAATGCGGTTTTACACATGAAAGATGCTTTTGTTCCCTATGATCCGTCTTTCGGATGGTCGCACAAAACGTTTGAATGGAAAGGAAAGCAATTATATGCAATGAATAGTTTTGAACCTTCATCACATTCTGTTGGATATATTTGGTACGCTCCAGATCATGTGAGAAGTTGGAGAAAATCTGTATATAAAGAATTGGGAGGACATAATGCTTCTTTATCAATTTGTGATGATCATGAATTGATGATTCGAACTTATCTACATTCCAAAATGAAAAGAATTCCTAAAGTTCTTTACATTTATAGAATTACAGGTAATAATACTTGGTTGGAAAGAAATGAAGCAATTCAAATTAAAACCGTAGAATTATTTGCTCAATATGCACAAAAATTGGCGGAAAAGGATGCTTTAGAAAAAGATTTATTGTGTGTTGACTTAGGTGGTGGTTTGAATCCATATCCTGGCTATGTTTCAATAGATTTGAGAGCGGATGCGGATATAATACACGACTTAAATAAAGGTATTCCATTACCAGATAATACGGTTGGCGTCATTAATGCAAGCCATATTCTAGAACATTTACAAGACAAAACTAAAATCATGGAAGAAATTCATAGGGTATTAGTTCCTGGTGGTTGGGCTTTTATTCAAGTTCCTAGCACAGACGGAAGAGGAGCATTTCAAGATCCTACTCATGTAAGTTATTGGAATGAAAATAGTTTTCTATATTATACAGATGCTTATCTGGCAAATTTCATAGAAAATAAAACCATTAGATTTCAAGAATATAGAAAACTTACTTGGTTTCCTAATGAATGGCTGAAAAATCTAAATGTTTGTGTTACGGATGCATGGTTGGTAGCAGTAAAAGATGGTTCTCCTAGGTTACCTGGTCCTCTGAAGATATAAATACCCTATAATTCTATGGGTGTAAAATGGCAAAAATAACAACCAGAGCACAATTTAAAGACTACTGCCTAAGACGCCTAGGGCATCCTGTCATACAAATCAATGTCGATGACGATCAAGTTGAAGATAGAATAGATGATGCTCTAGCTTTTTTTAATGATTATCATTATGATGGTACACAGCAAATGTACCTCAAACATCAAATAAAACAAATCGATATAGAAAGACAGTGGATTAATTGTCCAGATTCGATTCAGTTTATTACTGGCATTTTACCATTTGATCAATCGAATTCTTCTGTAAATATGTTTGATTTGAGGTATCAACTGAGACTTCATGATCTTTATGATTTCACCTCTGTATCTTATGTTTCTTATGAAATAACGATGCAACATATCCGAACATTGAATCTTTTGTTCTCAGGAACACCTCAAGTAAGATTCAATCGAAAGATGGATAAGTTATTTTTAGATATTGATTGGACAAGAGATTTAAAAGAAGGTGACTGGATCATTATAGAGTGTTATAGATACATTTCTCCAGATAATACAACTTTAACTGGTACAGCAGCAGTAAGCACTTCATCCAATACAGTTACAGGAACAGGTACCAGTTTTACTAAAGAGGTGTCTGTTGGAGAAGAAATCATTATCGCAGGGGAAACCAAAAGAGTAGTCAATATCGACTCAGATACTTCTTTGAATGTCAGTTCTTCCTTTGCAACATCAACATCAGGAAACTCTATGGTTGTACCAGGTTATCCTGATGTTTGGAATGACCGTTTTCTAAAAGCATATGCAACAGCAAAAATTAAATATCAGTGGGGATCCAACCTAAGCAAGTTTGCTGGTATTCAAATGCCTGGTGGTGTTACACTAGATGGTCCAAGAATTATGAATGAAGCCTTAGAAGAAATGAAGGATTTAGAAGAAGATGCAAAGAGCACACTTTCGATGCCAAGCGAAATCTTCATAGGTTAAAATGCCAACCAATTTCTATTTTAATAATTTTCCACAACATCAAATAACCAGTGAACAATTACTGGTAGAAGATTTGGTGATTGAAGCCATGCAGATTCATGGTATGGATATTTACTATCTTCCGAGAACGAGTCGAGATGAAGTCGATATGCTTTATGGAGAAGATACATTAAAAGAGTATCGTTCAGCATATAGCATGGAAATGTATATGGAAAATGTTACAGGAATGGATGGTGAAGGCGATTTTATCTCTAAGTTTGGACTAGAAATTCGAGATGAAGTAACTCTATTAGCTTCTCGAAGAAGATTCAAATATACTGTTCCTCTAACAAGACCTAGAGAAGGTGACTTAATTTATATACCTCTAGTACAAAACTTCTTCGAAATAACCTTTGTTGAGCATGAAAACGATCAAGCGATGTTCTATACATTAGGTAGAGGTCGTGGTGGTAATGTTTATGTGTATGCTCTTAGAATGAAGCAATATGTATTCAGTGAGGAAATTATTTCTACTGGTGTCGAAGAGATTGATGGTCAAGCATTCGATGAATACAAAAGATCGGTCTTGTATTTGGCAAACACGACAGTATTTCCTGCAAGTACAGGCTCATTTGTTCCAGGTGAAATCATATATCAAGGCAATTCATTAGCTTCAGCAAATGCTCAAGCTATTGTTCATTCTTATGTACCTCACACAAGCGTAAATATAATAAGAGTTCAGGGAACATTCGCATCAGGTAATGTTTATGGCAATACAAGCAGCACATTAAGAAGTGCTCTATCTTTCAATACTGATACACAAGTTGGTGATAATGTATTCGAAGACATTTCCGATAATGTTAGAATAGAAACTGAGTCTGATGGTATACTTGATTGGACAGAAAAGAATCCTTTTGGTGAGGCATAATGCTAGGAAATAATCATTTCTACAATAGAACTATCAGAAAAATAGTTGTTGCTTTTGGTACATTATTTAATGATATTGTACTAGTTCGATATAACAAAGCAGGCACAGAAGAGTTCGAAAGAACTAGAGTACCACTTTCGTATGGCGCAAAAGAAAAATATATCACTAGATTGGTTTCTGATCCGACTCTAACTAAATCAATCAACGTTTATGTGCCAAGAATATCATTCGATCTAGTTGGTATAACATACGATTCATCTAGAAAATTCAATACTTTAAATAGAAACTACGCAGTAAACAGCACAAACGGAACAGTTGCGGCACAGTATTCGGCTATACCTTATAATTTCGAATTCGACTTAAATATCTACGTTAGAAATACCGAAGACGGAACACAAATACTTGAACAGATATTACCATATTTTACTCCCGATTTTACTGTAACTGTAGATTTAATTCCTAAGCTAGGAAGAAAATATGATATACCCGTACTGTTAAATTCAGTAACTCCTCAAATCGATTATGAAGGAGATATGTCAACAACTAGATTGATCATATGGAATTTAACTTTTACTGTAAAGGGTTATATCTTTCCTCCTGTTACACCAGATGCAAAGATAATTAAAAGAGCAAACACTAACATTTATGTTGACTCAAGAAATAAAAGCACACAAAAATTACATGTTGATATGGCTTCTGGAAATGGTGTCTATACCACAGGAGAAACTGTAAGAGTCAAAGGAAAAGAAAAGACTGGAACAGTAGTATATTTTTCTAATAATAGTTTAGGTACTTTGGTTGTTTCGGATGTTTCGGATTTATTTGAAGAAAATGAAATTGTTGTTGGTGATTACTCAAATGCCGAATACAAAATAAATACTGTAGATTTAAACCCATTAAAAGCCGTTTCTATCGTAACTGAACCTGATCCAATAACTGCATCGCCTGATGATGATTATGGATTTACAGATACGATAACAGAATTTCCTAATACATTATCATGAGTAAAACTGATGAAAAACTTTCAGAGATTTTTGAAATAACTCCTCTGAATAAAAATGAAGTTGTCGTTGTAGAACAAGAACAAATTGATTCCGATTTTGAATTCGCAAGAAGAAATATACGAGAGTTGGCGGAAAAAGGAAGAATAGCAGTCGAAAATATATTGCAAGTTGCTTCAGCTACAGACCATCCAAGAGCCTATGAAGTTGCGGCGACCCTAATTAAAAACATGTCAGATATCAATAAAGATTTACTAGAACTACAAAAACGAAAAAAAGATTTAAATCCAATAGAAAAACAACAAGTATCACCAGTACATGTAGATAAGGCAGTTTTTGTTGGATCGACAGCAGATTTAATTAAACAAATCAAAAACATGGATTAGAAAAATGGAAAAACTTATAGAACAACTTAGAGTCATTCTTGGTACAAATTTTGGGCTTTATTTTAAAGCACACAGTTTTCATTGGAATATTGAAGGTCCAGACTTCATACAATATCACACTTTTTTAGGTGATTTTTATACCGCTGTTTGGAATAATACCGACCTTATTGCAGAAAAAATTCGTATGCTTGGAGCATATGCGCCAGTTAATATGACCAGAATGCATGAACTTGCCGATATTGCAGAGAATGAAAATATTCCTGATGCCATGACTATGATGCGTGAATTGATTGTTTCAAATGAAAGATTGATGTTTCATCTAAGAGCAGGAATTGTTGCAGCAGATAATGCAGGTGAACCTGCAATCAGCAACTTTTTGCAAGACCTTTTAGATCAACACGCTAAACACAATTGGTTCTTGAAGAGTCTAGTTAAGTAATGTCTCTTGGCGGTTATCAAGGTAATCCAAATTTAAAACGTTCGGGAGTAAAAATTGAATACTCCCACGAACAATTAATTGAGATTACCAAATGTATCAAAGACCCGATCTACTTTATTAAAAAATACGTTAAGATCGTTAACGTAGATCAGGGTCTTATTCCTTTTGAGATGTGGCCCTTTCAAGAGGACATGGTACATGGATTTCATATAAATCGATTTTCGATATGTAAGATGCCTCGACAGGTTGGAAAAACTACGACCGTTTCTGGCTATATGCTTTGGAGTGTACTATTCAATGATGATTATAAGATAGCAATCTTAGCTAATAAAGGAGACCTTGCTAGAGATATTTTAGGTAGAATAAAATATGCTTATGAATACTTGCCTGTCTGGTTACAGCAAGGCATAATGGAGTGGAATAAAGGTAATATCGTACTAGAAAATGGTTCTGAAATCTCTGCCTTTGCAACCAGTGCATCAGGCGTTCGAGGCGGCACTTACAATCTAATCTTCCTTGATGAGTTCGCATTCGTACCTCAAAACATGGCAACAGAGTTTTTCGCTTCTACTTACCCAGTTATATCCTCAGGTAAAACCACAAAAGTTATCATAGTATCCACACCAAACGGACTGAATATGTTCTATAAAATGTGGGTTGATGCAATAGAAAAAAGAAGTTTATATGTTCCATTTGAAGTTCACTGGTCGATGGTGCCAGGTAGAGATGAAGCTTGGAAAGAAGAAACAATAAGAAACACCAGCGAAGAACAGTTCAGACAAGAATTTGAAACTGAATTTATTGGTTCCAGTATGACCCTGATACCTGGGTATAAGTTAAAGGCTTTGATGTTCAATAATCCAATAAAAACCGAAGAAAACTTTGATGTATATGAGGAACCCAGAAAAGGACATACTTATATTGCAATCGTAGATTGTGGTGAAGGAGTCGGAAGGGATTATTCTGTAGTTTCGATTGTAGATGTGACTGAAATTCCTTATAAACATGTAGCCAAGTTTAGAGATAATAAATTGTCTCCAATGATATTTCCGACATTCGTTTATAACATAGCAAATAGATATAATCGAGCATTCGTTCTGGTTGAAACTAATAATATTGGACAGCAAGTTGTAGATATATTACATTATGATTTGGAGTATGAAAACATATTCCGAGTCGAAAGTCATGAAATAAAAGGGCAACATATAGCATCAGGATTTAAAAAAGGTGCGGCTTTCGGTGTCAAAACTTCAAAAACCGTAAAAAAGATCGGATGCGCTAATTTAAAAACTTTAATAGAAACCGATAAATTAATTACAAATGACTTTGATACTATCGCAGAATTTAATACCTTTGTTCGAGTAAAAGATTCCTATGCTGCTGAAGAAGGTAATAATGATGATATTGTGATGACTTTAGTATTGTTTTCTTGGTTGACCGCTCAAAGTTACTTTAAAGAAATAACAGATTCGGATGTCAGGCAGAAACTTTTAGAAGAGAGAAATTTACAATTAGAAGAAGAGATGTTACCTGTTGGTGAACTAAATGATGGATTAGAAGACGAAAAAGAGTCTGATGGAAAGGATCTTTGGACGACCGTCAGCAATAGAGGTTATTTACCTTCAACTCTATAAATTCATAAATAGAAGAATAAGAATAGTTCTAAAATAAGGAGAACAGAAAATGGCTTTTCAACTGTCACCAGGAGTTAATGTCTCCGAAGTAGATTTGACAACAGTTGTTCCATCTGTTGCAACTACGATAGGTGGGTTTGCTGGAGCATTCAATTGGGGTCCTGCTAATGAAATTGTTTCTGTTAGTAGTGAGCTTGAATTGGTTGAGAGATTTGGTAAACCAGACTTAAATACATCGAATTCTTTTTTCACCGCAGCAAACTTCCTTGCTTACGGTAGCGAACTTAAAATTGTTCGTGCAGTAGGTAGCGGTGCTTTAAATGCTGCCGCTAATGGAGCCGGTGGTGCCGTTTTAGTGGAAAACGAAACCGACTATGAGATTAATCACTCCGCTAACAATGGAGCAATCTTTTGGGCTAGATATCCAGGCACATTAGGCAACTCCATTAAGGTTTCTATGGCAGATTCTAATGTTTATTCTGGTTGGACATATGAAGGTAATTTTGATTCTGCTCCAGCCACATCAACTTGGGCATCTTCGAGAAATTCAACAAATGATGAACTTCATATTATCGTAATCGATACAACAGGAAAAATTTCTGGTACAGCAGGAACAATATTGGAAAGATTTGGATATGTTTCTAAAGCCAGCGATGCTAAAAACTCCGATGGTACTTCAAATTACTATAGAGATGTCATCAATACTCGTTCAAAATACTTACGACATGCTGGACACTTATCTACAAATTGGGGAACATCATCAACCGGCGGAGTTTCTTATACTACAATGGCTGCAAATTTAACCGCAACTTTAGCGGGCGGTGCTGATGCATTACCAACGGCAGGAAATATAATAACGGCATTCGATAAGTTTGCTAATGCCGATTCTGTAGATGTCAGCTTGTTAATGGCAGGCGCAACAACAGGTACAACAATACCAAATGCTTTAATTTCTATTGCAGAAGCCCGCAAAGATTGTTTAGTTTTTGTTTCACCTCAGTTTGATGATGTTGTCAATAATTCAGGTAGTGAAGTTGCAGATATCGGTACAACGGTAGATTCTTTCACTAAATCATCATATGCTGTTATGGATTCTGCATGGAAATATCAGTATGACAAGTACAATGATGTATATCGTTGGGTTCCTCTCAACGGCGATATCGCAGGTCTTTGTGTTCGTACAGACCTTGAAAGAGATCCATGGTTCTCACCAGCAGGTCTAAATCGTGGAATAATTAGAAATGTAGTTAAACTTTCTTGGAATCCAACGAAAGCAAATAGAGATACACTATACAAAGCTGGCGTAAATCCAGTTGTTACTTTCCCAGGTGAAGGTACGATTCTTTATGGTGATAAGACTCTTCTAAACAGACCAAGCGCATTCGATAGAATCAATGTACGTCGTCTATTCATTGTTCTAGAAAAATCAATCGCAAGAGCCGCACGTTCATCATTATTCGAGTTTAATGATGAATTTACTCGTGCAGCATTTGTCAATTTAGTTGAACCCTATCTAAGAGATGTTCAAGGTCGTAGAGGCATCTATGATTTCCGTGTAGTGTGTGATACGACAAACAACACTCCAGAAGTAATTGATAGAAATGAATTTGTTGGTGATATTTACATCAAGCCTGCTCGTTCAATCAACTTCATTCAACTTAACTTTGTTGCAGTTAGAACAGGTGTTGCGTTTGAAGAAGTTGTTGGAAGATTTTAATAAATAAAGAGAGATAGGAGAAAAATAAATGGCTTTTAATATCAACGAATTCCGCTCTCAGATGCAGGGAGATGGAGCCCGCCCAAATTTATTTGAGGTGACGCTTCCTTTCCCAGCCTTCTCATTGCCAGGAAATGCACAGACGAAAATGTCTTTTATGTGCAGAACCGCTCAATTGCCAGGTTCAACAGTTGGCACAGTACCAGTTCAATACTTCGGTCGTGAATTGAAGTTTGCGGGTAATAGAACATTCACAGATTGGTCTATTACAATTATTAATGATGAAGACTTTGTAATTCGTAATGCATTTGAAAGATGGATGAACGGTATCAATAGTCACAGTTTAAACCTTCGTAATCCTGCTGCTGCTTCTGCTTTAGGCTATAGTGTTGATGGAGAAGTTCGTCAATATGGTAAGGGTGGAAATATTCTAAAGAAATATAAATTCATTGGTCTATTCCCAACCGATATTTCCGCTATTGATGTAGACTGGTCCGCAAACGATTCTATTGAAGAGTTTTCGGTCAATCTCACATATCAGTGGTGGGAATCAGTAGAGGATGCAGTAGTTTAATTATAGAGGGGCAAATGCTCCTCTATTTTCATAATGTAAAAGGAAACTAAGTGGCTATAAGACTATTCGGATTTACGTTAGGTCAAAAAGACATAGTAAAGAAGGAAGATCCTCAACAGGCTTCCTTCTCTTTACCTACTGATGCATTGGATGATGGTGCAGTTACCATCACACAAAATGCACATTTCGGTACCTATGTTGATTTAGAAGGTTCTGTTCGTAATGAATTAGAACTAATCACTCGCTATCGTGAGATGTCTAATCATCCCGAATGCGATCAAGCTATTACAGAAATTGTGGATGAAGCTATCTGTCACGATAAAGATGGTAGAGTTGTAGATATTGTTCTTGATGATTTGAAACAACCTGAGACTATCAAAAAGAAAATCAGAGAAGAGTTCGATCTTATATTGAAGATGTTAAACTTTTCTAATTTAGCAGATGATATGTTTAGACGTTGGTACATAGATGGTAGAATTTACTATCATGTTATTGTGAATGAAGCTAATCCCAAAGAAGGAATAAAAGAACTTAGATATATTGATCCCAGAAAGATTCGTAAAGTTCGTGAGGTTCAAAAAGGAAAAGATCCTAGAAGCGGCGCAGAGATTATTAAATCGATTGCCGATTATTATATTTACAATGACAGAGGTACAACAACGCAGTCATTTACAGCAGCAGCGAATCAAGGACTAAGAATTTCTCCAGAGTCTATCATTAATGTCAACTCTGGTTTGATGGATGCAAAAAATACATTCGTTATTTCTTTTTTACATAAAGCAATTAAACCTCTCAATCAATTAAGAATGATTGAAGATGCTACTGTCATTTATAGAATCAGCAGAGCACCAGAACGAAGAGTTTTCTATATCGACGTTGGTAATTTACCTAAAGGTAAAGCTGAACAATATATTCGTGATATTATGATCAAGTATCGTAATAAAATGGTCTATGATGCGAGCACAGGCGAATTAAGAGATGATCGTAAACATCTTTCTATGTTGGAAGATTTTTGGTTACCGAGGCGCGAGGGTGGTAAAGGTACAGAAATCACTACATTACCTGCTGGACAAAATCTAGGACAGATGGATGATGTATTGTATTTTCAGAAAAAATTATTTCAGTCGATGAATGTTCCATATTCGAGACTTGAAGCACAACAAGGTGGTTTGGTTGGACTAGGTAGATCAACAGAAGTCACTCGTGATGAATTGAAGTTTAATAAATTCATCACAAAGATTCGTAATAAATTTTCTAAGATATTTGATGAAGCTTTAGAAACACAATTAGTTCTTAAAGGTATTTGCACAAAAGAAGAATGGCAAGAGTTTAGAGATGCCATTTATTTTGAATATAAAAAAGATAATAATTTTACAGAGTTGCGTGATGCCGAACTTTGGCAAAATAGAATACAGTTACTAGGGCAAGTTGATCCTTTTGTTGGTAGATATTTTTCACAAGAGTGGGTTAAGAAAAATATTTTACAATTAACAGATGATGATATTAAAGATATGCAAAAACAAATTGATTCAGAGCCTCAACCAGAACAAACTGATGCAAATGGAATGCCAATTCAACAAGATCAGCAACAAGAAGAACAAGAACCAATTGATAATACTTATGAAAAAGGTAGTGAAGAATCAGAAACTCCTGAATTAGATAGTGTAGTTAAACGATTCAGTAGAGTAATAAATACAAGATAAGGAGTTAATTATGGATGCAAGACAATTTTTGGATATGTTAGCCGCAGGTCAAGGTGCGGAAGCTAAAGATGCTTTCGCTGAATTACTTTCAACGAGAGCTATGGAAGCATTAGAAGCAAAAAAACAAGAGATCGCCTCTACATTATTTAATGGAAAAGAAGATAGTGTAGAACAAACTGAAGAACCCGAATCAACCACGGAAACTGAACAAGAAACAGAATGAAATCTTTAGAAGAATTCAAATTTATTCTCGAAGAAGAGAAGAAAGACTATAGCAAGTTCGATGCTTTAGTCCGTGCAGGCTTAGGTAACAAAGCACAAATACAACGTCTTCATCAAATTCTATCTAAGATGGAAGAAGATCATCCATCTTTTAGTAATGCAGATAAACAAATCATACAAAATTTGTTTAATAAAATGATAGATTTGATTACAAATAATCCTCAACTATTTAAACAAACGAAAAGAGCGGTAAGTGAAAGCCTTCACGACACTGCCGATTATAAGCTCAGTAAATCAGGTAAAAAAGTAAGAGCCCACCGTATTAAATTTGATGATGAAGAAGAAAATAAAAAAGAAGTAAAAGAAGAAATTCAATTAGATGAGGCGGTCGCTCTTGATCCTCCATTCATGTTACTTCTTAAAAGAACCGCAATAAGATTATATCCAAATGGAATGAAAGTTGCTGTCTATCATAATGATAAATTAAATAAAGATTTCGCAGTACCTTTCGTTGATAACGAAACGGGATCAATACAATCGGAAGAATATATTGAAGAAGCGGTGATGGATACTCTTCATAAAATTGTTGCAGGTAAGAGTGCTCAAAGTGTTAAGTTTGCCACAGGAGAAACTAGAAAGATTGATCATTTCACTGCATCAGCAATAACACAAGTACATAAAGCCCTGAATGATGAGAACAAGAAAAAATTTGCTGATATGGTACACAAATCTCCAACGCACTTTGAAAAAGCCGCATCATTTGCATTCAGTAAATCAAAATGAGATTAGTAGATTTATTAATTGAAAATAAATTAATTGAGGCTAAACAATTATTTTTTTCTCAATTAAATGAAAGAGTAGCAAAAAGATTAGAAGAAAGACGCAGAGAAATATCGGCAGATATATACGGTGATGATATTGAAGATATATCTGAAGGCAATATAATTAAACAAGGCAGAATACAAAAGATTCGAAGACGAATCAGAAGAGATGCAAAAGGCAGGATAATAGTTCAACGTAATGTAAAAAGATCAGCAGTAAAAGGATATCGAGTATCTGGTAGTACAGTTAAAAGAATACCAGTTACACAGAGAATGCAGAAAGCAAGAAAATTAAAAAGATACTGGAAAACAAAAGGCAAAGCGAGACTAAACAGGACTTTATTGAAAAGAAAAATGTCTATGCGCCGCCGCAAATCAATGGGAATAAGATAAAATGCCATACGAAGTCATAAAGAATCTTAAAGGTACCAGTATTATTCGTGCTGTAGATCCTGGAACTTATACTATTACCTTGAGCGATTTATCAGCTAATACTCAATTAGAAACTGTATCAGCAGTAAATATTAAAAGAGTAACTTGGTCTAGCAATGGTCATATTCATATTGGTAGAGGCACTGACCCAACACCAATGTTAGCACTACACAATGCTGGTCAAATGTATTTCGATGAACTTGGATATTCTATAGCAAATACAAATACAGGTAATGTTGTAGTAACTATAGTAACGGGTGGTTCTGTTGCAATAGAAGTATCCAAAACCGCAACGTATTCTACACCACTGGAAAACATATGAAACTAATTAAAGAAACAGTAGAGAATGTTAGATATCTAACAGAAACTACGGAATCTGGTAAGAAAAATTTATACATCGAAGGACCATTTTTAGTTGGTGAACAAGCCAATAGAAATCGTCGCATGTATAAGATCGATACCCTTAGAGAAGAAGTTGGTAGATATACCGAAGAGTATATCAAAAGCAATCGTGCTCTAGGAGAGTTAGGACATCCAGATACTCCTACGATAAATCTTGAAAGAGTTTGTATTAAAATTGAATCTCTTAGAGAAGATGATCAAAATAGATTTATCGGTAAAGCAAAAGTTCTCGAAACTCCATATGGTAATATTGTAAAGAATTTTATTGATTCTGGTGTTAGCTTAGGGGTTTCATCGAGAGGTATGGGTTCTTTGATACCAGGTCAAGACGGTATTAATATTGTCGCTGATGATTTTAGATTAGCAACTGCCGCTGATGTTGTTGCTGATCCTTCTGCGCCTGGTGCGTTTGTAAATGGTATCATGGAAAACAAAGAATGGCTATTTGTTGAAGGTCGTTTTGTTGAAGTTGATATTGATAGAACAAAGCAAGCAATTCAAAGAGCCTCAAGAAAAGACATTGAAAAAGTGGCAGTTCGCCTCTTTGAAAACTTTTTATCAAAACTCTAAAATTATAAATAAATAAACACAAAAGGAGATTCCTAATGGCTACTAACAAACTTTTCGAGGCTGCTGCGGAAATTCTTGCTGCTGGTAAGGGCAAGAATGCTATGCCTCCACAAAAGCTAGAAGGCGAGGTTCAAGTAGCTGGTGGACCAACACCAGAGAACGCAAAGCCTGATGACGATTCACATAAAATGACTTTTACATCCAAGTCTGCAACCGCACCAACAACTAAAGCTTCTGATGCTTCTGCCAAAATGGAAGAAATCGAAAATGAAGAAGTTGTTATTGAAGAAGAACAACTTGAAGAAAAAATGGTTTGGAAAAAGAAAATGAAGGAAGATGTTGATGCATTATTTTCTGATGATGCAAACATCTCTGAAGAGTTCAAAGTTAAAGTTTCTACCATTTTCGAAGCTCGTGTTCAAGACCGCGTTACACAAATCGAAGAACAAATTGAATCTCACTATGCTTCTATGTTAGAAGAAGCAGTTGAGTCCATTAAAGAAGAATTGACCGAGAAGATCAACGATTATGTTGGTTATATCGTTGAAGAATGGATGGAAGAAAACCAAATCGCTATTGAAAAAGGTATTCGTGCAGAACTTACCGAAGACTTTATCAATGGCTTGCGTAATTTATTCGCAGAACATTACATTGATGTTCCTGCTGAAAAAGTTGACCTCGTTGATGAATTGGCAAGTAAAGTTGATGAACTTGAAACCAAACTTAACGAAGAAGTTGAGCGTAGTGTAGAGTACCGTTCGGCACTTATCGAAGCCTGCAAAGAAGTTATCACACACGAAGTATGTGAAGGTTTAGTCGCAACTCAAGTTGAAAAAATTAAAGAACTCGCAGAGGGTGTAGATTTTTCCACAGAGGAAGAATACAGACAAAAACTTGGGATTATCCGCGAAAACTACTTCCCATCAGGCGTAAAGAAAGCTGATGCTACACACCTTAATGAACAAGTAGATGGAGAAGAAAAGGTCGATGTTACCGATCCTATCATGAAATCTATTGTTCAGTCGATTTCAAAAACAACAAGAGTTTAATTTAAAAAATAACAAGGAGATTTAGATGTATCTTTCAGAACAACTTCAGAAAAAGTGGGCTCCAGTTCTTGAGCACGCCGATCTTCCAAAGATCACCGATCCATATAGACGCGCAGTTACCGCTGTCGTGCTTGAAAACCAAGTTCAGGCAATGGCAAAAGAATCTGGCATCCTTACAGAAGCCGCTCCTACCAATGCAGCAGGAACAGGTGGTTTCGGTGGTGCTGATGCACAGAATGCAGGTCCAGTAGCCGGTTTCGACCCAATTCTTATCAGCCTCGTTCGCCGTTCACTTCCAAATCTTATCGCTTATGATATTTGCGGTGTTCAGCCAATGACAGGTCCAACAGGCATGATCTTCGCAATGCGTACTATGTACGGTACAGATCGTAGCGCATCAACAGGTTCAGAAGCTTTCTACAATGAAGCTAACACTGCACACGCAGGTGCCGCTTCAGCATCAGGTCAGCAATCTCTTGCAATGAAAGCAAGCACATCAGATCGTCCATATGGTGTATTTGATGCTAACTCAGTTGCAGCTATGGCTACCGCTACTGCCGAAGGTCTTACACCTAACGAGATGGGCTTCTCAATCGAGAAAGTTACCGTTACTGCTAAGACTCGTGCTCTTAAGGCAGAATACTCAATGGAACTCGCACAAGACCTTAAAGCAGTTCATGGTCTTGATGCAGAAACCGAATTGAGCAATATTCTTTCTTCAGAGATTCTTGCTGAAATCAACCGTGAAGTTCTTCGTACAATCTACACTGTAGCTAAAGTTGGTTGTAAGACAGGTACTACAACTGTTGGTACATTCGACCTTGATACCGATTCAAATGGTCGTTGGATGGTTGAAAAAGTTAAAGGTCTTGCTTTCCAGATCGAGCGTGAAGCTAACCAAATCGCCAAGTTAACCCGTCGTGGTAAAGGTAATGTAATGATCTGTTCATCAGACGTTGCATCTGCTCTTGCAATGGCAGGTCTTCTTGACTATAATTCTGCTCTTGCTGGTCAAGTTAACTTGACAGTTGATGATACTGGCAACACTTTTGCTGGTACTATCTTCGGTCGTATCAAAGTTTACATCGATCCATATTTCCCAACTGGTGCTACTTCTGAGTTTGCAGTTGTTGGTTTCAAAGGTTCGAATGCTTATGATGCTGGTCTTTTCTACTGCCCATATGTTCCTCTACAGATGGTTCGTGCAGTTGATACAAATACCTTCCAGCCAAAGATTGGTTTCAAGACACGTTATGGTCTTGTTGCTAACCCATTTGCTGAAGGCACTGCACAGGGTAATGGTGCTCTTACTGTTACTAGCAACAACTACTATCGCGCATTCAAGATCGCTAATATAATGTAAAACAAAATAGTAGTTTAGAGAGTCAATCTCTCTTTTAAAGGGGACCGAAAGGTCCCCTTTTTTTATATAAATAAGGTTATGAGTGAGATCGTTTTAATAAGCGACCTTTTAGATATAAAGGCTCGCAAGCAAAAAGAACTTGAGTTCTATCATAATCAAATGGAAGACCTCAAGATTAAGATGGCTTTTATTCAACAAGAAATAACTCTAACAAGCAAAATTATAGATATGATAGAAAAAGAAACTTTGATTGATATGGGCTTGTATATTAAAAAGACACTCTAATGGCTACAGTTGCTTTATCAAATACACCAGGTAATCAGAACTTTTTACATCCTAATAAATTTCATTTGTCATTTACTAGGATTCCAAATCTACAATTCTTCTGTCAATCACTATCTGTACCTGGTGTTTCGATGGGTGAGATACCTGTGCCTACTCCTTTCGTCGAAAAGTATTCGCCAGGAGAAAAAGCAATATATGATATATTGAATGTTACCTTTGTTTTAGATGAAGAACTTAGATCATGGATGGAAATTCATGATTGGATCCGAGCGATGACTTTCCCTGAAAATTTCGAAGAGTATGCTCAGTTACCTAAATTAAATAAGTTCAGCAACAAACCTAATCCTCAATTTTCTGATGCTACTTTAACCGTATATTCTTCTTCATTTACACCTTACTATAGATTCAAATTTATAGATGTTTTTCCTTCTTCACTTTCCTCATTCATACTTTCAACTCAAGATACACCAGATACAATCATGACTGCTGATGCATCTTTCAGATTTACCTATTATAATATTGAAAAACTTTTCTAATTGAGTTATACTTCCGAAAGGAGGTATTATAATGTCAAAACTTGATGATTTAATGAGTGAGTGGGAAAAAGATTCCCAAATCGATAGAACTGAACCTGGTAAAGCCCTGATCGATATCCCTAAACTTCACAGCAAATATCTAAACATACTATCACGACACAAACTTCTTTCTAAAGAAGCAGAGTTTAAATATTCCAGGATGAAAAGAATTAAATGGGAATATTATACTGGTAAGATGGGTGATGATGATTTGAAAAAGTATGGATGGGAACCATTCCAATTCGTATTGAAGTCCGATATCGCAACATACATGGATTCAGATGAAGATTTGAATCGTTTGGTTGCATCAAAGATGTTGCACGATGAAATTGTAAGTTGTTGTGAGGCCATTTTGAAAGAACTACATAGTAGGACATTTCAATTGAGATCATTTATAGAATGGGAAAGGTTCATACAGGGTGTCTGATATAGTAATATCTAAAGTAAACGAAGCATTTATAAAGGTACATTGCGAGAGAAGTATTTCACAGGAGATGAGTGATTATTTCACTTTCTATGTGCCTAATTATCAGTTTACTCCTGCCTATAAAAATAGACTATGGGATGGAAAAATAAGATTACTAGATCAAAGAACAAATAATCTTTACTATGGATTAATTCCATACTTAAAAAAATTCTGTAAAGAGAGAAATTATACCGTCGAGTTTGAACCAGAGGTTCTGCTCACAGAAAATTTCTCACTTAAAGAGGCGAATGATTTTGTAAAAGACCTGCAATTAAATTTAACACCAAGAGATTATCAGTTAGAATCTTTTGTTCATGCAGTAAGAAATAAAAGAATATTACTACTATCTCCAACTGCATCAGGTAAGTCTTTTATATTATATCTGATACTTAGACACATTCAAAGAGAATGTAATAAGGGATTATTAATTGTTCCGACAACCTCTCTGGTTGAACAAATGTATTCTGATTTCAAATCTTATGGATATGATTCAGATGAATACTGTCATCGTCAATACTCAGGTAAAGAAAAGAACACTGATAAATTTTTAACCATAACTACCTGGCAATCTATTTACAATAGAGAAAAAGAATATTTCGAGCAATTTGATTTTGTCTTAGGTGATGAAGCTCATCAATTCAAAGCCAAATCATTAGCCACAATAATGACTGGCTTAGTGAATACGAAATATAGAATAGGTTGTACTGGTACATTAGATGGAACTCAAACACATAAATTGGTACTAGAAGGTCTTTTTGGTCCAGTTCTAAAAGTAACAACAACAAAAGAACTTATAGATAATAAACAACTATCAGAATTTAAAATAAAATGTTTGATACTGAAACATCCAGAAGATATTTGTAAACAAGCTAGAAGCTGGGACTACAAAAAAGAAATAGACTACATAGTATCAAACGAATATAGAAATGTTTTTATAAAAAATCTAGCACTTTCTCTAAAAGGAAATTCTCTCGTACTTTTTCAGTTAGTCGAAAAGCACGGACAAATACTTTTCAATTTGATTGAGTCTGAAAAAGGTGATAGAAAAGTTTTCTTCGTTTATGGCGGTACTGATGTTGATATCCGTGAAGAGGTTCGAGCCATCACGGAAAAAGAAAACGATGCTATCATCGTAGCTTCTTATGGCACCTTCTCTACAGGTGTTAACATTCGAAATCTGCACAATGTAATTTTTGCAAGTCCTTCGAAGTCTAGAATTCGTAATCTTCAATCCATCGGTCGCAGTTTAAGAAAAGGAGACAACAAAGAAATAGCCACTCTTTTCGACATATCAGATGATTTTAGAATAGGTAAATTTACCAACTTTACATTGAAACATTTTATAGAACGTGTTACCATTTATGACGAAGAGAAATTTAGTTACAAGTTCTACAACATAGAGATTAAAAATGAATGATACAATAAAAATTCTAAGATTAAAAGATGGAGAAGACATCATCGCCTCTTATCATTTGGAAGAAAAAACAAACATTGTCGTACTAAACAATCCTATGATTCTCTTCTTTAAAAGAATAGGAATGGGTAAGTCAGTAGTGATCATGAATCCTTGGCTACCTCTAGAACTTGTGGAAGAAAACACTGCTAGAATCCTCATCAATGAAATCATGACTATATTTGAACCTAAAAAATCTTTGATTGATTATTATATTAATTCAGTGAAAGAGAGTAATGAGCTTGTTGAAATGAATTCAGAAATGATAGATGAATCATTAATGAGTGCCATGGGTGAAGACGATGATGAAGAACTAACAGATGAAGATATTGAAGAGGTACTAAAGGAATCTAAAAGGAATATATTACATTGAACGGCACACCAGCATTATATGCGTATGTCCAGTTCATGTCAAGCTTTAAAATAGGAAACAATTAATGTCAAAAACAAAACACTACGTTAACAATGCCGATTTCTTACAGGCATTGATTCAGTACCAGAGAGATTGCGAAGCAGCAAGACAAGAAGGCAAAGAAGAACCTATCGTACCCAATTACATCGGTGAATGTTTTCTAAAAATAGCGGAACATCTATCAAGAAAACCAAATTTCATCTCCTATTCATTCAGAGAGGAAATGATATGTGATGGTATAGAAAATTGCATCATGTATTTTAGAAACTTTGATCCAACCAAGTCTACAAATCCATTTGCTTATTTTACACAAATCATATATTATGCCTTTCTCCGCAGAATACAAAAAGAGAAAAAACAATTGTATGTAAAATACAAAGCCACAGAGCAATTCGGTATTCTTGATGAGGGAGAAATGTTTGAAGACTCTGATGGAAACATGAAACAGTTTGTGTTATATGATAACATAACAGAGTTTATTGAAACCTTCGAAGAAAAAAGAAAAGCTAAAAAGAAAGCTAAAGCAAAAGGTCTTGAAAAGTTTTTTGAAGAAGAAGTACCCGAAACACTATGAAAATCTGCATACTCGGTGATACGCATTTTGGAATGAGAGGAGATTCGATTCTCTTCCATGAATACTATAAAAAGTTTTATGAGACAGTATTCTTTCCTTATTTGATCGAAAACAATATCAAAGTAATTTTTCAGTTGGGAGATATGTTCGATAGAAGGAAGTTTATTAACTTCAATTCATTATACATGTCGAGAAAATATTTTTTTGATAGATGCCGAGATGAAGGAATTCAATTACATACTCTTTTAGGTAATCATGATGTTTCTTTCAAGAACACTCTTGAAGTCAATTCTTCCGAATTACTACTCAAAGAGTATGATAATGTTGTTGTTTATAGAAACTTTAGTAAGGTTACCTTTGATGATTCTATAGATATTATTCCCTGGATTTGTGATGAAAACGAAGAGGAGATAATGAAGCAGATTTCAGAATCTAAATCTCAAATTTGTTTTGGTCATTTTGAGATTGCGGGATTCGAGATGGACCGAGGCAATATATGTCATGAGGGTATACAAGAAGATTTACTGAAAAGATATGATGTTGTTTTGACAGGACACTTTCATCATAAATCAACTAAGGGTAATATTACCTATGTTGGCACTCCTGGTGAAATGACCTGGGCAGACTACCAAGACGAAAGAGGATTTCATATTTTCGATACCTCGAATAGAGAGTTGACATTCATTAAAAATCCATATACAATGTTCAACAAAATAACTTATGATGACACACAGCAAGACTTTGAGTTTTATAAAAAATTTGATTACGAAAAGTTTAAGAATACATATGTGAAGATAGTTGTTATTAAGAAAACAAATGCATTCCTTTTTGATTCTGTAGTTGATAACTTTATTAAATCTGGAGCCGCAGATGTTTCTATCGTTGAAGAATTTTCGGATATATCAATTACTGAAGATGAAGAATTGGTGAATCAAGCCGAGGACACAATGACTATTTTGTCTAAGTATATCGATGGTCTTCAAACGAATGTTGAGACAGATAAACTAAAAACTCTATTGCGTGAACTATATGTTGAATCTTTGAATGTTGAAACCTCTGAATGATATTTTTTAAAAAAATAAAATTTAAAAACTTTTTGTCAACAGGAAATTACTCTACAGAAATAATTCTTTCTGGTAACAGTAATACTCTGGTTGTTGGAACAAATGGAGCAGGAAAGTCCACGATGCTTGATGCTTTGTGCTTCGTTCTATTTGGTAAAGCATTTCGTAATATCAATAAGCCTCAGTTAGTTAATAGTATCAATCAAAAAGATTGTCTTGTTGAATGTGAATTTAGTATAGGTAAAAGAGAATATAAAATTGTTAGAGGTATTAAACCTGCAATCTTTGAGATTTATCTTGATGGTGAATTAGTCAATCAAGAAGCGGCATCTAAAGATTACCAAGAAATTCTAGAAAAACAAATACTAAAGTTAAATTATAAATCATTTACGCAAATTGTTATCTTAGGTTCCGCTTCGTTTGTTCCGTTTATGCAATTGTCTGCTGCTGATCGCAGAGCAATCATAGAAGACCTTTTAGATATACAAATATTTTCTACGATGAATAGTATTCTTAAAGATAAAATCTCGGTCAATAAAGAAGAAATTCAAACGAATAAACACAATATCGAACTTACTAAAACAAAGTATGATTTGCAGAAAGATCATATCGATAAGCTTAGTGAAACGAATGAGCAATCTATTAATGAGAAAAAACTACAAATAGAAAATGCCAAAATTGATATTGAAAATACTCAGAAAATTATTTCCGCAATTAATGAAGAAATAGAATCGTTGTCTAAATTTATTTTGGATAAAGAGTCTCTTGAGAAAAAGCATAAAAAACTTTTTCAATTCGAGACTCAGATTGAAACCAATCTATCATCATTTAAAAAGAATTTAAAATTCTATCACGAAAAAGATGATTGTCCTACCTGTCAACAGATGATACAACCAGAATTTAAAGATGAACAAATTAAATTGTTGACTGATAAGATAAAAAAATCAGAGAATGGATTAGAGAAACTTAGTAGTGAGATTGAAGAACAGCAAAATAAACTAAATGAAATTAAGAAAATAACGGATACAATACAGACAAAACAAGTTCAGATTGCTTCGAATACTATGACGGTTGTTGAAGCAACTAAAAATATTGATAGACTTACAAAAGAATATTTGTATTTGACTAATGCCAAAGAAGACTTGTTGAAAGAAACGATCAAACTCGAAGAATTAAATGCTGAATTAAAAACACTGGAAGATAATAAAAAGAATTTGATTGAACAAAAAACTTATTATGAATCTGCTTCTCTCTTGCTGAAAGACACAGGTATTAAGACTAAGATCATTAGACAATACTTGCCTGTTATTAATAAGTTGGTTAATAAGTATCTCGCTTCTTTAGATTTTTTTGTTAATTTTAATTTAGATGAATCATTCAAAGAGACAATTAAGTCCAGACACCGTGATGAATTTAGTTATGCTTCTTTCAGTGAAGGAGAAAAACAAAGAATAGATATGGCACTGATGCTAACTTGGCGTGCGGTTGCTAAGTTAAAAAACTCTGCCAATACTAATTTATTAATATTGGATGAAGTATTTGATTCTTCGCTAGATACTAATGGTACAGAGTATTTGATGCAAATTTTAAATATGCTTGAAGATGTTAATCTTTTCGTTATCTCCCACAAAGGAGATATCTTACAAGATAAATTTAGAAATGTAATTAGATTTGAAAAGGTAAACAATTTTTCAAGGATAGTAAAATGATAGAACTAAGTATTTTTTATGGAATAGGTAAAACGGCTACAATATACAAAGTGGATAATCCTATACCTTACATGGTAATATGTTATGATGTCGATGAAGACTTTACTAGAACTGAATTTTTTATGAAACAACAACAAGCGGAAGATTTCGCAGAGGATTGGATAAATGAATGATGATGTAATTGTTATTAATACAAATTCGCCAACGAAAATTGTAAATCAGGAAGAAAAGATTGAAGCTTTGCCTGTATTCTCCAACTTTGATAATTCAAATAAGGTATTATTTGAACGACTGTCCGAATTTGATGTCACTCAAATAGACAAACCAGAAATTCAACTCTTTATTAAGAGACTGAAAAAAACTATGGTAGATTATCGTGGTCTTGGACTTTCGGCTAATCAGTGCGGATATAAATTCAGGATGTTTGTCATGGGTAGTGAACATGAACAGATGGTCTGTATTAACCCTTTAATTAAAGAAAAGGGAGATATTGATGATTCTACAGAGAAGATGAGAGAAGGTTGCTTATCTTATCCTGGTTTGTTTCTATATGTTCCTCGGTATAAAAAGGTTTTAGCCGAGTATCATGATGAGATGGGTAATATTAAAACGCAGTGGTTTGAAGGACTGACTGCTCAAGTTTACCAACATGAACTTGACCACATGAATGGAATCGTGTATACTGAGCACGTTGGACCATTAGCTTTAAAGATGGCTAAAGATAAACGTCAAAAATTTATGAAGACTTTGAAGAGAAAACAGGCATAACAATGGAAAAATGGACTGATGATGTAAAAAGACAATGGGAAGAATGGACTAGCAAAAATCCCAAAGAGTCTTTTATTGATATTGATGAAAAGCAACTAAGAGACACCGTGATAAGTGAACTCTCTTTTGTCTCAAAAATGGAAGTAAAAGAATATACCCTTTATCAAAAGTGGTGTGAAATTCAGGAAAAGTTTCCAGCCGAAGAAGTTTCTACTCTTTTTGGAGTAGAAAAACAATTAAAGAGTCTAGATCAAAAAGATAGAATTGATTTTGTGAAAAGTAACATTTGGATTCCAGAATCTCCAGAAGATTATCTGAAGCTTGATCCTATCATGGAGTATACTGATGACTCTGATAATTATTTCATCACTGCTATCGATGGAACAAAAGTAAAAGAAGAAAAGAAGAGAACAAAGGAATTACCAGAAAGATGTAATATAATGAAAACTTTTGTTTCTTCAGGCAGAAACAATAGTAATATCGGTAGAAATTTGAATTTTGTTATTAAAGATGGAAGAACTGGAAAATATCTTGGTGTTAATTGTTTGTCTTCAGATTACCTAGACTTGACGCCGAGAGACAAGTATATTGGTTGGTCTAAAGAAGTAAAAACTCAGGGAAGAATGATTAATCATACTTGTGTTGGCTCTACGATTATTCCTACTCAACCACTAGGATTTAATTATGTTGGTGGTAAATTACTAGCATTGCTATGTCTTTCAGATGATGTACAAAATTATTGGAAGAAAGTTTATGGTGATACATTGATTGCAGTTACAACCACATCATTATACGGTAAAACAAAAGCAGGTGGTCTAAGTCAGTATGATAATCTGGATCATTGGCAAGCAATGGGATTTACTTCTGGTTCTGTCTCATATGAACCAACAAGAAAAACTAGAAAAGCAATTGAGAACTGGTTGAAAAAGAATCACACTCAAAAATATTTCGAATGGTATGTTGCAACTAATCCAGGTGGACAACCATATAAAAGAGATCACAAAAATAGATCACTTTATTATGTTTATTCTAAACTCAGTATTCCAAAAGAACTGACAAAATCGGAACACGCTAGAGGTATTTACTTTAGTCCTTTGTATGATAATTCTTTACAGTTTTTGAGAAAAGAATGTACTGAAAAAGATTTGATTAAATCATTTGATACTAGTACAGAGACTTTAGTTAAAATCTGGAAAGAAAAACATGCTAAAGGTCGTATTAAACAACTTATGAAAAAGAACAATGTTTCCTACCAAACTTTATTCTATGATGATCTTATTTACCTGGATTGGGAAGAAACCAAGGCTAAATACTTGATACAAGTAGGACGTTAATGCGGTGAGTCTAAGACAGGTGCTCCCAAGCACTAGGTGGTGTGATTCCACGGAGCCGCTCCAATTTTCGAAGGTGTTGCGTAAAAACAACACCTTTTTTATTTCCTTTGACAAACGGTTGCTTATCGACTACAATGATATCAATTCGTAAGGAAACACTATGCAATTCACACAAGAATCTAAGTCTCAGCTAGCCAAACTTATGGCTACTGAAAACATCACGGTTCAACACGGTAAAGTTGAAACCGCATCCTTTGATCTTAAAAATCGTGTTCTAACTGTTCCTATTTGGAAAGATATGACAGGTGATCTTTATGATCTTCTTTTCGGTCATGAAGTTGGACATGCACTCGAAACTCCCATGGAAGGCTGGCACAATGCAGTCATGGGTACTGGTAAATTTGATCGAAGCTTTAAACACTTTTTGAATGTTGTCGAAGATGCCCGCATCGAAAAGAAAATCAAACGTCGTTATCCTGGTTTGAAAAAGTCTTTCATCGGCGGCTATAATCAACTGTTCGATAAAAATTTCTTCGGTATTAAAGGCAAAGATATCAATTCGATGCCCTTTATTGATCGTCTAAATGTCTATACCAAAAGTTCAGCCACAACCAAAATTGATTTTTCTGATGAAGAATTAGTCTTGGTTCGAGATGTAGAATCCTGCGAAACGTGGAATGATGTTCTTCGCGTAACGAAAGCAGTTTTTGAATACTCTAAAGAAGAACAAGAGGAAATGCAAGAACAGATGAAAAGTTCTGGCATGCCTCAACTGAATGAGTTTGGTGATGAGTATGAAGAGTCCGATTTAGGTGACGATTCTGATGATGCCGATTTCGTTGATGAGACTTATGAGGAAGGCGACTACGGTCGAGATGGTGAATCCGAAGATACTGGTGAAGATTCATCCGAAGATACTGATGAAGATTCATCCGAAGATACTGATGAAAAACTTAACAAACAACAAAAACAAAATGTGTATAACCCATACAAATATTCTCGCCCACCTGAAGAGTTTGTACCTGTTTGCAAAACTGATGAAGAGTTCCGTCGGAATGAATCAACCTTGTTGAGTGAAGAAAATTTTGAATATGTTTATGTGAATCTTCCTGAACCTAACTATAAGCACATTGTAACTCCATACAATCGAGTACATTCGCGCATGGAAGAATCTTGGGATTGCAATGGCAATAATGAGGTACGCGAACAAGTTTATGCTGATTTCCGTAAGCGTAATGAACGATACATCAGTCTTCTAGCCAAAGAATTCGAAATGCGTAAATCCGCATCTAAATTTTCTAAACAAAAAATTTCTGATACTGGCGATATCGATGTATCGAAAATTTTCAAATATAAGATTGATGATAATATCTTCCGCAAAACTATGAAAGTACCTAAAGGTAAATCTCATGGTCTTGTAATGATGTTTGATCGTTCAGGATCAATGAAAGAAAATCTTGCTGGTACGATTGAGCAAATTTTGATTCTTTCTCTTTTCTGTAAGAAAGTGAATATTCCCTTTGTTGTGTATGGCTTCGGTAATGAGATTAATAATTTTCGCCAAGACTCTGGATATCAAGACGTAATTCAATCCTTTAGGTCGAAACCTGGTGAAATCTTCTTTCATCCCGTTTTTCTTCGAGAGTATTTGAGTAATCGGATGTCTACTCGTGATTTCACTCGATGCGTAAAGAATCTGGTTTGTCTATCAAATTCCTATCTACAATCATATACTCAAGGTAAACGGTATTATGTTCCTAATAGTGAAACTCTTTCGAATACTCCTCTAATCGAGGCTGTGGTTGCTTTGAGGAATCTTACCGTTGATTTCAAAAAGAAAAATAATCTTGATATCGTTAAAACTATCGTTCTTCATGATGGTGATGCCGATATCATTTCTTCTTATGTGAAATCTGAACAAAAGTTTGATAGTTTGAATCGTCGAAATGTTAATCTGATCATTAATGATAAAAGTAAGAAAATGCAATTCAAAGTTACTTCATATGAACATGATTATGGTCTGCGCGAATCTATTATGAAGTGGTATAAAGAAACTGCCGAATCTGATATCATTGGATTCTTCATTACCTCTAAAAGTTTAGGTGCAATGAAATATAATATTCTTGACAAATATTTCTTTGAAGATGGACAAAATATGCAAGAAAAAATATATCAAAACAATGCACACCAGGAAATGCGCGAGAAAGCCTCAGAGTTAGCCAAAAAAATGCGAGATGAAAAGTTTCTTGAGTCTCACAATCGTGGCTACTCCAAATTCTTTATGATTCCTGGTGGTTCGAATCTTCAAATCGAAGATGAGGATCTGGAAGTAGATGATAAAATGAGCCAAAGTAAATTAAGGAATGCATTCATTAAGATGAATAAGAAACGACAAGTTAACCGTGTACTTGTCAACAAGTTCATTAAAGAAATTGCTGTATGATTTTTACAACACTCTGGTTGACACAAAAACCAGAGCGTGTATAATGTGATTATTAACTGATTGGAGTTTATATTATGCGAGTCTCTCGGACTGATAAACGTGAAGAATTTCTGTCATTGGTCAAAGCTTCGGGCAAACAGGTTGTATCACGCCAAGAAATTGTTGATATTTGTGAGGAAAACAATCTAAAGTTTCCTCAGTGGTTCACAAAAGAAGATTCTAATCGTGCTGGTCGCGGTCTATATAAGGTACCAGGCACCACTGTTGATATGGCTGTAATTCCTATGAAAAAACCTGAGCCGGTCGTTTCTAGTGGTAATCGTATCACTAGCGTTACCACTGATCTTGAAACCGAGAATCTAGTACCTGAGGCATACAAAAACTATGTACCTTTCGGTAACTATGATGATATTCTGGCTATCGTAAAGAGTAATCAATTCTTTCCTGTGTTTATTACAGGTCAGTCTGGTAACGGTAAAACCATGTCCGTTGAACAAGCTTGCGCTAAGGCTAAACGTAAGTTTGTATGCATCTCAATGACACCCGATACCGATGAATCTGATCTTCTCGGTAACTATGTACTTATCAATGGTCAGATGGAATGGCGTGATGGTCCTGTAACGGTTGCTGCTCGCCAAGGTGCGGTATTGTGTATCGATGAGATTGATTATGGTGCTCAGAATCTTTCCTGCCTTCAGCGTGTACTTGAAGGTAAGCCGTTTCTTTTGAAAAAGAAAAATGAATTGGTATCACCTGCTGAAGGTTTCACTATCATTGCTACCGCAAATACCAAAGGTAAAGGTAGCGAAGATGGTCGATATATGTTCACCAATGTATTGAATGAAGCCTTTCTTGAGCGGTTTCTGAATACCTTTGAACAAGACTTTCCTCCTATGAAAGTTGAAGAGAAAATTATCAAAAAGGAACTAGACTCCCTTGGTTGCTCTGATGATGAATTTGCTGAAAAACTTGTATCGTGGGCTGATGTAATTCGCAAAACCTTCAGTGAAGGTGGTGTTGATGAAATTATCTCCACTCGCCGTCTGGTACATATCGTTAAGACCTTTAGTATTCACAAAAATCGTATGAAAGCTATTGAACTCTGCTTGAATCGGTTTGATGTTGATACGAAAGCTTCCTTCATGGATCTTTATACGAAACTTGATGCCGAGGCAAAACTGTCCGATACGCCTGCGACTGTCGTTTCGGATGCCGATAACGATATTCCTTTTTAATCATTACCGACAGAACCTATTGACTCGATAGGTTCTATTGTGCTATGATATTAGTATCTTGAGATATCGATCACCTCTCAAGTAAAAATAAAGTGTGATTTTATAATGGAGTTTTATATGAACGCAAAAGAACGTATGCTTAAATTTTTGAGTAAAGACGGTAAGTATAATACCTTTACTACTGCTCAGGCCCGTAGTATGTTTGGTGTTACCAATGTTGCTGCTCGGATTAATGAACTTCGAGAAGAAGGACATCCAATCTACACCAACCAGAAAACTCTTTCTAATGGTCGTAAGATTACCTATTACCGTCTCGGTAAAGCCAATCGTGAAGTTGTTGCTGCTGGTTTCCGTGCTCTTCGTTCTCAAGGTATCAACACATTCGCCTAATCTAATGTTGGATTAGGTAAAAGGAAGCGATATATAGTAATGTCGCTTCCTTTTTTTATTTTATGGGTGTATTATGGAAATTAAAGTTAAAGTTGAAGACTTGAAGAAAAGCAAACTCTTTATTGCCACTCCGATGTATGGTGGAATGGCACATGGGATGTATATCAAATCTTGTCTTGATCTTCAAGGTATCATGACAAAGTATGGAGTAGAGACTCGATTCTCTTTCCTATTTAATGAATCTCTTATCACGCGAGCAAGAAATTATTTGGCTGATGAATTTCTCAGGTCAGATTGTACTCACCTTCTCTTCATTGACTCCGATATTCATTACAGTCCACAAGATGTAATTGCACTGCTTGCCTTAGACAAAGATGTAATTGGCGGACCTTATCCTAAAAAATCTATCAATTGGAATAATGTTGCTGAAGCCGCAAGAAAACATCCCGATCTTTCTCCTGGTGAACTTGAGAATCTGGTTGGTGATTATGTCTTCAATGTCGTAAAAGGTACACAACAGTTTACGGTTACCGAACCTCTTGAAGTTCTAGAAATCGGAACTGGTTTCATGTTGATTAAGAGACATGTATTTGAACAAATGGAGAAAGCATATCCACAACTTCGCTATCGACCAGATCATGTTGGACAGGCCAACTTTGATGGTTCGAGGTATATTCATGCATACTTCGATACAATCATCGATTCAAAAGATAGTGCAACAGGTGGCGGTACAGACAGATATCTTTCAGAAGATTATATGTTCTGTCAACTGTGGAGAAAGATTGGTGGGCAAATCTTCTTATGTCCATGGATGAAGACTCAACATATTGGTACATATCCATTTACTGGTAATATGCCAAAAATTGCTGAACTTACTGGGAGACTATGATGGCAAAATTTGAAGATGATACCTCTACTGAAGAATTGGTAAAAGCTTCGCAAACTGCCACTACTGGCGGACGTAAATTTGATGGTAACAAGTTGGAGTATGGTTTGCTCCCGCCAGCAGCATTGAAAGCTACTGTAGATGTACTAACTTTCGGTGCACAGAAATATGAGCGAGATAACTGGAAGAAAGTTCCAGACTCTAAGCGAAGGTATTTCGATGCACTTCAAAGGCATTTGTGGGCTTATAGAGAAGGTGAACAATTCGATCTCGAATCTGGTAAACATCACCTTGCTCATGCAATGTGTTGCTTGATGTTTTTGTATGAACATGATATGATCTATTCTGTTGAAAAATTTCAAGATACTGAGTCACTACAGTCAAACTTGGAATTGAATTTTCATCAAAGTGAAAAATAAAAGGAATTTATATAATGAAACTTTCTAAAGAAACTCTTGGTATTCTTAAAAACTTTGCAACCATCAATGATGGTTTGGTTTTTCGAACTGGTAATATTATTCGAACCTGTGATCCTCAAAAGCAAATTCTTGCCGAGACTACCATCACAGAAACCATTCCATCAGACTTTGCGATTTATGACTTGAATCGTTTTCTCTCGGTTATCAGTCTTCATGATGAGAATACCGAAATTGAACTTGGTGATAACAACAAGTCTGCATACCTGATGAGTGGTCGTAAGAAAACTAATTATCGTTTGTGTGATACTACGATGATTAAGAATGCTCCAGAAAAGGCAATCAATATGCCATCTGTTGATGTTAGCTTCACTCTTTCATCTACAGATTTGGATTCTATTCTTCGTTCAGCCTCCGTTCTCGGTAGTCCTCATGTTGCAGTGACATCCGATGGTGGTAAGATTTGTGTTACTCAACTCGATAGTAAAAATAGTTCCGCTCACTCAAGTCAAATTGAGATTGCTGATGGTGATGGTAAGAAGTATAACTTGATTTTCAAGACAGAAAATCTTCGCATGGTTCCAGGAAATTATGATGTCTCTATCTCTTTTAGAGGTATCGCAAATTTCAAAAACAAAGACAAACCAATTCAATATTGGGTTGCAACTGAAGTTGGCTCAACTAGCCAAGCTTAATTGATTATTTTTTTATTATGAGGAACTATGGAACATTTACTTTGGACGGAGAAGTACCGCCCGCAAACGATTGATAAGTGCATTCTTCCTGAAAGGCTTAAAAAGCCTTTTCAGGAGTATGTTAAATCAGAAAACATTCCACATCTTCTTTTGCATGGCGGAGCAGGCATTGGTAAAACAACTGTAGCAAAAGCACTGTGCAATGAAATCGGTGCCGACTTTATCATGATCAATGGTTCTGATGAGTCCGGCATCGATGTCTTTCGTACAAAGATTAAAGACTTTGCATCATCGGTATCATTTACTGGTGGTCGCAAAGTTATCATCATTGATGAAGCAGACTATTTGAATCCTAATTCAACCCAGCCTGCTCTTCGTAATGCTATGGAAGAATTCGCAGGCAATTGTTCTTTCATCTTCACTTGTAACTTCAAGAATCGGATTATCGATCCTTTGCACTCTCGTTGTGCAGTTGTAGACTTCACTTTGAGGTCTGATGAAAAGGTACAGATGGCCGGACTCTTCTACAAGATGGTACTTCAAATCTTGGAGAAGGAGAATGTCGAATTCGATCAGAAAGTTTTGGCTGAAGTAGTCAAGAAACACTTTCCAGATTTTCGTAGAACTATCAATGAACTTCAGAGATATTCGAAGTTTGGTAGGATCGATACTGGAATTCTTTCTCAAGTCGGTGATGTTTCTATTACTGAAATTACGAAAGCATTGAAAGAGAAAGACTTTGGTGCAATTCGTAAGTGGGTCGCTTCTAATGATGTAGATCCTGCGACACTGTATAGAAAAATCTATGACAGCCTATATGACCTCTTGCAACCTCAGAGCATTCCGCAAGCAGTGATTATTCTTGCAGACTATCAGTATAAACAAGCTTTCGTTGCTGATACTCAGATTAATACTGTTGCATGTCTCACTGAACTGATGGTAAGCCTGGAGTTCAAATGAGTCCCTTCGATTATGTCAATGAAATTTTACAAGGAAAAAAGAACCTCATTGTTGATGACTACACAGAAAAGACTTATGAACCTTTTCTGGTGAACCGTGCTCTTTCCTATCATTTCGATTGCATCATGTTTGCGAACGAGATGAATCAGCGACCATTTGTAGATAAAAAATTACAAAATGATTTTTTAATAAATACCGTGAGGTCCCGAAAAAGACCTTTCAATAAGTGGGTTAAGGCTGAAAAAAGTGAAGACATAGAATGTATTAAGGCTTTTTATGGTGTTTCTACATCTAAAGCACAAGAAGCCCTGAGTCTGCTTACTGAGGAACAATTACAACAACTAAAAGAAAAAACCGCGCAAGGCGGCCTGGGGAAGTAATATGGCAGACTTATCAACATTCGTAGAGGTTAATTTAAAGGAACAAGATGACTTTCTTAAAGTTAAAGAGACTTTAACGAGAATCGGTGTTTCTTCCAGGAAAGAAAAAACTCTTTATCAGTCATGTCACATACTGCATAAACGAGGGCAATATTATATCGTTCATTTCAAGGAATTATTTTCTTTAGATGGAAAACCTGCTAATATTACAGACAATGATATTGAGCGTAGGAATGCCATCGCTAAACTTCTTGAGGAATGGGAACTGGTCAAGATCGTAAATCCCGAAATCTTAGAAGGGAAGATTGCACCTATTCATCAAATCAAGATCATTTCTTTCAAAGAGAAAGATGAATGGCAGTTGATTAGCAAATACAATATAGGAAAGAAAAGTAAAAATTGAGTTGAATCATGAACAACGCAAGAAGAAAATTTATTAGACTTAAAAATTTGTTTACGAATGAAATCGTATATACCGACCCTGCTTCATTGAAGAGAGTTGAAGGTGATATGACTTTTATTTTAGTGTTCAAAGAAACGGATCCAGGTAGAAAATACTGGGTCAATGAAGGAGCTTTCACTAAAACGAATATATAAGGATATTCCCTCGGGATGGGACAAGGAAGAAGGTAACCTTGTAAAAAACCTTCACCACTACGCCTAATGGGTAGTAAACTTTAACTTGCTTAATTAAGGAGAAAAAAATGGGTAATGAACTAAATCTTGGTCGCATTTCTTTTGGACCTCTCGTACCAACCACTGTCGGCTTTGATCGACTCTTCAATGCATTTGAGAACCTAGCACTCGAAAAAGTTCCAGCAAATACTTTTCCACCTCACAATATCGTAAAGGTTGGTGAGAATAAGTATCTTGTAGAACTTGCTGTTGCTGGTTTTTCACAGGATGAAATTGACATTGAAGTTTCTGATGGCACTCTAACGATTGCTGGAAAGAAAGTGGATAAGAATGAGAAACGTTCTTATTTGCATCAGGGTATTGCAACCCGTTCCTTCAGAAAGACCGTTCAAATTGCTGATACGGTTCGCGTGAATGGAGCGTTCCTGGTCGACGGAATTCTGACGGTCGAACTGGAGAATGTGATTCCTGAGGAGAAGCTTCCAAAGAAGATTCCTATTGTTGCACAAAAACAACAATCTAAACTTCTTCAAGAATAACTATTGACAAGGACTCCTTTCCGTGCTATATTGGTACGGAAAGGAGTTACATACTATGAAAATTGCACTCGCTTCTGATGTCCATCTGGAATTTGGACCTATATCTTTTGACAATAAAAATGATGCAGATGTATTGATTTTGTCTGGAGATATTTGTGTTGCTACACATTTCGAAAAAGAATTTACTAAATTCTTCAAAGAGTGTTCAGAAAGATTTCCTAATGTGATTTATATTATGGGAAATCATGAGCATTATGGTGGTGACTTCGAACTGACTAAAAAAATTCTTCATGAAGAACTTGAAGAGTTTAAGAATATTCATATTCTAGAAAAAGAATCCATTACTATTGATGATTTCACTTTTGTATGTGGAACTTTATGGACAGATATGAATAAAAATGATCCGAATACTCTGTTTCATGTGAAAAGGGTCATGAACGATTTTAGAATTATTCGTAATGGTCCAGATTATGTTTTATCTCCCGAGTTTGTATATGAAGAACATCTGAAAACTCTAGATTATTTTCGTAGTGAAGTATCAGATAGCACAAAAAAATATGTGATTGTAGGACATCATGCACCATCTAAGCAATCGGTTAAACCTCGATATCAAGGTGATCATCTAACTAATGGTGCATACTCATCCGATCTATCAGAATTCATCTTGGATCATACACAAATTAAACTATGGACTCATGGTCATACTCATGATACATTCGATTATATGATTGGTGAAACCAGAATCTTGTGCAATCCAAGAGGTTATATTGGTTATGAAGATCGAGCATATGATTTTCAATTAATTATAGTAGAAATTTAAAAGGATAAAAATGACAACCTCCGTAACACTAAAAAATCTTGAGAGCGCATTGGCTGGCGAATCAATGGCTCATATCAAGTATAGATACTTCGCTAAGATTGCTCGCGCCGAAGGCTTTGAAGATGTTGCAAAACACTTCGAACATACCGCAGACCAAGAAATTAAACATGCATGGGGACATCTCGAATTGCTCATTGGTAAACCAAGCACAAAAGAATGTCTTGAGAAAGCAATCGCTGGAGAGACATATGAATATACCGAAATGTATCCTCAGTTTGAAGCAATCGCTCAGACAGAAGGTGATATGAAATCGGTTGAAGAATTTGAAGGACAAATTCAAGAATCGGAAGAACATGCACGACAATTTATCGAACTTCTTGAGAAAGCAGAAAAACGTTTTCATGCTTTGAAGAAAGTCGAAGAACGCCATGCAAATGCATACAAAAAAGTATTGGAGGCTCTATGAAACCCGATTATGTTTGTGTAGTATGTGGGCATGTACACGATGAAGCAACAGAAGGTAAATGGGAAGAATTGCCTGATGACTTTACTTGCCCTGAGTGTGGTGTAGGTAAAGATGAATATGAGGCAATGTGAAAGAAAAATTTCGTAATGCATATATGAAGGTCGCTGAAACCTTTTCTGAATTGTCAAGTGCTCGGCGTCTTCATGTTGGTGCGATTATTGTAAAAGATGATCGCATCATCTCTATTGGCTACAATGGTATGCCCTCAGGTTGGGATAATAATTGTGAAGATGTGATAACACCCTCACTTCCTTATCTACAGGGTGAGGGTCCTACATTAAAAACTAAGCCTGAGGTGCTTCATGCTGAAACGAATGCTATCGCTAAGTTAGCCAAATCTACCGAGTCTGGTGATGGTGCATCGATGTTTATTACCCACTCTCCGTGCTTAGATTGTGCTAAACTCATATATCAGAGTGGAATTAAGAGTGTATATTATCGTAATGTCTATCGCTCAGATGATGGTATAAAATTTTTAGAAAAATGTAATGTAAGTGTGGAGAAAATATGAATAGACGAAAATTTATTAGAGGTACTGGATTACTCGGTGGTTTGCTTGGTGGTGTTCTTGCTGGCAAAGAAGTGATTGAACGAATTCATACAAAAGAAACAATCGTTAAAGAAATGTTGCCTGCACCAGTAGATGTTGCTGATGTAGATATGCAACCTATTGGAATAACAACGCTTACTTTACAGGGTTACTCAAAACTACCAGAACCTCCAAAAGATACAAATGGATATACTTTTGCTCCAATCAATCCGCAATATGACTTGCAAGTTGGAATGGCAGTCGGTCGAGACAAGCGCCTTTGGTTGAAAGTTGATAATGAATGGAGACGGGTTGCACTAGACCCGAATAGTAATGAAGGATAAATTTATAGGTGAAGTTGTTGAAGTTCTAGATGATGGTTCTGCTGTTCTTCAGTTGCCAGACGAACTGTGTGAACAAATGAACTGGTATGAAGGTACTAGGCTTGATATAACAGAAAAGGATGGAGCAATTATTTTGAGAAAACTTGAGACTGATTTTTATAAAGATGTTGATACATTTATTGATGCATGTGATCAAAAAACTTCATCGGAAAATGTTTATCTTTACCGTAATCTTATCAATGAAGAATTTTGGGAATTTCAAGATGGCATCAAGAAAAATGATGATATCGAACAACTAGATGCTTGCATGGATATGATTTGGGTAATTCTTGGTTACTGTAAAATGAAAGGCTGGGATGTTTATGGTGCTTGGGATGAAGTTGCCCGTAGCAATCTAAGCAAAATCGACATTCAAACAGGTAAAGTTATTAAGAATGAGGCAGGTAAAGTTATGAAACCTGAGGGCTGGCAGCCTCCCCAACTTGACAAATTTATTAAAAAAGATTAAAATGAGCGATATTAAAGAAATACTTTTAATTCTCCAAGAAGAATGTGCTGAAGTCATTCAAGCAGTTAGTAAGTGTGAAAGATTCGGTGCAGATAATTATAAGCCAGGAAAGCCTAAGACAAACAAACATCATTTGGAAGAAGAGTTAGGTGATCTTCTTGCTATGATTGATCTTCTAGAAGAAAAAGGTTTCGTTAATTGGTCTAGTATGCAGTTAGCAAAAGAAGCTAAGTTTAATAAACTCAAACAATGGAGTAATATTCAAATTGATTAATATTTCTAAAGTAGCAGAAAATCTGGTTGAAAAGTACAATCTTATTCGGGCGCAAAGGTATGATTTGGTTTTGCGTGACTATGATGGTATGGTAGAATTGATTGGTTTGGTTGATGATCCAACTCTCGATATCCGAGATTTTCAAAATCGAGAAATGCTTTTCCCAAAACGTTGGGTTACTCTAGGTGTATTTGAGCAAACGGAGAAGGTTGTACTATGAAACTAAAATTAATTACATTTAAAACTAATCAAACGATTATTGGACAAGTTTCTGAAGAAAAAACTTGTATAAAGGTAAAACAACCAGTTCAAGTAATTGTTCAGCCAACGAAAGAAGGACCGATGATGGCTTTTGCTCCTTTTCTCGATTTTTCGGAAGAATTCGAAAAAGGAATCGTGTTTCACTATGAAGATATTTTGACTATCAACAACCCTGTGGTCGATCTTCAAAATCAATATAACAAATTTTTTGGATCTGGTATTCAAATCGCATCTGCTATTCCTAAAATTTGATGAATAAATTCTACACAAATGTAATTTGTGCAGGAAACAATATTCTCTACCGAGGTGTAGAGAACGGTCGGCGTGTAAAGATGAAAATTGCTTACACGCCGACTATGTTTTTGCCTGCTAAAAATAAATCCAATTCTCCTTGGAAAACATTACAAAACGAAACTCTTGAAGAACACAAATTTGATTCTATTCGAGAGTGTAGAGATTTTATTTCTCGATATGAAGAAGTTGATAACTTTAAAATTTATGGGAACACACGTTATGAGTATGCCTTTATTGCTGATGAGTTCAAAGGAATGGTCGAATGGGACCAGTCGAAAATTAACATTGCAATCATCGACATCGAAGTCGGTTCGGAAAATGGCTTTCCTGACCCATACAAAGCAAATGAACCAATTACTGCAATCTCAATCAAAACCCTCAATGGTGAAATGATTGTTTATGGATGCGGTGAGTTCAATAATACTTTCGAAAATGTAACTTATATCAAATGTAGAGATGAATGGTCTTTATGTAAAGCATTCATTAAAGATTGGTCTGAGAATTATCCTGATGTAGTGACAGGCTGGAATACAAAGTTCTTTGATATTCCTTATTTGGTAAATCGTTTCAATAAACTTCTAGGTGAAGATGAAACGAAAAAGCTTTCACCATGGAATTATATCTCAGAAAGAAAAACTAACGTTCGAGGCAAAGAAAGTATCTTCTATGATATCGTAGGTGTTTCTTCTCTCGATTATATCGAACTATATCGATGGTATGCTCCTGGCGGCAAGTCCCAAGAATCTTATCGACTAGATAATATCGCCAATGTTGAACTTGGTGAAAGCAAATTATCTTATGATGAGTATGATAATCTTCATCAATTATACAGACTGAACTATCAAAAGTTTATCGAGTATAACATTAAAGACGTTGAACTTATTATCAAGCTTGAAGATAAATTAAAACTTCTCGAACTAGGTTTGACTCTTGCATATGATACAAAATCTAATTATGATGATATCTTCGCACAGACAAGAATGTGGGATGCAATCATTTATAATTATCTTCTCGAAAGAAATATCGTTGTGCCACCAAAAGTTATTGGTGAAAAAGATGAAAGATTTGAAGGTGCTTATGTTAAAGAACCTCAGATTGGTCTTCACAATTGGGTGGCATCATTCGATTTGAACTCTCTGTACCCTCATTTGATGATGCAATACAATATCTCACCTGAAACACTGATTGATCCAAAAGATTACAATCAGGAAATGTTTGATATTATTCATCGTGGTGTCACGGTAGATAAGCTATTGAACAAAGAGATTGATACTGATGCATTGAAAACTGCTGGCGTAACTCTAACACCCAATGGTCAATTCTTCACGACACATAAGCAAGGCTTTCTTCCTAAAATGCTCGAAGAGATGTATGAAGATCGGAAGAAGTTTAAGAAGATGATGTTGCAGGCAAAGCAAGAATATGAAAACGAAAAAGATACCAGTAAAAAGTATGAGATAAAGAAGAAGATTGCTCGGTATGATAATCTTCAATTGGCTAAGAAAGTATCTCTGAACTCTGCTTATGGTGCAATGGGTTCACAATACTTTCGTTTCTATGATTTGAGGCAGGCACTTGCCGTTACTTCTGCTGGTCAGCTTTCTATTCGTTGGATCGAAAACAAATTGAATCAATATATAAACAACATACTTAAAACAAACGGCGTTGATTATGTTATTGCTTCGGATACAGATTCGATCTATTTGCGTCTTGGTGAACTTGTTGAAAAAGTTTTTTCTGGAGAGAAAAAGACTGATAAAATTATCGCCTTCATGGATCGTGTCTGTGAGGATAAGATTCAACCATTTATTGATAAGAGTTATGCTGAACTTGCTGAGTATGTTCACGCATACGCGCAAAAAATGCAAATGAAACGTGAAGGTCTTTCTGATAAGGGTATCTGGACTGCGAAGAAACGTTATATCCTAAACGTATATAATAATGAGGGTGTTCAATATACTGAACCTCAAATGAAAGTGATGGGTCTTGAGGTTGTTAAATCTTCAACACCATCTTCTATTCGAGAGAGAATGAAAGAGGTAATTAAATTAATTGTCATCTCGGATGAAAATTCAGTACAAAACTATATCGAAAACTTTCGTAATCAGTTTTCGAAATTGCCTCCTGAAGAGATATCATTTCCTCGTTCAGTGAATGGATTGAACACTTACTCAGATAACTCTCAAATATATACTAAGGGAACACCGATTCATGTTAAGGGTGCTTTATTGTATAATCATTTTTTAAAGAAATATGATCTAACAAAAAAGTATCCGATGATTCAAGAAGGTGAAAAACTAAAATTTACCTACTTGAAAAGACCTAATCCTATTGGTGATACAGTTATATCATATCCGAATCGTTTACCTCCTGAATTTAAGCTTGACGGGTATATTGATTATGATGTACAATTCGAAAAAGCATTTCTCGAACCAGTGAAAATCATTCTTGATTGTATCGGCTGGAAAACAGAGAAAACAAATACACTAGATAATTTTTTCTAAGAGGTTATTATGAGTTTATTGGATAAAATTAAAAAGAATTCTACGATTAAAGACTCTGCTATTTTGTCTAAATCGAAATTCTTTAATGAAAAAGATATGATTCCGACCAGTATTCCTATGGTCAATGTTGCATTGAGTGGTCGCCTGGATGGTGGTTTGACTCCAGGATTAACTATGTGGGCAGGTCCTTCTAAACACTTTAAAACTGCCTTCAGTCTTCTGATGGCTAAATCTTACATGGAGAAATATGAAGATTCTGTTCTTTTATTTTACGATTCTGAGTTTGGTACTCCTCAGTCTTACTTCAATACTTTCAACATCGACACCGATAGAGTCCTCCATACTCCAATTACCGATATTGAACAACTGAAGTTTGATATCATGAAACAGTTAGAATCTATTGAGCGCGGTGAACGTGTTATGATTATTGTAGATTCTATCGGTAATCTTGCATCGAAAAAAGAAGTTGAAGATGCACTCGATCAAAAATCTGTTGCTGATATGAGCAGAGCGAAACAAGTTAAGAGTTTGTTTCGTATGGTAACTCCGCATCTGACACTTAAAGACATTCCTATGGTTGTAGTCAATCATACCTACAAGGAAATTGGAATGTTTCCTAAAGATATTGTCGGTGGCGGTACAGGTTCTTATTACTCGGCAGATAACATCTTTATTCTTGGTCGCCAGCAAGAAAAAGAAGGTACTGAAATTACTGGTTATAACTTTATTATTAATGTGGAGAAATCTCGCTATGTCAAAGAAAAATCAAAAATTCCTATCGCTGTTTCGTTCGAAGGTGGTATTCAAAAATACTCCGGTCTCCTGGATGTAGCACTTGAAGGTGATTTTGTTATCAAGCCAAGTAATGGTTGGTATGCAAAAGTGAATAAAGAAACTGGTGAAATTTCTGAAAAGAAATATCGATTTGATGCAACCCAAACAGAAGAATTTTGGAAAGAAATCTTAGCAAATAAGGATTTCAAAGAGTTTGTAAGGAAAAAATATGAAATCGCTTACGGAAATATTATGGGAAATGCTTCAGTTTTGGAAGAAACCGAAGAAATTGATTCTTGATGAAGATTTTAAATTTATCGATTTTCCAGAAACCGATTTAACTGGTATAGAAATACTAAAAGAACCATACAAAGGTGTGGTTTATTATTATAACAATGCAAATATATCCGAACAAGGGTACTTGGCTACTCTAAAGTTCGGATATATGATTGTAAATTCTGGAAATCATGATCAATTATCATTGGAAAAAGATGAAAATTTTGTTACAATGATAGGTGATATACTTTCTGAAATCATTTTAATGGATGGTCAATTTGAATCGCCTAGAAAATTCTATTCTGAAGAATCTAATCTATAATGAAGAGTATACTCGAAAAGTATTACCTTTCATTAGTTCGGAATATTTCTCCGACAATACTGAGAAAAATCTATTTGTAGAAATTAAAAGTTTTATCGAAAAGTACAAGGCTCTTCCGACATATGAAGCCCTCGTAATTAATTTCACAGAGAGTAAATCTCTAACCGAAGAGCAAGTTCGAGGTACTATCGATCTTCTAAAACTTATTCATCAAAATAAGGATGAGCCAACCGAAGTTCAATGGTTGACAGACCAAACGGAAAAGTTTTGTCAAGACAAGGCAATCTATAATGCAATTATGGAATCTGTCAGTATTCTAGACAATAAAACCAACAATAAGGCAAAAGGAGAAATACCGAAGATTCTATCTGATGCTCTCGGTGTTTCTTTTGATAATCACATTGGTCATGATTACATCGACGATTATGAGAAGCGATATGAATTTTATCATCAAAAAGAAGAAAGAATCCCATTCGATCTCGATTACTTCAACAAAATCACAAAAGGTGGTCTTCCAAATAAAACACTTAATATTGCTCTTGCTGGCACCGGTGTTGGTAAGTCTCTCTTTATGTGTCATGTTGCTGCAAGTTGTATTTCTCAGGGGTATGATGTTCTGTATATCACACTTGAGATGGCTGAAGAAAAAATTGCAGAAAGGATCGATGCAAACTTACTGAATATCAGTTTGAATGAACTCGTTGTAATTCCAAAAGAAGATTATGTCCGAAGGTTTCAAGCCATTCAGAGTAAGACTCGCGGCAAATTAATTATCAAAGAATATCCGACAGCTTCAGCCAGTGCCATGCACTTTAGGTCATTACTGAATGAATTGCAGTTGAAGAAGAACTTTCATCCAAAAATTATCTTTGTTGACTATTTGAATATTTGTTGTTCATCTAGACTTAAAATGGGAAGTAGTGTAAACTCATATACCTATATCAAGTCGATTGCTGAAGAACTTCGAGGTCTTGCAGTTGAGTTTAATGTACCTATTGTTTCTGCAACACAAACAACTAGGTCAGGCTATACAAATACTGATGTCGGTCTTGAAGATACCAGCGAATCTTTTGGTCTTCCTGCTACAGCAGACTTCATGTTTGCTCTGATTACGACAGAAGAACTCCAACAGTTAAATCAAATCATGGTCAAACAGTTGAAGAATCGATATAATGATCCGACACATAACAAGAAATTCGTTATTGGTGTTGACAGATCAAAGATGAGATTGTATGATGTCGAAAGTCATGCACAAGATTTGATCGATTCGGGACAAGACATGCCAGATAAACCAATCAATACTTTTGGAAATAGAGAGAGAAAGTTCAATTCTAAGTTTGAGGGAGTAAGAGTATAAATAACCGATAAAATATCGGAGATTCTATGCTTTTACAACCTGGTGATTTGTTTTCCAGACTACCGACACAGGACATTTCGGAATTAGTTAGAGCAAAAAATGATAAATTTTGGGTTATTCCTATCCGAGAATACCCTAAGGTAGTCAAAAAACAAATAGAAGAAGTAGCAGGAATTTCAGAACCTTCTAAAATTTATCTGAAAACTCTAGTTGATTTTATGGAAGGTTCAGCAAATCAACAACAGGTCGAAAACACATATAATAATAGCGGAAAACAAATAGAAGAAAAGAAAATCATTACAGACTTCGGTGAAATTTTAGGTCCTTTATTTGCAATCAAATATTTAAAAGGTCATAAAGTCGATAATGTTGTTTTTCCCACTAGACAGAATTATGAAGTTTTTGACTTTTTTATTAGTAATAAACATCATTATGGGTTCAGTTCTAAAGCATTAACTGGTGGTTCAAATACACTAGCACCTAAATTAATTCATGAAAGAATTAATAAAATGAAAGGTGATCCTGTTTTCCGAAATAATCAAAAAGAATTAGAGGTAATACAGAAATTAACCGATCACGGAATGTTTGAAGGTGTAATATTAGCATTCGAATCATTGATTAATAATAATGCTACTGCTAGAGGTTTCGATATATCAGCACTAGATTTGAAGAAAATGTTTGCTGGTGTAGATTTCAAGAAAGATTCTGTAATTATAGAGAAAAATAAAGATAAACAAATCTCTTCAATTAATTTATCAAAACCAGAAGCATATGCAACCTTTCTCACAAGGTTCGTTTTAGATTCTACTAAAGTTCCACAATCAGAAAAACAAAAATTAAAAACAGGAAAAGCTTCTTTTACTACTACTAATATAGTATATGGTTTTATTAAATTTATATCATCGAATCAATTTGATTTTGATAATATCATGAAGCATTGTTTTCAAGATTTGAATATAGTAAAAATGGGTATTAAAAACGGAGTACCTCAGTTTGTTATGCAATCAATGGTGCCAGCAGAAGATACAGTTACACATGATAATTTTGCTTTTAGAAGTAAAGCCGCATTCGATAGAGTACGAGACAAAGTAGGAATACAATTATGAACTTTAAGCAATTTATAACTGAAGGTAAAAAAGAAGGAAAGAATGTTCACTTAGAACATATCGAGGATGAGATAATTAATCGAGGCGTTTCTGGTGCTAGAGATGCAATAAATTTTCTCCGTTCTCTTAGGGATATGTTAGCAGGTCACAGTAATAATAAAGTTAATGTGACCACAAAATGGGATGGAGCACCTGCCGTTTTTGCTGGAATTAATCCAGAGAATGGAAAGTTTTTTGTTGCAACTAAAGGAATATTCAATGTCGATAGTAAATTAAATTATACTGAAGAAGATATTGATAAAAACCATACAGGCGAAGGTTTGAATGCAAAGCTAAAAGTCGCACTTAGATATCTACCTAAACTCGGCATTCAAGGAGTCCTTCAGGGTGATATGATGTTTACTAAGGGTGACATTCAAAGAGAAACAATTGATGGTACTGATTATATACTTTTTCAACCTAATACAATTGTATATGCAGTTCCTGCCGATTCTTCTTTAGCAAAAAGCATATTGGCAGCCGAAATGGGTATCGTATTTCATACATCATACACTGGACAAACTATTCAAGATTTAAAATCATCTTTTAATATTGATATTAATAATTTAAAACGAACAAAAGATGTTTGGTTCCGAGATGCATACTTTGTTGATGCATCAGGTACAGCAACTTTTACTGAAGATGAAACTAAAAAACTCAATAAAATATTATCGGAAGCTGGAGTAATATTTCAGAGAATGAATTCTATGACTTTGAATAGAATATCCACATCAGATTTAATTCAATTACAAATAAAGACGTTCAATAATTCTAAAGTTAAGGAAGGTAAAAAGATTACCAATACTACATCTCATACTGTAGAATTACTAAAATGGATAGAAGATAGATTAAATAAAGAAATTTTATCTGCGAAAAGAGAAGACACTAGAAAGAAAAGACAAGAAGAAAAAAATGAATTGATGAGATTTTATAGAGCAAATACTACAGATTTGAAAGCAATATTTGATCTACAAAATTTATTTGTTGAAGCTAAGAATATGATTATTGCTAAATTGCAACAAATGAAACAAGTTACTAATACTTTCATGAGAACTGAAAATGGTTTTAGAATTACTAATCCAGAAGGTTTCGTAGCAGTGGATAAACTCAAAGGTAATGCTGTAAAACTAGTTGATAGATTGGAATTTAGTCTACAGAATTTCACAGCACAAAAGAATTGGAATAAATGATGGAAAAGAAATTTGATATCAGCAAAATAATGGAAGAATATGGTGATGATGACTTTGGTTTCACCGCAGAAGATGATGCCGATTATGAATCTGTAATTGCGGAAAAAGATGAAACAGTTGAAGAGTATAAACAAAGACTTGAACAAGTTGAAAAATTAATTTTACCTTTTCTAACTAAGTTACTGAAAACTGCCGATCAGCCTGTGATTAAGTGGCCTAATAGAAAACAGACATTAGAAACACAGATACAAAAAATACTTAATTTGACTAGAGGCTAATGTGTTAAATTTTAAACAGTTCAATATACTACATGAAGCTGCATATGCGGGAAATATAGGTATTATGGAACTAATCAAATTCAAAAAGAAAGCGAATCAAAAAGAACGTAATGAATTTGATGATCACGTTAAGAATAAAAGACACAAACAGGCATGGGATGTTGTCCAGAGAGTAACTGGAGCAACACTACATAAAAGTGTACATGAAGAAAAGAAGTCTCCCAATCCAGATATTTTACCTGTCGCTGGAGCTGGACAATGGGGAACAAAACACTTGGCAAACAAGTATAAAAAGGATACACCTGGTCAATAGTATGACTATATAATTTTAAGGAGATTTGTTATGAATGATTTGATAATTGGTGCAAGCACCGGATATAATTGGAATGTATTGAAGTATTGGGTGAATTCAATCAACCAAAGCGGATTCGAAGGTGAAAAAGTTTTGGTTCTGATGAATTGTGATATTGAAACCGTAAAAAGAGTTATTGATTCCGGCTTTAAAGTTATCGGTTTTGGTCAGAATGAAAATGGTGACCTAGTATATGAACATGGAAGAATTCCTGTTCATGTCGAAAGATTTATTCACATCTATGATCATCTTTCTCGGAATGATTACAGATTTGTAATTACTACCGATGTTAAAGATGTCGTCTTTCAAAAAAATCCCATTCCACATGTTGAAGAACTTCTTAATAGTTCCGATAAAGATTATCTCTTTGCATCTGAAAGCATGAGATATAAAGATGAACCATGGGGCAATCAAAACTTACTTGAAACCTATGGACAATACATCTATGATAAGTTTAAACACAATACAATTTATAATGTAGGCGTTTTGGCTGGTCGTGGATATGCTATTCGAGATTTAACAATCAATATCTTTACCGCTGCAATCAATCGCCCGATTCCTATTTGTGATCAATCAACATTTAACTTCATGATATCTCAAGAACCATATCGCAGCACAAGTTTGTATATGAATTCTGAAGATGGATGGGCTTCACAATTAGGTACAACAGCAGACCCATCAAAAATTGAACAGTTCAGACCATTTCTTTTAGAAGCAGAACCTAAGATGATTGACGGCAAAGTTACTACTTCTGAAGGAAAAGAGTTTACTATTGTTCACCAGTATGATAGAGTACCAGAATGGCGAAAAGTTATAGAGGCAAAATATGGTTGATGGAGTCTTTTTCATAAGTTCTGCTCTGAATGTAAAACAACTTTCAGTTTTCAATAACGATGAAAGATATGAGCAAACAGTAAAAACTATTAAGTCGATACAAAAATATTGCCCTAATAGTAAGATTATTTTATTTGATGCATCCTATGAATTACCGAAAAGTGAATATATTGGTATGATTGGTCTTATGGGTGTAACTTTTTTTTATACCGGAGATAATGCACAAGTTAGGTATTTTTCGGAAGTTGGTTTGAGAAGTTTAGCCGAGACAATGAGTTTTATTATTGCTCTTGACTATTACTCCAAAAATAGAGTAGAATGTAAAAGAATTTATAAAGTATCAGGCAGATATGAACTGAATGATAATTTTGTTTTGAATAGAGAGGACTTTAAAGATTCATTTGTATTTTTACCTACAGTTAATTCTTGGATGTCAAAAGAAAAACAAGAAGAGGCTGGTGTTGATAGGATATTTGAATTGAGATTGTGGCATATGGACTCTTCTTTGTTCGATACGTTTCAGTCTAAACTACCAATTATTTTTAATACTTGTGTTCAATATAATATTGATGTTGAACATTCGTATTATAAGAATCTACATATGCATAAGTGGGTTGAAGTGAAACCTATTGGTTTAGAAGGTGTGATTGCACCAACAGGAGATATTATTAATGAGTAAGCATGTATTAATTACTGGTGGAGCAGGATTCATTGCACACCATGTTATCGAATTGTTAATTAAGAAAACAGACTGGAAAATTACTACCTTAGATAGACTAGATTTTTCAGGCAACTTGAATAGACTTCACGAAATTCTTGAGAATTATGACAAAGAAACCAAGAAAAGAGTGAATGTCGTATTTCATGATTTGAAAGCGGAGATTAATCCTCTAGTTCAAAACTTTATGCATAAGTTTGGAACACCAGATATTATTCTTCATCTTGCAGCATCTTCGCATGTTGATAGGTCTATTACTCATCCGATGGAATTTATTTTTGATAATACTATCGGTACTGCACATTTACTAGAGTATACTCGAAGGCTCGATAGACTCGATACTTTCCTATATTTCAGTACAGATGAAATTTTTGGTGCCGCGCCACCAGGAGTTTCATATGATGAACGAGCGAGATATAACTCTACAAATCCTTATTCTGCATCAAAAGCAGGAGCGGAAGAATTGTGTGTTGCATATGAAAACACATACAAAATTCCTATGATGATCACCCATACTATGAATGTATTTGGTGAACGTCAAACTCCTGAGAAGTTTATTCCTCTTTGTATTAAGAAAGTCGATTTAGGTGAAAAAATTTGGATTCATTCCGATCATACGAAGACTCATGCAGGAAGTCGTTTTTATATTCATGCACAAGATGTTGCTGAAGCCCTTCTATTTCTCTTGATTAACAAACCAAAAGTCGCTCCTGATTATGGTGGTGCGAAGTGTGCTAAATTCAATATTGTTGGTAAAGAAGAAGTAGATAATCTTACATTAGCCAAACTTATCGCTCAAGCACAAAATAAACAATTAGTTTATGAAATGATTGATTTTCATTCGAGTAGGCCTGGTCATGATCTTCGTTATGCTTTGAGTGGAGATTTGATGAGGTCATTAGGTTGGGAACCAACGATTGCTTTTAGTGAAAGAATTAAACAAGTGAGCGATTGGTATCTTCAGAATAGAAGGTGGCTAGACGCATGAATAATTGTGAACATATAACAGAATGTATTGCTTGTGGTAGTTCAGATTTATTTTTGACATTGAGTTTAAATGAACAGCCACTAGCAAATTCATTTAAAAAAACAAAAGAAGAAGTTCAGGAGGAATATCCTCTTGCAATCAATCGGTGTAAACACTGTTATCATGTACAGTTGACACACCGAGTAAATCCAGATTTACTTTTTAAAGATTACCTATATGTTTCTGGTACAGCAAAGTCTCAGCTAGAATATTTTGATTGGTTTGCTCAATTCGCAGCGGAAAAATATGGTACAAAGCCGCGAACTGTTCTCGATATTGGTTGTAATGATGGTAGTCAACTCAATTACTTCCAAGATTACGGAGCAGAAACTTATGGCGTTGATCCAGCGGAAAACTTGTATGCTACTTCGTCCCAAAGGCACAAAATCGTCTGCGGGTACTTTACGGGAAAAGAATTCCAAGAAAAATTCGATGTCATCGTATGTCAAAACGCATTCGCACACAACTTCAACCAACTCGAATTACTCCAGAATATCAAGGAGACGATGCACAAAGACAGTCTGTTATTTGCTACGACATCCCAAGCGGATATGATTTTGAATGGTGAATTTGATACAATTTATCATGAACACCTTTCTTTCTATAATATCAAATCTATCGATGCACTCTGTAAACGTGCTGGCCTAAACTTGATTGATGTAGTAAAATCTCCTGTTCATGGTACAAGTTATATTTTCATTATCTCAAAGTTTAATAAAGCACCAAAAACTATTGAAAATCTTATTTCTATTGAACAGAAAAAAGGTTTATACACAGACAAAACCTATGAAGATTACACCAAAAAGTGTCTTATGGTAGCTGAATATGTTGCAGGTATGATTCGAGCATACAAAAGACTTGGTGTTAAGGTTGTCGGACTTGGCGCACCAGCAAAAGGTAATACACTTTTGAATTTTGCAAAAGAAGCACCAGATTTGATTATTGATGAAAATCCTTTGAAGCAAGGTCTGTATACTCCTGGCAGTTCTGTTCCGATTAAAGGTATGGATGCTCTTTATGAATATAAAGATGAGGATATTTGTTTTATTCCTCTTGCATGGAATTTCTATGAAGAGATGAAACGAAAGATTAAAAGCATTCGACCAAATAATCAAGACACTTTTGTGAAATACTTTCCTGAGCAGAAAACTGAATGAAATTAGGTTTTGCTTTTTATGGTATAACCCAGGGCATCGATAAGAAAACTGGGTATTCTAGGGATTTTCGTCATTGTTGGAATAATATTCAAACGATGCTGATTCAACCTTTTGTAGACCAAGGATATGAGGCTATAAATTATGCCTCAACATATCCGTTCGATGATAAAAAAGTTGAAGAAGAATTTTTTGATATGGTCAAACCGAAAGTCACAGTATTTTCAGACTTTTCTAAATCCGATGCATTTACTGCTAAATCTAAACTTCACGATGCTATTCAGGGAGAAGAATTAGATGCTGTAGTTTTTACCCGATTCGATATTCATTTCAGTAAAAAGATTGCTCAAGAAAAAAGTATAGATTTTAATAAAATTAATTTTTTATTTCCTGAAGATCCTATTTGGTGGAAATCTCATCTATTTGTATGTGATTGTTTCTATATCTGGAATCATTCTTTTAGTGGGGTGATGAAAAACTCTATGAGAGAAACATACGGATGGCCTAGAGGTACTGCATATCCAGATACTCATGGTATTATAAACTTTCTCATAAAACATACTAATAAAGAAAATCTTAATTTTATCTCAACAATAAACGAAATAAGTAATGTAAACACATTCTATACTCTCTGTAGACCGAATGTGCCCGATCACCCATGCTTTCATCCAGAAGTGAGAGCGAAATTTGAACCATATAAAGGTTAATTATGGCAGACAATTTGATTATATGTCCTGTTGGTATGGAAATGCCTCATGATGCTAGATGGTCTGAAGAAGAACACTGGCGCTGGACAAAAAATGAAAGACTTTACGAAACTCTCGTTGTAGTATATAATGACTTTGAGCCAGAACCTGGTTCTTATGATCATATCTTGAGAATGAAGGGACACAAATGGCAAATCATCCAAGAAGTAGCAAAGACTTTCCCGATTGACAAATACAAATATATCGGTTGCGTCGATGATGACTTGATTACTGGTTATAAAGATTTTAATACAGGATTGCTTCTAGCGCAGAATTTGAATTTTCAGTATTGGCAACTTTCTATGCCTCATGATTCTAGTTTGATCTATGAGTGTCTTAGACATGATCCGAATTGTCATTTTTCTGAGACTAATTTTATTGAAATGGGTTCTCCATTTTTCACATTAGATAAATTTAAGTTTCTAATGGAATTCATTTCTCATTGGCCATTACAAATTGCATGGGGTATCGATAAAACTTTTTATGACCTATTTCAATGCCCAGCAAATGTAGTTCATTGTGCTATGATACATCAACCTATCAGAGCCAGTTATTATGATAAAACTGAAGCCATGATGGAAATGAATGATTATCTGAACTTCAGATATCCTTCAATTTTGAAAAAACATTATAATCGTGAATCTAACTTTATAGATAGACAAGATACTTTGAGAAGGTTTATATTACAAAATGATCAAACTAATAATTCTTGATGTTGATGGTGTTCTCACCGATGGTCGAAAATATTATGATCGACACGGCGAAGTTAAACTGAAGACTTTTTGCGACAAAGATTGGACGGCAATAAAACGATTCCGTGCATTAGGTATTAATGTCATCTTTCTAACTGGGGACCCATTTAATGTTTCTATTGCAACGAATAGAAATATCGATGTCATTGTAAACCGCCAAGATGGTGTTCATCGTGATAAATCTGATTATCTACCCGAAATTTGTGAAGAGTATGGTGTAAAGCCAGAAGAAATTGTTTTTGTGGGTGATGATATTTTCGATTTAAAATTATTGAAGAAAGTGAAATATTTTTATTGCCCATCAGATGCGCCAGCCGAACTTTTAAAACATTGCAGAGTTTTAAATAATAAAGGTGGCAACAACCTAGTTATGGAACTATTCGATCATCTAGAATTTGAAGATCATTTACCTAAATTTAATCTTGAAGATCATTTATCTGATGTTTATGATTTAGATTTAAAAGAGAAATTTTAATGTATGATTTCACTCTTTATGGACATTTAGTTGTCGATTCCATTTTTGATGGAGAATATGAGACTATGGATTTTGGAGGAATAAACAATTCTCTAAGAGCATTTCAAAAATTGGATAGTGAATTGCAAATAGGTTTAGTTCCATTGGCATTAGGACAGGCAAGTATTTTTATAGAGAGATTGAAAAACAATAGAAGTTCTATTGCTTACTTAAATGAAATTATTTTAAAGCCGATGATAAAAGAATCGATGGTTCATCATATAATGTATATAAATGAATTAAGAGATTTAAACTTTTTATCAGATTTACAAGGATATATTACTGCTGATGTTTGTCTTGGTACAAAAATAGAAAATCCTAATGTATTGAATTTTTTGAATTACATTTTTGTTTCTGATGAAGATAATCAAGATATAGATTTTCTTGTAAATAATGTCAAAAATGGTGTCATCTATCACAGCAAAAGCGGTAGTAAAATCATAACTAAATTAGAAAATAAAGAGTTTGTTGTACAGGAAAAAGATATAGTTAAAAATGCAAATGTTCTAGGTGCTGGAGATATATTTGCTGCATCAGTTTTATACTATCATTATAAAATGAAGAAACCAATTGAGAAAGCAGTAGAACTGGCACATAAGAATACCTCTAAAATGATTAGGAAAAATAATGAAAAAGTATAATTTGTTATTGCCAATTGCTGGCAAAGCCCAGCGTTTTATTGATGCTGGGTATATGATGCCGAAGCCTCTTATCTTGGCTAGAAGAAAACATGTAATCGATTGGGCGATTGAGTCTATTAAGACCGATGATTGCAACCTAATCTTTATTGTTCGATTAGATCATATCTACAATTTTAGTATTGATAAAATTCTAAAACAAAAGTTTGGTGAAGATATCAAGATTGTAACTGTCGATCATGTTACAAGAGGAGCACTTGAGACATGCACACTAGCAAAAGAATATATCGATAATGATTTGCCTCTGTATATCTACACACCAGATGTATACTTTCAACCACAATTTGATCCTGATTGTGTGAAAGATGCTGATGGATTTCTTTTGACTTTTCCTGCCAATAGTCCAGACCACAGTTATTCTGATATTGATGATCAAGGAGTCGTTTCTCGGGTAATCGAAAAAGAGGTTATCAGCCAACATGCAAACGTGGGACTATATTACTTCAAAACTGGTAAAATGTTTTTACATTATGCGAATGATGCGATTCAAAAGAATATGCTTGTAAAAGGCGAATTCTATATTGCACCAATTTACAATACTATGATTTTTGATGGTCTCAAAGTTACTGCATGCGATACTGAAAAGATGCATATTCTAGGAACACCTGATACATTTGAATTTTTCTGTAATCGAGTTTTGCCAAAGTTTGGTGAGAAGCCAATTGCTCTTGCTTGTGATCATTCTGGATTCGATTTGAAAGAGATGGCAAGAAAAGTATTGACAGGAGCAGGTATTTCATATGTCGATGTTGGAACTTATGTGAATAAGCCATGTGATTACTTCGATTATGTTAGCCAATCTGCCGCACTCGTTGAAAGCGGTGAATGTGACCACGCTATCTCATTTTGTAGGTCTGGTCAAGGTGTGAATATCGCAGCAAATCATTGTGAGCCTTTTATTTCTGCATTAGTATTCGATGAGTTTACTGCGGAGATGTCAGTGCGACATAATTGTGCTAATCATTTTGCTATTCCATCAAAATATGTCACCGGCGAAATGTTTTCTAAAATGGTAGAAATTTGGAAAAATACCACATTTGATGGTGGCAGACATTTCACTCGTTTAAATAAGGTGCTAAAATGATGAGACATTACCATCACTACTATGCCCATCGAGGAAACTTGGAGGGTAGAATTGCAGAAAGAGAAAATCAGCCAGATTATATTGATGAAGCGATTGATGCTGGATATGATGTTGAGGTGGATTTATGGAAAGTTGGGGATAGGATTTACCTAGGTCACGATGACGGCCAGTATGATGTCACCTATGATTGGCTTCGAGGTAGAAAATATTATGTTCTCTATCATGCCAAAAATAGAGAAGCTTTTGACTATGCTTTACGAAATGATTTTCATACTTTCTGGCATACAGACGAAGACTATGTTATAACTTCTATGGGTCATATAGTTGGTTATCCAGGTAAAATATCTGTAGGACATAACTTCTTACTTTCTGTACCTGAAAGAGCGTGGCCCCTAGATGAAATTAAACAATATATTACTTTTGGACTTATTTCTGACTATGTAAAAACACTAAATAACGGATAAAATTAAACCAACTTGCTGTAGAGGCGAGAATGAAATTTAAAGAATATCTGTTCGAAAAAACATCCAAAAAGTGTGTTTTTGCATTTGGTAGAATGAATCCTCCTACTACGGGACATCAAAAACTCGTAGAAAAAGTCAAATCTATAGCAAAATCTGAAGGTGCGGATGAACTAATTGTTCTATCTCACTCTCAAGATCCGAAAAAGAACCCTCTTACTCCACAACAAAAGCTCGAATACGTCAGAAATTTCTTTCCTGGCGTCAATTTCGATATAGCATCAAAAGCTCAGCCAAGTTTCTTAGCCCATGCATCCAATATCTACAAAAAAGGATATACGGAAATACACATGGTTGCTGGTTCTGATAGAATTTCAGATTATGAAAAATTATTAAATCAGTATAATGGCAAAAGCGGACCTCATGGGTTCTTCAAGTTCAATAAAATCGTAACACATTCGGCTGGCGAAAGAGATCCCGATGCTGAAGGCGTAGAAGGTATGTCTGCCTCTAAAATGCGAGAAGCAGCAAAAAACAACGATTTAAAGCAATTCAAAACTGGTGTACCCAGTCATGTATCAGATAAAATAGCGAAAAAAATGATGAATGATGTTCGTTCGGGAATGGGCATCAAAGAGTCATTTGAAGATATATTAAGAACCCTGCTATCTGAAGGAGTTCATGATAAAGGTATCTTTAAAGCAATGTTTCTTGCTGGTGGTCCTGGTTCAGGTAAAGATTATGTTTTAGATAATACACTAGCAGGGCATGGACTAACTGAGATAAACTCGGATAAAGCATTAGAATTCTTGATGGATAAAAAAGGTCTTGATAAAAAGATGCCTGAGTCTGAGAAAGAGGCTAGAGGTTTAGTTCGAGGTAAAGCAAAAGACATGACAGAATTGCGTCAACGTCTTGCCTTGATAGGTAGAAATGGTCTTATTATCAATGGTACAGGTGATGATCCTAAGAAAGTAGCAAAGATTAAAGCTAGACTTGAAGAATTAGGATATGAAACTGGTATGATCATGGTCAATACCGCAGATGAAGTATCTAAACAGAGAAATATCGAGCGCGGTCAGCGTGGTGGTCGAACAGTTCCAGAAGAACTTCGTAAGGAAAAGTGGGATTCTGTACAAGCAGCAAGACCAGAATTAGCTAAATTATTTGGTGATCGTTATAAAGAATTCGATAACTCGGAAGATTTGAGACAAGCTCATCCTGATGTAGTGAAAGCCAAAAAAGATGAAATGCTCGAATTATTCAAAGGTGTTAAAGAGTTTGTATCTAAGCCAGCCGAGCATCCAAAAGCACAAGAATGGATCGCAAGTGAATTGAGCAAAAAAGATACTCTAGGCGTACCAAAAGCAGGAACAGAAATGGTCGCACCACAGGGTGATTCGGCAGCAGATCAAGCAAGAAAACTCGGATTAAAATACTATGGTTATGGACGATATGGTATTAATGGTAAAGTAACACATCATTCAGTTCATGGTAAATTAGTAAAAGATCCTGCACATGCTGAACAGGAGAAAATGGAGAAGAAGGCAAGAAGTATTCCAGTAAGTTCTTCTTCACAACCATTGAAAGTTAAAGAATCTATTGATACTGAAATACAATCTTTATTCGAAGCAATCACAGTAAGTGTAACCGCAGATACTCCTGAAGAATTAAATAAAGCATTTAAGATGCTAACAGGTAATGGTGAAAAAGAAGAAGTTGAGGAGGTTGAAGAAGAAACTTATAAACTATCTAATTCAAATGCATTTAATGCATTAACTCTGGGTAAATCGGTACCAATATTCGAAGAGTATACAGGTATTAAAAGAGTCAAATATGGAAACGATCATGTCGTTGCACTAAATGGAAAACCAAGAGTTTATGTTTTAAGAAATTCTGCGGCTAAAGACGCACATAGAAATAATGGTGAAGTGGTTAAAGTCGAAAAAGGTTACATGGTTAAATTAAAGGAGAATGTAAATGTTGAACTTTCTGAAGAATCTATTCAAGCCCAAAGTCAAAGAGGGAGAGAAGCATCCTCTGGATGGTCCAATTCGAGCAGCGGAAGAGAAGACCTTCAAGTGGCCTCTACCACCAGAACCCTCAACGAACACTGTGGATGTGAAGCCGACACACGCGATGACATTACCGGAACCAGTACCTCAGCCAGTGGTAGAGAAGCCTCAGCCAGCACCGCAAAAACCGAAAACGCCGAAAGCACCCAAGAAACCAAAACCTCAAAGTCAAAAATCACACTCGCCAAAATCAAAGAAAACTTCAGGCAAAAAGTAAGCGAGTCTATTGATAAGGGCATAGAGACTGGTATTTCCATGGCAGGCGCCGGCGAAAGTCTTGGTCGTGATATGGGTGAGAAGATTAATAAAAAAGGTAAAGCAACACCAGTGAGAGAAATGGGTGGCGATGAAACTGGTGCTTCGATTGGTGACCAGAAAGAAGATGAACTAAAGAAAAAAGGTATAAGTCTAACAACATTTAAAAAGAGAAATTACCTATGAAACGATATAAAGACTTTATCGCCGAGAGGTGTTGGCCTGGGCATAAGCCAGTACCAGGCAAAAAGCCATATTCACCAGGTTCTTGTGTTAAAGAAGAAACATTGGATGAAATGGATAAGCAAGTTGTGACGAAAGAAGTAGAACAGATTGATGAAGTAGCAGCATG